>Ga0157379_10000251_pt1 | contig 42123 bp, 35 predicted proteins | sample S25metaG_FD_121802 | JGI IMG/M metagenome (GOLD analysis project Ga0157379, IMG submission 121802) | Switchgrass rhizosphere microbial communities from Kellogg Biological Station, Michigan, USA - S2-5 metaG | ecosystem: Host-associated > Plants > Roots > Rhizosphere > Soil | place: USA... | reverse complement strand
CGCGTAGCCGATGCCAGCTTTTGCTCGTCTTTTGATTTCACTTAATCGCTCCGCGGAAAAATATCGCCACACTCATCGGGGCGCCCGCACGACAGGGAGCGACGGCGGCGTGTCCGCGCCGTGATACCACTCGCAGCTCCTCCAATACGGGGCAGCTGCGATGGCCGCGCTCATCTGCCGGCCTCTATATATATATTAGAGAGCCGCAGGAGTTGGCACCGTGCCGGTCCATCCGGTGGTTGCCCCGGCGTCGAAGGGCCCATCCCTCAGCCGGTCTCGATGAGTGGATCAAAGTGTAGAGGTCGCTTAACAGAAGCGTCAAGCGCACCGCCCGGCCTAAGCATTTCGCGTTGTGGTTTGCTCTCCGAGCGGCGCCTGCCTTAGGCGAACGTCTGGCCCAGTAGAAGAATCACGTCACGGAGTTGCCCGTGCTCATACGGCCAGTATCGCCAAGCGGTCGGGGGATCGCTCGGCATTTCAGTCAGCTCTGGCGCGCGCTCTGGGCGCTGGCGATCAGTCTTGGCTTGGCGCCGCTGTGTGTCGCCGATGCATACGCCACGCTGACGGTCCATGCCCAAGTGCTGCCCGTGGCCCGCATACAAGTGGACGCCCGCGCTCCGCTCATTTTCGTCAGCGCAGCGGATGTCGCAGCCGGCTACGTCGATGCGCCGCGGGCGTGGCGAGTGCGCGTGGACAGCAACAGCCGCGCGAGCTACGCCTTGGACGTATTCGTCTTGGCGCCTTGGTGCACGTCGGTGGCATTACACGGGCTGGACGCGGAGGTAGTCCTGGATACGGGCGGTGGCACCGTCGTGCAGAGAATTTCTGCGGCGATCGTCGGCAATCGCCTTGCGCTTCCAGGTTGCAGCGCCAGTCGGAAAGTTACAGCACCACTTCCGTAGCCGGTTCGCGCAGGTTGTAACTGGAACTCATGGCACGCCCGTAAGCTCCGACATTGGCGATCAGCAACACGTCGCCTTCCTGCGAGGGAGGCAGCTGACGGTCGTGCCCGAGCACGTCGGAGGACTCGCAGATCGGACCCACGACATTGACCCGCTCCGTGGCAGGCTCGTCCAGCCGGGTGAGATTGACGATCTCGTGCCAGGATCCATAAAGCGCCGGGCGTATCAGCGAATTCATTCCTGTCGTGACGCCGACGAATCGGATGCTGCCTTTGCTCTTGGTCTGCGTCACATGCACCAGCAGCACCCCCGCGACAGCCACCAGGAAGCGTCCCGGCTCAAGCCACAACTGCAGACCGGGCGCGCGGCTGCGCACGCCCGCGAGCGCGGAATCGAGCAGTGCGAGGTTGAGCGGCAACTGCTCGGGACGCTCGGGAACGCCAAGCCCGCCCCCGACGTTGAGTACGCGCAGCTCCGGGAACAGCCCCGCAGCCTCCAGCAGCAGCTCGGCCGTCTCGGTCCAGCTGCCGGTCTCGAAGACGCCGCTCCCGGTATGGGCATGCAGGCCGATCACGTGGCAGTTTGCCGCCGCGGCGAGCGCTGCCAGATCCTTGAGCTCTTCTATGGGCACGCCGAACTTGGCGTGCTCACCGGCCGTCTGCACGTGGCGGTGATGACCACGTCCGGTTCCGGTATCGACCCGCAACATCACTTCGCGGTTCTTGAATATTTGCGGCCATTGCCGGAGCACGTAGGGATTGTCGATCGTGACGGTCACGCCCTGCTCAAAGGCCCAGGCGTATTCCGCGCGCGGCGCAAAATTCGGCGTGTACAGGACTCGTTCGCGCTTGAGGTCGGAGACTACAGCAAAGAGGTGCTGCAGCTCACCGCGCGACACGCACTCGAAATCGAGCCCGGACGCCGCGATGATCTGCAACAGCTGCGCGTTGGGATTGGCCTTCATGGCATAGAAGACCCGGGTTACTGAGCGCAGGGCGCGCAGCTGCTGCGCGGCGGAGCGCACCTGAGCCCCGTCATAGACGAACGCGCAATCATGCTGCGTGGCGAGCTTGAGTAGCTCGTTGCGCCGCGCCAGCCACCATGCCTGAGGTGCGCTCATCGCTCGTCTTGATATGAGGAGGCTTGTGGGAACCAACAGGTGGCGCGTTGCGCCTGCGGGGCCTAGAGCTATTCCTCGTTGAACAGCTCGCGCAGATCCTTCTCCAGCTTGCGGTCGGCGAGCACCTCTTCGAGCTTGCTCCAGGCCGCCTTGCCCTTCTTGCCTTGGGTACGCACGCGCTTGTCTACGCGGGCCAGCAAGCCGTCATAGTCGGTGCTGTCCTCGGCTTCGGCGACGAACTCTTCGTCCAGATCGAAATTTTCGCTATCGCGCTCTGACATGGCATCTCTTCGAAATGTTCTTTACGATCAGCAAGTTAAAGCAGAAATTGGTCTCCGGGAAGCAGCGAACTATAGCTGATTTTTTGCGCTATTCAACTCCGACCCCAAATTGGCGAAAAGGTGCCCCGCCCCGGCTTAGGGCTGGCCCTTAGGCTCAGCCGGTTCCGGAGACGACGGCCGCCGTGGGGCTGGCGTCGGGCAACTGGGCCTCCAGACCCACGGTGGCCAGCACCCCATCGGCGCGCCCCAGCACTTCTCGCGCGTAGTCCCAGTGGATGGCGACCACGCTCTTGCCCACCGCCTGCTTCAGCAGCTCGGAAAACTTGTCGACGTCCGGCTCGTAGCTTTGCCCCTGGGCGTCCACTGGCGGGTGTACCTCGACCAATAGTTCGCCGTTGACCCAAGCCACCTTGACCGGCTCATTGATGATGCGCACCTCGGTCCCCACCGGCACCCGCGGATAGAGCGCCTCGACGTCCTCCGGGTACATGCGTATGCAGCCGTGGGTCACCGCCAGGCCCACGGCGATCGGGTTGTTGGTGCCGTGGATCAGGTAGGTGCCGTTGCCCGCCGCCAGCCGCATGGCGCGGCTGCCCAGCGGGTTGTCTGGCCCGGGAGGTACGGCCGCGGGCAGGATGTCGCCGTCCTTGGCGTGCTCGTCGCGCACTGACTTGGTCGGGTGCCACCACGGGTCCTTTTGCTTGGCGATCACGTGCGTGAGGCCCAGCGGCGTGCGCCAGTCCATCTTGCCGATGCTGATGGGATAGGTGATCACCTGCTGCGGCATGTGCCGCTGCGGCTTGGGGTAATAGTAGAGCCGGTGCTCGGCGATGTTGATGACTATGCCGGTGTGCGGGCCGGTCGGCAGGATGTGCCGGCCCGGGATAAAAACGGTTTTGTCGGCGCCGGGAATCCAGGGATCGATCTTCGGGTTGACGCGGATCAGTTCCTCGGAGCCCAGGCTGTATTGACGCGCCAGATCGTAGAGCGTGTCTTCGTAGACGGTTTGCACGCTCTGGTCCTCGCCAAACACGCGCTGCCCGGGGCTGGTGATCTCGTAGCTCGTCGCCCTGCAACACGTGCTGGCGGTCGTCAGCAGCAGCGCGATATAAGTTTTTGTTTTAAGCATTGTTTTGGCGGGCCATGGACGATTTTAAGCCTAGCACGGGCCTTTTGCGGCTTTAAATATGTACCAGACACTTGTATGGTATAGGCATGAGCACTGCCAATCCCGAACCCAGTCCCCGTCAGCGTCAGATCCTGGAACTGATCGAACAGTTCCTGCAGCGGCACGGCCGGCCGCCGACGCGCGCCGATCTTGCCCGCGCGCTGAAATTGCGCAACCGCCAGGGGATCGATCAGCATCTGCGCGCGCTGGCCGGCAAGCGGCTCATCGCGCTCGAACCTGGCGTGGCCCGCGGCATTCGCCTGCTGCAGTCCTCGTTCGCGCTGACCCGCAGGCTGATGCTGTATGGCCGCGTCGCGGCGGGCGTACCCACACTGGCGCTTGATAACGTCGAGGATGAGCTGTTGCTCGATCCGGGACTGTTCCGGCCGCGCGCCGATTTCCTGCTGCGCGTGCATGGCCAGAGCATGCTCGATGCCGATATACGCGATCGCGACATCCTGGCCGTGCATCGCACCGCGCAGGTCAGCAACGGACAGATCGTCGTCGCGCGCTTAGGCGATGAGGCCACGGTCAAGTATTACCGCCGCAGCGGCCATCTACTACGGCTTGAGCCGGCCAACGCCGCCTTCAAGCCGCTCGAAGTGGACCTGCGGCGGCAGCCTTGCACCATCGAGGGCCTGGTCGTCGGCCTCGTGCGCCGTGGACTGCCGCAAGCGCGCAAGTCATGACGTTCCAGGCACTCCAAAACCTGAGCGCGCCTCTCTCGGGCCTGGATCGCGACGCCTTGCGCGCGCGCATCGATCACATCAGCCGTCACGCGCACGCCGATGATCCGCCAGGACCGGCCGTGCAGCCCACAGGGTTCGCGGATTTCGATGCGCTGCTGCCCGGCGGCGGCTGGCCGCTGGGCGCGATCACCGAGCTGATGCCCGAAGCCCAGGGGATCGGCGAACTGTCCTTGCTGCTGCCAGCGCTCGCGAAGCTCAGTCGTGCCGGCCGCTACCTGATGTGGATCGCACCTCCCTGCCTGCCCTATCCGCCGGCACTCGTGCGCCATGGCCTGGTGCTCGACCGGTTGCTGCTCGTGCAGGCACAGGATGCGCGCGCCGCGCTCTGGGCTGCCGAACAGGCACTGCGCTGTCCGGCCATCGGCGCGGTACTCGCCTGGCCGGCCGCACTCGATGACCGGCGCGTGCGCCGGCTCCAGCTTGCGGCCGAGACCGGCGGCAGCTGTGGCCTGCTGTATCGCCCGCCGCTCGCGGCGCTGCAGCCCTCGCCCGCCGCCCTGCGGCTGCGGCTCAAGGCCTTAGGACCCGGGCTGCAGGTTGAGATTCAGAAAGCCCGGGGCGGGCGCGCGCATGCTTTGGTTGTGCATCCAGCTGCCGCGGTTCGCGCTTGAAGCGTCGGCCGGCGACGCGTGCGCGCTGGTGCCTACACACCGGCTGCCCGATGCTGCACCGGCCGCACTTAAGACCCTGGCCTTGTGGGCCATGCAATGGAGCGATCAGGTCAGCAGCCAGCTCACGGCGGATGGCAACGCCGCGCTGTGGCTTGAGATTGGCGCGAGCCGGCGGCTGCTCGGCGAGCATGCGCAATTGCGTGCGTGCGTTGCCGAGGCCCTGACACCGCTCGGCTACACCCACCGGCTGGGCATCGCGCCCACCGTGCAGGGCGCGGCACTGCTGGCGCGCGCCGGGCTCACCGCCAGCGCCGTGACGCGCGCGCAGCTGCTGCAATTGCTCGCACCGCTCCCGCTGGCGCTGCTGGGACTGCCCGATGAGCAGCTCATCGCCTTGCGCGGCACCGGCCTGCGGCTCATCGGTGAATTGCTCGCCTTGCCCATCGCTTCGATCGCCCGGCGCTTTGGGCCCGATGCTGCTTTGTATCTGCAGCGCCTGCGCGGCGCGCTGCCCGAACCGCTGCGCTTCGTGCAGACGCCGCCGCGCTTCGAGAGCCGCTGCGAATTCGCCGATGCCATCAGCGAGACCACCACGCTGCTGTTTCCGTTGCAGCGCCTACTGGCCGGATTGCAGGGGTACCTGCGCGCGCGCGATCGCGCCGTGCAGCGCTATGAGCTCTGCCTCGAGCATCACCGCGGCGCGCTCACGCGACTGGTGATCGGCCTGGCGCGGCCCGGCCGCGATGCCGCGCAACTGCTGGCACTGGCGCGCGAACGGCTCGCCGCGACCGTGCTGGCCGCACCAGTGCATGGACTGCGCGTGGCAGCCGACGAGCTGCTGCAACCGGTGCTGCTGCAAAATGATTTATTCTCGCGCGCCGCGCAGCACAGCGAACAATTCCAGCAGGTGCTCGACCGGCTCGCCGCACGTTTAGGTGCCGGCGCGGTGCAGGCCTTGGGGCACACCGCCGAACATCGTCCCGAGCGCGCCTGGCATATGAGCGCCGCGCAGCTGAGCGCACCGCCGGCCGCCGGCCCCGAGCACGCGGCCTTAGAGCTGCCGCGCCGCCCTTGCTGGTTGCTGCCGCAACCGCGGCCGATCGATAAGCCGCAGCAACTGCTGGCCGGTCCCGAGCGCATCGAAAGCGGCTGGTGGGACGGCGCCGATGTGGCGCGTGATTATTACCTGGCCCGCGAAGCGGACGGTGCGCAGCTGTGGGTGTACCAGGATCTGCGCGCCGGCGGCTGGCACGTGCATGGCATCTGGGCGTGAGCAGCGCTCTCATGGCTGAGTACGCCGAGCTGCACTGTGTCAGCAATTTCAGCTTCCTGCGCGGCGCTTCGCACCCGGCCGAACTGGTGGAGCGCGCGCACGAACTGGGCTATCGCGCCCTGGCACTGACCGATGAGTGTTCGCTGGCCGGCGTGGTGCGCGCCTACGAGGCACGGCGTGCCCTGCCGGGGGGAAGCGCGCTGCGGCTGATCATCGGCGCCGAGTTTCGCTGCGATGAAGGCCTGCAGCTGGTGCTGCTGGCGCCCGATCAGCGCGCCTACTCGCAGATCTGCCAGCTCATCACCCGCGCGCGGCGTCGCGCCGCCAAAGGGAGCTATCAGCTCACGCCCGCGGACTTCGAGTCCGGGCTTGATGCCTGCCTCACACTCTGGCTGCCGCCGGCGACCCGTGCGCTCGATGAGGACTCGGCACTGTGGCGTGGACAATGGCTGCGCGAGCACTTCCCGCAGCGCGCCTGGCTCGCGGTCGAATTGCATCGCGGCGCCAGCGACGCGCTGCGCCTGGCGCGCTGCCTGGAACTGGCAGAACGCTGCGAGCTGCCGGCGGTAGCGGCCGGTGATGTGCACATGCACCGCCGCAGCCGGCGGCGGCTCCAGGACCTGCTGACCGCCACCCGTCATGGTTGCACCGTGGCCGCCGCCGGGGAGCGCCTGTTCGCCAACGGTGAGCGGCATTTGCGATCGCGGCAGGTCCTCGCGCGGTTGTATCCGCCCGCGCTGCTCAGCGCCAGCCTTGCCATCGCCGAGCGCTGCGGTTTTGAGCTTGGCCAGCTGCACTATGAATATCCCGCCGAGCTGGTGCCCGCCGGCCGCAGCGCCGCAGCGCAGCTGCGGCTGCTGAGCGAGGCCGGAGCGCGCCAGCGCTGGCCCGCGGGCGTGCCGGCCGCGGTGGCCGCGCTCCTGGAAAAGGAGCTTCGTCTGATCGCGGAGCTCAAGTACGAGCACTTCTTTCTCACCGTGCATGACCTGGTCGCCTTTGCGCGCCAGCACGGGATCCTCTGCCAGGGGCGTGGTTCGGCGGCCAACTCCGCGGTCTGCTACACGCTGGGAATCACCGAGGTCGACCCGGCGCGCATGAACCTGCTGTTCGAGCGCTTCGTCAGCCGCGAGCGGCGTGAACCGCCGGATATCGACGTCGACTTCGAGCACGAACGACGCGAGGAGGTGATTCAGTACATCTATGCCAAGTACGGCCGCGAGCGCACGGCGCTCGCGGCCACCGTCATCACCTATCGCACACGCAGTGCGCGGCGCGACGTCGAACGCGCGCTCGGCATCGTCCCGGGAGGAGCGCCGCCGTCCGCGCAAACGACGGCGCTGGCCGCGCAATTGATCGCGGAGCTGCGCGGCTTCCCGCGCCATCTCTCCCAGCACGTCGGCGGTTTCGTGATTTCCGGCGAGCCGCTCCATCAACTGGTGCCGATCGAGAACGCCGCCATGCCCGGCCGCACGGTGATCCAGTGGGACAAGGATGACCTGGAAACGCTCGGCCTGCTCAAAGTCGACGTGCTGGCGCTCGGCATGCTCACCGCGATCCGCAAGGCCCTCGAGCTGACCTCCCTGCACCGCGGCTGGCCCCGGCAGGTGCAGGACATTCCCGCCGAGGATCCCGCCACCTACGACATGATCTGCCGCGCCGAGACCGTAGGCGTGTTCCAGATCGAATCGCGCGCACAGATGAGCATGCTGCCGCGATTGCGGCCGCGCTGCTTCTATGATCTGGTGATCGAGGTCGCGATCATCCGCCCCGGTCCGATCCAGGGCGGGATGGTGCATCCCTACCTGCGGCGCCGGCAGGACCCGAGCAGCGTCACCTACCCCAGCCCGCAGCTCGCCGAGGTCCTGCGCCGCACGCTCGGGGTGCCGATCTTTCAGGAACAGGTGATGCAGATCGCGGTCGCCGCCGCCAGTTTCTCGGCCGGCGAAGCCGATCAGCTGCGCCGCTCCATGGCGGCGTGGAAGCGCCGTGGTGGCCTGGAGCCGTTCCGTGAACGACTGCTTTCAGGCATGGCAGCCAACGGTTACAGCAGTGAATTCGCCCAGAACATCTACAAGCAGATCCTGGGCTTCGGTGACTACGGCTTCCCCGAATCACACGCGGCCTCCTTCGCCCTGCTGACCTACGTGTCCTGCTGGCTCAAGTGTCACGAACCCGCCGCCTTTATCGCCGCACTCCTCAACAGCCAGCCGATGGGCTTCTACCAGCCCGCCCAGCTGGTGCAGGAGGCGCGACGCAACGGCGTGGCGATCCTGCCGCCCGACGTGCTGATCAGTGAAAGGGACTGCACGCTGGAGATGAGCGGCGGAACGCTCGCCATCCGCATCGGCCTGGCACTGGTGCGCTCGCTCCCGAAAGACGACGCCGAGCGCCTCATCGCGGCGCGACGCCAGCAGGCGTTCCTGGACATCCCCGATCTGGCGCGGCGGGCAGCGCTATGCCAGCGGAGCCTGCAGCTGCTGGCGCGCGCCGGCGCACTGCGCTCCTTGAGCGAGCATCGTCACCAAGCCAGCTGGCTGGCGCTCGGCGCCGAGCCGCCCCCGGGCACGCTGGCACTGGCGGTGGGGACCGAGCCGGCCGTGCAGCTGCCGCGGCCCAGCGCCGCGCAGGAAATCCTGGCCGACTATCAGCAACTTTCGTTGAGCACCACGGAGCACCCGCTGCGACAGCTGCGCGAGCAGCTGCGGGCGCAGGGACTGCGCAGCAATCTGGAGCTGCGCGCCATGCCCGACGGTGCGCCGGTGCGCGTGGGCGGACTGGTCACGCATCTGCAGCAGCCGGGCACGGCCTCGGGTGTGGTGTTCCTCTCGCTGGAAGATGAGACCGGCATCGTCAACGTGATTCTCTGGCCGCAGGTGTTCGCGACCGAGCGCACACCGGCGCTCACAGCGAGTCTTCTGGAGGTGGAGGGCAAGCTGCAGAACCAGCACGGCGTCACGCACGTCGTAGCCCGCCGCCTGCATGACCGTTCCCGCTGGCTGAGCGGCGTTACGCGCCGCTCGCGCGACTTTCGCTGAATCGCAGATGCCCTAGCGCTGTTCGCGCAAGTAAGGGAGTGCCGCGCGCAAGTACACAAACATCGATATCAGCGTCAGCACGGCGGCCGCCCCGGTGAGCCACTTGCCCAGGTAATACATCGGCAACCCCCATAGCGGATGCCGGTAGAGCAGCAAGCTCACCCCGACCATCTGCACGATGGTCTTATACTTTCCCAGAGCCGATACCCCAACCTTGGTCCGGTGGCCGAGCTCTGCCATCCATTCGCGCAACGCCGATACCGCAATCTCGCGGCCGATGATCACCACTGCCGAAAGCACGACTACCAACCGCTGGTCGCGACTGACGATCAGCACCAGGGCGACAGCGACGATGAGCTTATCGGCGACCGGATCGAGAAACGCGCCGAGCGAGGTGGTCTGCCCCAATCGCCGCGCCAGATAGCCATCGAGCGTGTCGGTGATCGCCGCCGCCGCAAAGACGAGGCCGGCGGCCATGTCGGCGACGCCTGCCGGGTTTTGCTTGCCCATGAGGCACAGCACGATGATCAGCGGAATCGCCAGGATCCGCAGCCACGTCAGAACGATTGGCAGATTCCAAACCATCAAGCCCCCGGATGCAGATGATCATATAGGGTCCGAGCCAGGGCTGTCCCCACCCCCGCGACGCGCTCAAGATCGGCAACGCCGGCCCGCAGCACGCCCGGCAGTCCCCCAAAGTGCACCAGCAACGCCCGGCGCCGGGCCGGGCCCAGCCCGGGGACGGTCTCGAGTATCGACTCGGTGTAGCGGCGCGCGCGCCGGCGGCGGTGCCCGGTGATCGCGAATCGGTGCGCTTCATCGCGTACGCGCTGCAACAGATGCAGCGCCGGACTGTCCGGGGGCAGGGTCTGCGCGAGGGACTCGCCGGGCCGGTGCAATCGCTCCTGCCCCGGCTTGCGATCCGGTCCCTTCGAAATCCCCATCAACACCAGACCCTCGCAGTGCGCGCGCGCCAGGCCCTCCTGCGCCGCTCGCAACTGCCCCGCGCCACCATCGATCAGCAATAAGTCCGGACGTGGCAGATCACCGGCCTCGATGCGGGCGCCGTGCCGCGCCAGCGCCTGCTCGAGCGCCGCATAGTCATCACCGGGCGCGACTCCCTCGATGTTGTAACGTCGATAAGCGCGCTTGAGCGCTCCGTCGGGATTGAACACCACGCAGGCCGCTACCGTGCCTTCGCCGCCGGTGTGACTGATGTCGAAGCACTCGATGCGTTCCGGGGACTGTGCCAGCGGCACGAGCACGGCCAACGCCTCCAGCGCTTCGGCCATCGAGTCCCGACCGTCGGCCTTCATGCGCAGTGCCTCACGGGCATTCTGCTCGGCCAGCTCTAGCCAGCGTCCGGGCAGTCCGCGGCCGCCGCGCCGCAGACGCACGGACCGACCGGCCACGGCAATGAGCGCTTCGTTCAGAGCCTCATGATCGGGCAAGTCATGATTGATCACCACCTCGGCCGGTGCCGCCTGGCGCGTGTAGTGCAGCAGCAGAAACTCGGCGAGTGTCTCAGCCGGCTCGCCCAGGGCGGCGGGAAAGAAGTTGCTGGTGCCCAGGCTCTGGCCATCACGCACGGTAAGCACGGTCACACCATAGCGTCCCGGCTCACCCACCAACGCTGCGACGTCAACATCGCGGGCCCGCGGCGCGCTGGCGATCTGCTGTGACTGCAGTTCAATCAGCCCGGCCAGCTGGTCGCGCAGCCGCGCGGCCTCCTCAAAGCGCAATGCTGCCGAGGCACTCGCCATGCGCTCGCGCAATTCCTCGCCGACCGCCTCGCTTTCGCCTCTGAGCACCTGCAGCGCGGAATCCAGATCACGGCGGTAATCGGCGGCGTTGATCAAGCCGACACACGGCGCCGTGCAGCGCCCGATCTGATACTGCAAGCACGGCCGGCTGCGATGAGCGAAGAATGCGTCGCGGCAATTACGGATGCGAAACACCTTCTGCAGCTCAAGCAGTACTTCCTTGACCGCGTGCGCGCTCGGAAACGGCCCGAACAGCTGCCCGGCCGGCCGCTTCAGTCCGCGCCAGAACTGCAGCCGCGGAAATTCGTGACCCGGAGCGCACAGGATGTACGGGAAGGTCTTGTCGTCCCGGAATATGACGTTGTAGCGCGGCCGGTGCGCCTTGATCAGATTGCACTCCAGCAGCAGCGCGTCGGTCTCCGAGCCGACCACGGTCACTTCGATGCGCGCCACCCGGCGCACCATGGCCGCCACCTTGGGCGAGTCGGATCGGGACTTGAAATAGCTGCCTACGCGATCGCGCAGGCGGGCCGCCTTGCCTACATAGATAAGTTCGCCGGCCGCGTCATACATTCGGTAGACGCCCGGCCGCAGCGGCAGGCTCGCCACGAACTGCTGCGGATCAAATGCGGGTACGGGCTCGGGCACTCACGTGCGCTGCTTGCTGCGCTCGGCAATCAACATCGCCAATTCGAGCGCCTGCTCGTAGTTGAGCCGCGGGTCTACCTGCGAGCGGTAGGCACGTTGCAGGTCGGCCTCGGTAAGGCCTCGTGCACCGCCGGTGCACTCGGTGACATCCTCGCCGGTCAGCTCGATGTGGGCGCCTCCCAGGAACGAGCCGAGTTCGCGATGGATGCGGAAGGACAAGTCCAGTTCGCGCAGGATGTTCTCGAAGCGACGGGTCTTGAGCCCGCCGCTGGTGGTCTCGGTGTTGCCGTGCATCGGATCACAACACCAAAGTACCGTGGCGCCAGTGCGCCGCACCGCCGCGATGACTCGCGGTAGGTGCTGCTCGATCTCCTTGACGCCGAAGCGGTGGATCAGCGTCAGGCGTCCCGGCTGGTTTTGCGGGTTTAGCGTCGCCACCAGCTCCTGCAACCACTCGTCGGTCATGGCTGTGCCGATCTTGACGCCGATCGGGTTGGCGATGCCGCGGAAATACTCGACGTGCGCGCCATCGACGTGCGCGGTGCGCATGCCAATCCATGGCATATGAGTCGACAAGTTGTACCAGCGCTTCTGGCGGGCGATGTAACGGGTCTGTGCCTGCTCGTAGAGCAGGTGTAGGCCCTCGTGGCTGGCGAAGAACTCAACGCGATTGGAGTCGCCTGCCTTCTGGCCAGTGAGGGACTCGAAGAAATCGAGTGCATCACCAATGGAGTGCACGATGCGCTCGTAGGCCTCGCGCAGTGGTGCGTGCCGCACGAACCCCAGGTCCCAGTATTCAGGGTGGTGCAAGTCGGCGAAACCGCCATCGACCAGCGCGCGCACGAAATTGAGAGTGAGCGCCGCACGTTCGTAGCCGCGCAGCAGCAGCTGCGGATCGGCGCGCCGAGCCGCTGCAGTAAATTCCGGCTGATTGACCAAATCGCCGCGGTACGCCGGCAGTGACACGCCATCGCGAGTCTCGGTGTCAGCCGAGCGCGGCTTGGCATATTGACCGGCGAAGCGCCCCACCCGCACCACCGGACGCTTCATGGCGTGCAGCAGCACCAGACTCATCTGCAGCAGCACCTTGAGCTGGCGGGCAATGCGGTCGGAGTCGCAATCCGCAAAGCTCTCGGCGCAGTCACCTCCCTGCAGCAGGAACGCCTCACCCCGCTGGGCAGCCGCCAGCCGGGTGCGCAGGTTTTCGATCTCCCACGAAACCACAATCGGCGGCAGGCGTGACAGATCGGCCACGGCCTTTTCAAGCGCCGCGCTGTCGGAATAGGCTGGTTGCTGGTGTGCCTTGCGCGCCTGCCAGCTGGTGGGTTGCCAGGAATTGGCGTCTGTCGAACGCATCCTCAGGATGTTACCACGCCGGCACCGAGCTCCCGACCCGGCAGGGCCAGATCCAGGCAGGCTCCGTGCAGCGTGGGCGACTCACTAATCAGGAGCTCACCGCCGTACAGGGCGATGGTGTCGGCGACCATCGCCAGTCCTAGACCGTGTCCCGGCGCGCGCTCATCCGCGCGCACTCCCCGATCCAGCACGCGGCGCCTAAGGTCGGGCGCAATGCCCGGACCGTCGTCCTCGACCCTGATAGTGAGGTTCCGCGCCGCGGGCAACACGGGATCCAGCCGCGCCCGTACCCGCACCGTGTGGCGACACCATTTGCAGGAGTTGTCCAGCAGATTACCCAGCACCTCCAGCAGATCGCCGCGATCACCGACAAAGCCTGCGCCGCTTTCCACCTCGACTTCAATGACCAAATCCTTATGCGCGTGCACCTTGCGCATTGCCACTCGCAACTCAGCGAATACGGGCGCGACCTGCACGGCACTTTGTCCGAGCGTCGCGCCCCCGCTCATGGCGGCACGTTGCAGCTGGCGATCGACGATCTGCGCCATGCGGTCAATCTCGCGATTGATGCCCGCGCGCTGCGCGGCGTCCCCGGCGGCGGCGGTACGGATCACGCTAAGCGGTGTCTTGAGGCTGTGTGCCAAATTTCCGAGCGTGTCGCGATAGCGTCGGATTCTGCGCTGCTCTGAGCCGAGCAAGGCGTTGAGCGCACGCGCGACGCCGGTGAGTTCGCGCGGATAGCCATCCCCGAGCTGCGCGCGCTGACCGCTGTCCACTTCGGCAATTTCCTGTTCCAGTCTGTGGATGGGACGCAGTACGCGGCGCAGTAGCGCGCCCAACACCGCCAGCAGCAGCACCGCCAGAGCGCCGAACCACAGACATAGCTGCCGGCGGAAATGCCACAGGCGTGCATTCTGCCCCTCGAGGTCTTCGGCTACACTGAATACCAGCTCGGCGTCCTGGCCTGGAGCGTAATCCCACTCCAGCCCGCGATTGAGAATGCCAAGCTCGGTGCCATCGGCCAGAGTGAGCGTGAAGAATGACGCCTGTCCCTTGCCGACGGCGGCGCCAAAATTCACCGGCAGTCCGGCCAGCGACGGCGAGGCCCAAAGCACCTTGCCCGCGGCGGTGCGCACCTCAGCGTATTGGCCCGACCGGCGGCGACTCAGCCGCGATTCCGGATCAAGGAGTCGCAGATCCATGGTTCCCGAATCGGTTAGCTCGGTGGCGGTGACCAGGGAAATCACCTCTTGGTCGAGCCGCTCGCGCAGGGCACGCGTGGCCGACTCGCGGAAGATCCCGTCCAATACGGCAATCATGAGCAGGAAGGACAGGAGTAATGGCACCGCCACGGCGATGACCAGTTGCCTGCTGACCGAAGGTGCGCGCTGCATTTGGAAAATCTGCTGGCTGCGGGCCGGGCTTAGGCGGTCACGCCGCCGCGTGCCAGCGCGAACCGGTAGCCGCGACCGCGGAGCGTCTCAATGGGATTGAGCTTGTCGTTCGGATCGAGCTTGCGCCGGAGCCGCGCCACCAGCACCTCGATCACATTGCTGTCACGCTCAAAGTCCTGCTCGTAGAGTTTCTCGGTAAGCTCGGTCTTGGACACGACTTCGCCCGCGTGCAGCATCAGGTGCTCCAGCAAACGATATTCGAAACTGGTCAGTTCCACCGCGGCACCGTTCACCGCGACAGCTTGCGCGCGCGTGTCGAGCGCCACCGGTCCGCACTGCAGGAGCGGTGTGGTCCAGCCACCTGCCCGGCGCAGCAGGGCACCGAGGCGCGCCTGCAATTCCGGCAGGTGAAATGGCTTGGCCAGATAGTCGTCGGCGCCCGCGCTCAACCCTTCCACCTTGTCCTGCCAGCTGTCGCGGGCCGTGAGCACTAGCACCGCATAACTCTTGCCGGCCGCGCGCAGGCGGCGAATGATCTCGAGGCCGCTGATTTTGGGCAGCCCCAAATCCACGATGGCTACATCGATGGGGAACTCCAGCGCTGCGTACAGGCCCTCCTCCCCATCGGCCGCGACATCGACGGCGTGGCCAGCGGCCGCCAAATCCTGCTTGAGGGATTCACGCAGCGCCTTTTCGTCTTCGACGATCAGGATTCGCATCAGCCCCCCGACAGCACGCGGCCCGTGCTCGCATCCACCACCATGGTCCAGACGCGCTGTGCGGACATCAGTCGCAGCTTGAGCGCGCGACGGCCGTCAACACTGGTCTCGGAAACGCGCAGCACCTTGGCGTGGTAGCGGCTCTGCACGGACTCGATGATTTGCTCCTGCCCGGGTCCTTCGCCTTCCACATGAGCGTGCCCGGGATCAATATAGCTTTGCACGGGGACATCTGGCGGCGGGGCGCCATGGACCAAGGTCGCGAGCGCGCTTAGGGATGCGGCAAGGATTATCAGCATCGTACGCATGACCGCTCCCGGGAATAAGCCGCATCGCAGTGCGCTGAGCGACCGTGCCATCTTAGTGGCCCCGACGGCAAGCTTGCCAGTGCCGGGCTGAACGAGCCCTGAATCCTTGGGGGCGGTAAGCGCTCCGTCACGTTATTCGCTTTCCTTGGCCTCCGCCCACAGCTGATCCCACTGCTCGAATGAGAGCTCCTTCATGGCCAGCCCGCGCGCGGCGATACGGGCCTCCATGGCCGCGAAACGACGTTCGAACTTATCGTTCGCGGCGCGCAAGGCCGTTTCGGGATCCACGTGCAGAAGCCTTGCCCAGTTCACCAGGACAAACAGCACATCGCCGAGTTCCTCAGCCACTGCCGTAGGGTCTCCCGCCGCAATGGCCGATTCCGTCTCGCGCACCTCCTCGGTAATCTTCGAGCGCACCGCCTGCTCATCCGGCCAGTCGAAACCTACCGCGGCGGCCCGGCGGCCGAGCTTGGCGGCCCTGACCAGGGCCGGCAGCGCCCTGGGCACTCCGGCCAGAGTCCCCTGAAGTCCCGCCGCGGCCCGCTCGGCGGCCTTGTGGGAATCCCACTGGCGCGCAAGCGCCGCGTGAGTCTCGTCCTTCGTGTCGCCGAAGACGTGCGGATGGCGGCGAACCAGTTTCTCCCGCAAGCCGGCAGCGACGTCGGCAAATTCAAACCAGCCCTGTTCGCGTGCCAGCTGCGCATCCAGCAAGACCTGAAACAGCAGGTCACCGAGCTCGTCGCGTATCCGTGCAGGATCCCCCGCGGCGATGGCATCAGCGACCTCGTAAGCCTCCTCGATGGTGTGCGGCGCGATGGATCCGAGCGTCTGCGCACGATCCCAAGGGCAGCCTTGCTGCGGATCACGCAGTTGCGCGCAGACCCTCAGCAGAGCCTCGAGTTCCTCAGCGGCGCGGCTCATGGCTCGGCCAATAGCGCAGCGCGCAGCATTTGCAGCATGCCGGCGGTCGCGCCCCAGATCACCCTTCCCTCAAAATGCAGGTCGTGCAAGGTGAGCTCAAGTCCGCGCAGCACCCGGCGCGTGGGCCGGAAATTCTCCGCCAGCAGATATTCGAGCGGCACTTCGAACACCTCGGCCACTTCCGCGCTGTCCACTCGCAGCTCAAAGTCCGGGCGCACCAGCCCCACGACCGGCGTAATGCGAAATCCGGTCAGCACGATCTGGTCAGGCAGAAATCCCAGCGGTTGGATGTGGCTTGGGGCGATGCCAATCTCTTCCTGCGTCTCGCGCAGCGCGGCACCCAGGACGTCATCATCGCCGGCCTCGATGCGCCCGCCCGGAAAGCTGATCTGGCCGGCGTGCTGTCGCAGGTGCCCGGCGCGCGTGGTCATCAGCAGAGTCGGGGAGCCGGTGCGATCGACGATGGGCAGCAGCACTGCAGCCGCCCGCGGCGTCGTAGTCATGGCAGCCCGCACGCTCTCGAAAATCGACAGAGGCTGTCCAGCCAGTTGCCAGCCCGCGGGATCGTGGTTGGGAGCCGCGGCCAGCGAATGGCGCAGTCGAGTCAGCCAGTCATTCGGCAAGCTCACGCGCTAGCCGCCGCCGCTGGATCCACCCTTGATGCCGCCCTTGGTCAGTTCCGCAGGATCGAGGAGCTGCGCAAGCTGCTTTGGCGGCAACTCGGTCATGGTCGCGGCGACTTCGCGGATCGCCTTACCTTCCGCGTAGGCGCGCTTGGCAATGGCGGCGCCCTTTTCGTAGCCGATCACCGGATTGAGCGCGGTGACCAGGATGGGATTGCGTTCCAAGGCTTCGGCCAGGCGCGCTCGGCTGACCTTGAAGCCGGCGATCGCGCTGTCGGCAAGCAATCTGGAAACATTGGCCAGCAACCGGATGCTCTCGAGCAGGTTCCATGCGATCAGGGGCAACATGACGTTGAGCTGGAAATTGCCGGACTGACCAGCCACCGTGATGGCCGCATCGTTGCCGATCACTTCGGCGGCGACCATGGTCACGGCCTCGGCGATCACCGGATTGACCTTGCCGGGCATGATGCTGCTGCCCGGCTGCAACGCCGGCAACTCGATCTCACCGAGGCCCGCGAGCGGCCCGCTGTTCATCCAGCGCAGGTCGTTGGCAATCTTCATCAGGCTGACGGCCACGACCTTGAGTTGACCGGACAATTCCACCGCCGTGTCCTGGGTGGACATGGCTTCGAAATAATTCGGACTGGGCCGGAACTCGATGCCCGTCAGCTTGGCCAGGGCTTCGCAACAAGCCGCGGCGAAGCGCGGATCGGCATTGATGCCAGTGCCTACCGCGGTACCGCCTTGCGCAAGATGACACAGGCGCGGCTCCACTGCACGCAAACGGGCTGCACCCTGCTCGATCTGCGTGCGCCAGCCGGAGAGCTCCTGCGCGAGCGTCACTGGCATCGCGTCCATCAGGTGAGTGCGCCCGGTCTTGACGATCGCGCGGCTCTGCGCTTCGCGCGCGCCAATGGTTTTTGCCAGATGCGCCAGTGCGGGCAGGAGCTGTTCGCGCAGCAGCAGTGCCGCGCTCACATGGATGGCCGAGGGGATCACGTCGTTGCTGCTCTGGCACATGTTGACGTGATCATTAGGATGTACGCCCGCTGCGCTGCGCGCGGCCAGACGCGCGATCACCTCGTTGGCGTTCATGTTGGTACTGGTGCCCGAACCTGTCTGGAATACGTCGATGGGAAACTCGCGATCGTGGTTTCCCGCCGCGACTTCGGCCGCCGCCGCGCCGATCGCTTTGGCAAGCTTTGCATCCAGCAGGCCCAATCCCGCATTGGCTATCGCCGCTGACTGCTTGATCAAGGCGACTGCGCGAATAAACGAACGCGGCAGCGGGCGCCCGCTGACCGGAAAGTTTTCGATTGCCCGCTGCGTCTGCGCGCCCCACAAGGCATCCTGGGGCACCTTAAGTTCGCCCATGCTGTCGTGCTCCAGCCGAAATCCGCCTGAATTCATGATATATCCGCCTATGCTCATGCCCTGCGGTGGCACCGCGCCACCACGCATAACGCGCTACAATCCTCGATTCTAACCTTGCGCGTAGCTCACTGCATGGACCAAACCCGCCTGCTGGCTCTCTCCCCCGTCGATGGCCGCTACGCAGGTGTGGCCGATCCACTGCGCGCATTGTTCTCGGAAGCGGCGCTGATCAAGGAGCGCGTCCGGGTCGAGGCGCTGTGGCTGCTGGAACTGGCGCGCTCCGTGCCCCAGCTGAGCGGGGCGGCCTTGTCGCCCGAAGTCATCGCCCGGGCGACGACGCTGGCCCGCGATCCGGGCGAACGGGCACCCACCATCGTCAAGGCCATCGAGGAACGAATCAAGCATGACGTTAAGGCAGTGGAATATTTTGTTCGCCAGGAACTGACCGCGGCCGGTGCCAGCGCGGCCAACCTGGAGCTGGTGCATTTTGGCTGCACTTCCGAGGATGTTAACAACCTGAGCTATGCGCGGCTGCTTGCCCAGGTTCGCACCCGGGTGCTGATACCGGAGCTCACGCAGCTGATAAGCACGCTGCGCACTTTTGCACGGGAACAGGCGCGCGTGCCCATGCTGGCGCGAACTCACGGCCAGGCGGCCAGCCCCACGACGCTGGGCAAGGAATACGCCAATGTCGCGGCGCGCCTGCAGCGCGCCCGCGCGCGACTCCAGGCGGTGGAGATACTGGGCAAATGGAACGGCGCGGTGGGCAATTTCAACGCGCACCAGGCGGCCGCTCCGACCGTGGACTGGCGGGCCGTGAGCCGGCAGTTCGTGACCAGCCAGGATCTGCACTGGAATATCTACACCACCCAGATCGAACCGCACGACTGGATTGCCGAATTCGCCGACGCCTGCGCGGCCATCAACGTGATTGTTCTAGATCTGTGCCGCGACACCTGGGGTTACATTTCAGTGGGGTACCTGCGTCAGCGTCCTGTGGCCGGCGAAGTCGGATCATCGACGATGCCGCACAAGGTCAACCCCATCGATTTTGAGAACGCCGAGGGCAACCTCGGAATCGCCAACGCACTGCTGCGCCATTTTTCCGACAAACTGCCGGTGTCGCGCTGGCAGCGCGATCTGAGCGACTCTACGGTGCTGCGAAACGTCGGAGTCGCCCTGGCGCACACCTTCATAGCCTGGCGCGCCGTCCAAACCGGACTGGCCAAGCTCGACGCCGACAAGGCGGCCTGCGCGCGCGATCTGGAACAATCGTGGGAAGTACTCGGCGAGGCGCTGCAGACGGTGTTGCGCGCACACGGCGTACCCGATGGCTACGAACTGCTCAAGAACTTCACGCGCGGCGCCAAGATTGATGCCGCCGCGTTGCGAGCGTTCGTTGCTAGCCTGCCGCTTCCCGAAGCCGAGCGCACGCGGCTTGCAGCGCTGCAGCCGAGTGGGTACCTAGGGTTGGCCGCGGAGCTCGCGCTCGATCTTCCGGACTGATACTCCTTATCTAAGGGGGCATCAGACCTGCTAGCGATGCTTGATGCACCGCCCACGGCCCCGAAATGCGGGCCGCGGCCACAAAAGTGCGGCCCGCGTCACAGTGTCAATGCTAACGAGCGTGACCGGTTCGGCTCGCCCATCTGCGCCCTCTTCTTACCATGCCGGTGCGATTCCAACGCACAACAGAGCGCGGCGTGGCCAAGACCGAAAAACACACATCAACGACCGAAGCCTGGCTCGAGAGCCTGGCGGCGGCCGAGCGCCCTTCGCAACCTCTGATCCTGTCAATGCCCCTGCCTGCGGCCGACGAGTTGCAGGTACTAACCACCGTCGCCGAGGTCCGACAGACCACGGCCGCGGTGGTCGCCACGGGCCAGCGCCTGATTTCGATCTTCACTCCCGATCTCGAACCCTCTCTCTATGACGATCCGCGCGTGATCGAAGTGATCAAGCGCTTCGTGTTGAGCCACAGTTTTGCCAAAGTACGGGTGCTGCTGCGTGATCACACGCGCTACACCGGCTCGGGCAGCCGCTTTATGTCGATGGCCCGGCGCCTGACGAGTTACCTGGAACTGCGCATTCTGGTACCGCAGTTCCATCACCTGACCTCCTCCTACTGCATCGCCGATGACCGCGGCATCGTGTATCGGATGCGCTCCGACCGCTGGGACGGCATTGCAGCAGTAAACAGCCCCCCCGTGGCGCGCCAGTACCTGCAGGAATTCGATGCCGCGTGGCTCGCCAGCCACGATCAGCACCATCAGCGCGCCGCGCGGATGCGTTGACTTTCTAGTGAGGATTGCACGGCCGGCCTCGAGCCGCCGGCATTACTTTCCCGACTGATCGCTCAATTGCCGACCGGCAGTAACTGTAGCGACCTGCCTCCTCAACGACCCCGGCGGTGCGATCCCGGAATTGTGCAAACGCACTAGCCACCGGAAATTGCGCCATACTCGTTCTCATGAGCTGGAAGCCCAGCATTACGGTAGCCGCAGTAGTCGAGTCGGACGGTCGATTCCTCATGGTCGAGGAGCTGATCCGCGGCGAGCGCGTCTATAACCAGCCGGCAGGCCGCGTCGAGGCCGCCGAAAGCCTGCTGGCCGCCGTGGTACGGGAAACCCTCGAGGAGACCGCCTGGCGATTCGAACCGGAGTGGTTCCTGGGTGTCTACCCGTGGCACTCGGCGATCAGCCAGCGCACGAACCTGCGCTTTGCATTCACCGGCCGCATCCACGGTCACGATCCGGCGCGCCCGCTCGACTCGCCAGTCATCGCGGTGCACTGGCTGCGTCGAGAGGAGCTGCTGTCGCCTGCGCGCGCCCTGCGAACGCCGATAGTGCTGCGTTGCATAGATGACTATCTGGCCGGCCAACGGCTGCCGCTTGCAGCCATCAATGACCCGCTTCTGCAGGACTAGTGATGGCAGCGGGCAAAAAAACGCGGGTGGTGGTGGGCATGTCGGGAGGAGTCGACTCGGCGGTGGCCGCGCTGCGCCTGATCCAGGGCGGTTTCGACGTGCACGGTCTGTTCATGAGCAACTGGGACGACGAAGACAGTTATTGCACCAGCGCGCAGGACTATCAGGATGCGCGTGCGAGCGCGCGCGAGCTGGGCATCGTCCTGCACCGCGTAAGTTTTGCGCTGGAGTATCAACAGCAAGTCTTCGCTCGTTTCCTGAGCGAGTACCGCCGCGGCCGCACTCCCAATCCCGATGTGCTGTGCAATCGCGAAATCAAGTTCGGCATCTGTCGCCAGTACGCGCAGCGCCTGGGAGCAGAATGGTTCGCCACCGGCCACTATGCGCGCCTTGCGCATGAGCAGGCCGGCCCACAACTGCTGCGCGGAATCGATGGGGCCAAGGATCAGTCTTATTTCCTGTGCGGCGTGGAGCGCAGCGCATTCGCGCGGGTGATGTTCCCGCTGGGCGAGATGACCAAGGCCGAAGTTCGTGCCGCGGCACGGGAGGCGGGACTGCCGGTGTTCGACAAACCCGACAGCACCGGCATCTGCTTCATCGGCGAGCGCCCGTTCAGCGAGTTCCTGGCCCGCTATCTTCCCGAAAGCCCGGGACCGATTGAAACCAGCTCCGGTCAGGTGCTCGGCACTCACCGCGGACTGCCCTTCTATACGCTGGGTCAGCGCGGCGGTCTGGAGATCGGCGGGATACGCGGGGGGAGCGGTGATCCCTGGTACGTGGCGCGCAAGGACGCAGCGCGCAATGCGCTGATTGTGGTCGCCGCGCGTGAACGCGAAACGGCGCTGGCGCAGGGCGCGCGCACCGCGCGTGTCAACTGGCTGAGCGATCCGCCGCGCGGGCCCTTGGCGGTCGCCGTCAAGCTACGCTACCGGCAGGCCGATCAGGCGGCCAGCATCACGCAGCTGCCGGATGGTGGCGTGCAGATCCGCTTCGAGACGCCGCAGTGGGCGGTCACCCCGGGACAGACAGCGGCATTTTACCAGCAGGACAGGTGCCTTGGCGGCGGCGTGATCGAGGAATCCTTATTATAATGAGCGTCTGCGGCGAATCGCCGCATCCGATCCTCTGGTGGAGTCCGGTATGACTGACAGCTTCAAGGCGCGCTCGACCCTGAACCTCGCGGGCGCGAATTATCAGATTTACAACATCGCGGCGCTAGGAGCCGAACGCGTGGCGCGCCTGCCCTACGCGCTCAAGATCCTGCTGGAGAATCTGCTGCGCTTTGAAGACGGCATCAACGTAACCCGCGCCGACATCGAGGCGATCCTGAACTGGGATCCCAAGGCACAGCCGACGCATGAGATTTCCTTCACGCCTGCGCGGGTCATCATGCAGGACTTCACCGGCGTGCCCTGCGTGGTCGACTTGGCCGCGATGCGGGATGCCATCACGCGTCTGGGCGGCAATGCCGAACTGGTCAATCCGCTGGCCCCGGCTGAGTTGGTCATCGACCATTCCGTGCAGGTAGACGAGTACGGATCCCCCAAGGCGCTCGCGGTGAACAACCGCATCGAATTCGAGCGCAACGGCGAGCGCTATTCGTTCCTGCGCTGGGGACAGAGCGCCTTCCGGAATTTCAAGGTGGTGCCGCCCAACACCGGCATCGTCCATCAGGTCAATCTGGAATTCCTGGGCCGCGTGGTGTTCGACTACAACTCCAACGGTGTGCGCCAGGCCTACCCGGATACCGTGGTGGGGACCGATTCCCACACGACCATGATCAACGGGCTCGGCGTGCTCGGCTGGGGCGTGGGCGGCATCGAGGCGGAAGCGGCCATGCTTGGACAGCCGATCACGATGCTCATTCCCGAGGTGATCGGTTTCCGCCTCAACGGCAAATTGCGCGCCGGGGCGACCGCCACCGATCTGGTGCTCACAGTCACCGAAATGCTGCGCCAGCACGGCGTGGTCGATAAGTTTGTGGAATTCTTTGGCGATGGGCTCGCCAACCTGCCACTCGCCGACCGCGCCACGATCGGGAACATGTCGCCGGAGTTCGGCAGTACCTGCGCCATCTTCCCCATCGACGAGGAGACACTGCGCTACTTGCGCCTTTCGGGTCGCCCGAGTGAGCACATTGCGCTGATCGAGGCCTACGCCAAGACCACCGGCCTGTGGCGCGCAAACGGAGCGCGCAGCGCGGAGTACACCGCGGTGCTGGAACTGGACCTCAATGAGGTGGAGCCGAGCCTGGCCGGGCCCAGCCGTCCGCAGGACCGCGTGCCGCTGCGCGTCGCGAAGAGCACCTACCAGCTGCACCACAAGAAAATGGCGGCCGAGCGCGCCAAGAAAAAGCCTGACGCCACGGGAAAGGTGGCGGTGGAGATGGATGGTCGGCGCTTTGATCTGAAGGACGGTGCAGTGTTGATTGCCGCCATCACCAGCTGCACTAACACTTCAAATCCCGACGTGCTGATTGCGGCGGGACTCCTGGCCCGCAATGCCCGCCGGCGCGGACTGACGGCGCGACCGTGGGTGAAGACCAGCCTGGCGCCCGGCTCGCGTGTGGTTACCGACTATTTGAGCAAGGCGGGACTGCTCGATGAACTCGCCGGTATCGGCTTTGATCTGGTCGGCTACGGCTGCACCACCTGCATCGGTAATTCCGGGCCGTTGAAACCTGAAATCTCCGCTGCGATCAAGTCAGGAGACCTGATCGGCTGCGCGGTGCTCTCAGGCAACCGTAATTTCGACGGGCGCGTTCACCCCGAAGTGAAGATGAACTTCCTCGCGTCCCCACCCCTCGTCGTCGCCTACGCGCTGGCCGGCACGCTCGAGCTGGATCTGAACACTGAGCCCTTGGGCACGGCCAGCGATGGCGCTCCCGTGTTTCTCAAGGACCTGTGGCCGGCGCCCGCGGAGATCGCCGATTTTGTCCAGCGCAACATCAGTTCCGAGATGTTCCGCAAGAGCTATGCCAGCGTCTACGAGGGCGACGAGCGCTGGAGGGGCATCAAGGTGCCGGCCGGCAAAGTCTATTCGTGGGATGCCAAGTCGACCTACGTCAAGAATCCGCCTTACTTCGAGGGCATGACGATGCGGCCTGCGGCGGTCGGCGAGATCCGCGGAGCACGCGTGCTGGCGCTGCTCGGGGACTCGGTCACCACGGACCATATCTCACCGGCGGGCAATATCGCCTTGGGCAGCCCGGCCGCCAAGTACCTGATGGCCGAGGGCGTGCAGCCGCGCGACTTCAACCAGTACGGAGCCCGCCGCGGGAATCATGAAGTCATGATGCGCGGGACCTTCGCCAACATTCGGCTGCGTAACCTGCTGGCTCCGGGCACCGAAGGCGGCGTGACTATTCACGTGCCAAGCAACGAAGCCATGAGCATCTACGACGCCGCGATGCGATATAAGGCGGAGCAAACGCCGCTGATCATTATTGCCGGTAAGGAATACGGCACCGGCTCCTCGCGCGATTGGGCCGCCAAGGGCACGATGCTGCTGGGCGTGCGCGCGGTCATCGCGGAAAGCTTTGAGCGCATCCACCGATCCAACCTCATTGGCATGGGCGTGCTGCCGCTGCAGTTCCCGTCCGGGCTCACCGCACAGTCCCTGGGCTTGAGTGGGCATGAATTCATCGAGATCCAGGGCTTGAACCAAGGCACGGCCAAGAGCGTCACGGTCATTGCCACCCCCGCGTCCGGGCCGCCGATCACCTTTGAGGCGCGAGTGCGCATCGACACCCCCAAGGAACGTGAATACTTCCAGCATGGGGGTATCCTGCAATACGTGCTGCGCCAGCTCGCGGTAAGCGGCAAGGCGGCTTGAAGCGGAGCGCCCTGGGGTGAGCGATAACACCCTCGCGATCTTCGATTTGGACGGCACGATCACGCGGCACGACACCCTGTGGCCGTTCATCCGTGGATATCTGTGGCGCAATCCGGTGCGCTTGTGGCGCCTGGCCCCCTGCCTCCTGCCGCTGCTGCGTTTTGTCTGCGGTCAGCGGGACCGCGGCGTGCTCAAGGGAGCGATCATACGGCTGACGCTCGGCGGTGTGCCCCGCGAGCGGTTGCAGAAATGGGCCCAGGAATTTGCCAAGCGGCTTCTGTCCGACGGCCTCTACGCCGAAGCGCTTGCCTGTATTGAGGTGCATCGGCGCTCAGGCGCCCACCTGGTGCTGTTGTCGGCCAGTACGGATATCTACGTGCCTGAGATTTCGCGGGCCTTGGGTTTTAACGCCTGCCTTTGCACCGAAGTGCGCTGGCGGAGCGACGGATCGCTCGAAGGGAGTCTAAGTTCCGCCAACCGGCGCGGCCCCGAAAAAGCGCGCTGCGTGAATGCCGTGTTGGCGGAGCAGCAACCCCGCTACAGCCACGCCTACGGAAACAGTAAGGCCGACCTCGAGCACCTGCGACTTGTCAGCGCCGGAACCTACGTCAATGGATCCGAGCGCGATTTGGTTGGCATGCCCAACGTCCGCACCGTGCGCTGGCGGACGCCGGCCGGGAAAGGAAACCCCGCATAGGGCAGCGCACGCGCAATCTCACCAACCGCCCTCCGTCACTGCGGCTACATCGAGGTTCGGGCTTCCCACAGTTCCGGAAACAGTCGCAGGCGTAACGCTTTGGCGAGGTAAGAAACCCCGGCGGTACCGCCCGTGCCCGGCTTGTAGCCGATGATGCGCTCGACGGTCTTCATGTGCTGGAAGCGCCAAAGTTGGAAGCGATAGTCGAGATCGACCATGTGCTCGGCCAGCTCGTACAGGTCCCAGTCCTTTTCGGCGTTGTGGTAGACCCCGAGCCACGCCGCGGTCACCTGCTTGTTGGCCTCATAGGGCCGCGAAAAATCCCGCACCAACACGGCGGGCGGAACGCCGTAGCCGCGCCGGGAGAGCAGCCGCAGCACTTCATCGTACAGGCTGGGCGCCTCCAGCACGCGCTTGAACTCTGCATATACCTGGGGTTCGCGCTGGTGCACCTCGATCATTTCGGCATGCTTGTTGCCCAGCATGAACTCGAGCAAGCGGTATTGCTGCGACTGGAATCCCGACGAGCGGCCGAGCGCATTGCGGAATGCCGAGTAGTCGAACGGTGTCATCGTCGAGAGCACTTCCCATACCGCCAGCAACTGGGCCTGGATGCGGGCGATGCGGTCAAACATCTTGAAGGAAGGATCCAGCTCATCGCGCCGCACACACTTCATCACGCCATCCAACTCGTGGCGCAGCAGCTTCATCCACAGCTCCGATACCTGGTGGACGATGATAAACAGCATCTCGCTGTGTTCCGCAGTCAGGGGACGCTGCGCGTTGAGCAACCGGTCCAGATCCAGGTAATCGCCGTAGGAGAGGGACTCACCGAGGTCCCAATGCACCGGCTCGTCGCGCAGATCAACGCTACCGAGCTGGTCGTCCGCCGGCGGCGCAGGCTTGCTCACGCGGCACTGCGCGCCTGCGCGCGGTTTCGCAGAGTCAGCATGATCCAGGCGGGCACCTGCTGCCAGCCGTGTAGCAGCTCGCGGTCCAGGGCGCGCCAGTCCGGTTCATAGTCGGCCACCAGCGCCCAGAATCGCGGCGTGTGATTCATGTGGGTAAGATGCGCGAGTTCGTGCGCCAGCAGGTACTTGACCACCGCCGGCCGGTGGAACAGCAGGCAGAAATTCAAACTGATGGCACCGCGCACCGAACAACTTCCCCAGCGGGTGCGCTGCCTTCGTATGTGCACGTGCCGATATTTGACGCCGAGGTCCGCGGCCAGTTCGCTCAGCCGCGGCTCAAGCATCGCGGTGGCACGTTCCGCGAGCCAGTCCAGCAAAGCGTCGCGCACGCTTTCCGGATTGGCGCCGGAGTGTAGTTCAAGGATGCCCCCGCGCGAGCCGTCGGGATGCGCGCACACAATCGGCCCCGCGTACCCCGAACTCGCCGCCGCCGGCAGCGCCGACCAGAGGCATTGCCAGGTCTCACCCAGAGCGCGCAGTTCGAGCTGCGAGGGAGGGAATTCCAGGTCGGCCGGAATGGAGCGATGCCGTTCGATCCAGCCCCGATGCCGCTCGACGAAAGATTCGACCTGGTGCACCCCCAAACGCTCGGGCACCACGATCTCAACCGCTCCGTCGCGGTATACCCGAACGCTCGGGCGCCGTGCGCGCCGACTGCGCCGCACATGCCAGCCAGCCTCGGCGCTGCCTTCGCTCCAAAGCGGCAATTGCTGCAGAGCTGCCATACCCATGGAAGACCATCATAACAGGGGTGCGCGCTGCACCGCGCTGTGTAAACTTTCGCGCCCATGGGCCTCGTTGATATAGGCGTCAATCTGACGCACGACAGTTACGACGGCGACCGGCAGGCCGTAATCGAGGCCAGCCACGCGGCGGGCGTTTCGCAGCTGATCGTGACCGGATCGACGTTGGCCTCAAGTCAGGCAGCAGTTGACCTGGCACGCCAAGCACCCGAGCGGCTGTATGCCACCGCCGGCGTGCACCCGCACCATGCCGGTGAACTTTCGGAGGCCGAGTTGCCCCGCCTGCGCACGCTGTTGCGTGCGCCAGGCGTGGTTGCGGCCGGTGAATGCGGGCTCGACTATTACCGCAATTACTCGCCACCCGCCACGCAGCGTTTGGCCTTCGAGCGGCAGCTGCAACTGGCGGCGGAGTGCGGACTGCCATTGTTCCTTCATCAGCGCGAGGCTCACACCGATTTTCTGGCGGCGCTGCGCGAGCACGGCGCCACATTGCGGGGCGTGGCCCATTGCTTCACCGGTGGCGAGCTTGAACTGGCGGCCTATCTCGAGCTCGGACTGCACATTGGCGTCACCGGCTGGATTTGCGATGAGCGCCGCGGGCAGTCCTTACAGGCGCTGGTACACCGCATCCCCGCCGGGCGGCTGCTACTTGAGACCGACGCACCGTACCTGTTGCCGCGCGACCTGAAGCAGCGCGTTACCGCGCGCCGCAATGAACCGAGGTTTTTGCCGCACGTTGCGGCCACGGTCGCGCGCCTGCGCGGAGAGTCGCTCGAGCAATGCGTTGCCCACACCACCGAGGCGGCGCGCGCACTGTTCGGGCTAGCGGCGGTCGATTAGATCGCCGCCTTCGGTTCCATCAATTTGCTGGGCCGGCAGGCCGTGGTCAGACGGCTCCAGTCGCTGCGCCACAATTCAGGCACGGAGCCGGCCTGGGTGCGTTCGGCGGAGGGAAACTCGGCGGCCATCGAATCGAGCATCAGCGTGTAGCGCGGCAGTCCCTTCGGAAACTGGCCCCGCGCTGAAAACACCACTCGCCCCTCAACTGGCAGGTCGACGGCCAGCGCGCGCACCGCCGCGATGCGATCGTACAGCGCAGCCTGTGGATTGGGGAATGTGTAGCGCTGAGCGCGGTGCATGACCGTCCACTCGTTCATCTGATCACCTCCGAAAATGTTGCCGGCGATGTCGCGCATGTCGAGCACTACGCAGCCGCGGGTGGTCAGCAGCAGGAAATCGATGTGCAGCGATCCCCCCTGCCCGTCGGGCAGCAAGACATCGCGGTGATACTCGAAGGCGCCACCCGTCACTGCCGACAGCAATTTAGCGCGCGCGCGGCGGCGGCGATACCAGCGCCAGAAGACCAGCAGCAACAGGATCAGCAGTACCGCGGAGCTGGCATAGGCGTAGGTTCGCGGCTGCACGTTCTGTAGCTCACGGCCGATCTGATCGAGATCAATCATGCCCGCTCAACCCTCCAGCACCGAACGCAGCGCGGCCATTGTGCCGTCAATCTCGGTGAAGCGCGCGGGTCGCCGGAACAAAAGCTCCAGGCTCTCAGGAACCGGGACCGGCCTGCCGATCAGGGGTTCGACCGTCTCGCGGAACTTGGCCGGGTGGGCTGTGGCCACCAGCACCCATGGCCCCGCCTGACGATGCGCAGGATCCATACGGGCGTAGGCCTCGGCAGCCGTGGCGGTATGGGGGCACCAGATGGCTCCATAGTGCTCATGGTCGGCGCGAATGCGCGCGCGGATCGCGCCATCATCGATCGACACGGCACTGAGATGCGTGCGCAAGTCGGCGATGTCCGGATACATGGCCCTCAGGCGCTCGAGGTTGCTGGGATTTCCCACGTCCATGGCCGATGCCAGAGTAGTCACGCTCGGCCGCGTGCGCAACACGCCGTGCTCAAGAAAGTCCGGCACGGTGCGGTTGGCGTTGTGTGCCAGCACCACCTGCCCGATCGGCGCGCCCAGCCGCCGCGCCCACACGCAGGCGGTCGCGTTACCCAGGTTGCCGCTCGGCACAATAAATGCCGGCGCAGCGCCGGTGCGTGCCTTGATCGCCAGGCTCGCCGCGAAGTAGTACACGGCCTGCGGCAGGAGGCGCCCGAGGTTGATGCTGTTGGCAGAGGACAGCTCCCAGCGGCGTTTGCAATCCGGATCGGCGAACGCCTCTTTGACCAGCGCCTGGCAGTCATCGAAGCTGCCGCGCACCGCGAGGCTAAGGACATTGTCGCCCCAGCAACACAGCTGTTGCTGCTGGGTCGGCGACACCTGTCCCTTCGGAAACAGCACCACGACTTCAATGCCGGGCTGGCGGTGAAACGCGGCGGCCACCGCCCCACCGGTATCCCCAGAGGTAGCCACCAGAATCTTGAGCGGTCGGGTGCTTTTACGCGGCATGCGACCGAGCGCGGCTGCCAGAAAGCGCGCGCCAAAGTCCTTGAAGGCGGCGGTCGGGCCGTGAAACAGCTCGAGCACACTTAAATGATCGCCGTCCAGGGGCACCACGGGCGCGGAAAAATTAAAGGCCTGCCGGCAGATTTCCGCCATCGATGCCGCCAGCGGATCTCCCTCGGCAAACGGCACAATCAGTTTCGCCGCCAGAGTCGCGAGCGATTCTCCGGGCGCAAGTGCTGCGGACGAAACGGCCGGCCATTCCTGCGGCATGTATAGGCCGCCACCAGGCGCCAGCCCGCGACTTAGTGCGGCGCTGAACCCGGCGCGTTCCTGAGGGTCTCGGGTACTGACAAACTGCATCATGTCAACACGCGAGCGCCGCGCGCTTCGATCGCGGTGGTCCAGTGGTCGCACTTGAGGTCGTGACGCAGGAACTGCGCGACCATAGCCTCGCGCACCGCCAGCGCGTGACCTTCCAGACACCAGGCAAACACCGTGGGCCCGGCCCCTGAAATCGAACAGCCGAGCGCGCCGGCCGACATGGCCGCCCGGCGGACTTCATTGAAGCCGGGTATCAGCGCGGCGCGCTGCGGTTCGATAACCACATCCTCGAAGGATTCACGCAGCATGTCCAGATCGTTGGTATAGCAGCCTGAAATGAAGCCAGCTAGGTTCGCGGTCTGCCACACGAAATCCTTCATTGGCACACTGCCCTTCAGAATGGAGCGTGCGCTGCGCGTCGACAGAAACATGTGCGGATGCACGACCACTGCGCGAATTGCCGACGGCACCGGGATCTGCTTGACGCGCGGATGATCAATGCCGACCGTCAGCACCAGCCCGCCAAACAGGCAGGCCGCGATGTTGTCCACGTGCAGCGAGCCGCTCGCCACCTGCTCGCCCTGCATGGCAAATTTCAAAAGTTCGATCAGGCTGCGGGGCTGATCCAGCACGGCATTGGCAGCGACCACGGCGGCAACCGCCGATGCCGCCGAGCCCCCCAGACCTGAAGCGAGGGGAATCCCCTTATCCAGCTCCAGCTGCAATCCGAACGGCAGACCTAAAGCCTGTTGCATGCACTGCAGCGCGCGCCCGGCGGTGTTGCGCGAGGCCTCGAGTGGCAGATCGACTACCGCACCACGAATGGCGGCAATACTGACGCCCGCCTGGTTCGTGCGACGCACGGTCGCCCGATCGCCCAGCGCGTCCACGGAAAATCCCATGATGTCGAAACCGATGGCGACGTTGCCGACTGACGCCGGCGCGAACGCGCTGGCGCTGGTAGGAACTGCAGCCTGCGCGCTCACAGTCGCGCTCCCAGGAACGTCGCCGTGCGCAGCAGGTCTGCAAACACGCCACCCGCCGTTACTGCTGGACCGGCTCCAGGGCCTTGTATTATCAGAGGGTTATCGCAATAACGTGTAGTAACATATCGGACGACATTATCAGTCAGCGCAATGCTGGCGAAGGCATGCTTGGCGTCCAGTTCTTCCAGACCCACGGTAGCTTCGCCCTGCGCCGTGAGCCTGCCGATGTAACGCAGCACACGGCCGTGCGACTTGGCCTGCTGGTAGCGCTGCGCCATGCGCGCATCGAACTCGGGCAAGCGCTGCAGAAAATCAGCGGCAGTGCCCGCGGCCAATTCCGCAGGAACCAGGCTTTCCACGCGCACATCGCTCATTTCGATCGCCAGTCCCATCTCGCGACCCAGAATTGTGAGCTTGCGCACCACATCGGTCCCCGACAGATCATCGCGCGGATCCGGCTCCGTATAGCCGCGCTCGCGAGCGTCGCGAACGATGGCCGAGAACGGTTTCGTACCGTCGTAGACGTTGAACAGGTACGCGAGCGTCCCGGAAAAAATTCCCTCGACGCTGATGATGTCATCGCCAGTCGCGAGCAGCTCGCGCAACGTGTGTATCACCGGCAGCCCGGCGCCCACGGTGCCGTGGTACAGGTAATGTGCACCGCTCGCCCGGCGGGCCTGCTCGAGCGAACGGTAGTAGGCCAAGGGTCCGCTGTTGGCCTTCTTGTTGGGGGTGATAACGTGCACGCCTGCGGCCAGCCAGTCGCGGTAGCGGTTGGCCACTTCCTGGCTGGCGCTGCAATCGACGATCACCGTGTGCGGCAAATGTTCGACCTTGAGGTGGGCGAGGAATTGCTCGTAGTCGGCCGCCACCTGCCCGTGACTGATCTGCTCGCGCCAAGAATCCAGCGGGATGCTGGGATCGGCGAGCCTCATGGTCTTCGAGCTCATGATGGCGCGCACCCGCAGGTCGATATGGAGTTGCCGCGCGAGCCGTTCGCGCTGCCCCGCGAGCTGATCGAGCAGCACCTTGCCCACCGAGCCGGGCCCGATCACGCCGATCGAGAGCGTGTGGGGCGAAAGGTAGAACCCGGCATGCACGGCACGCAGCGCGCGCGTTGCATGCTTTCCTTCGACCACCGCTGAGATGTTGCGCTCCGAGGCGCCCTGGGCGATTGCGCGCACGTTGACGTTCGCCGTACCCAGCGCGCTGAAAACTTTGGCGGCCACTCCTGGCATGCCGGCCATGCCGTCGCCGACCACGGCGAGAATGGCCATCTCGCCCGTGACTTCGATGCTCTGCACCTGGCCCTGGGCGAGCTCGCGGGCAAAGGCGCGTTCCACAACTGCAGTAGCGCGCCCGACTTCGCCTGCGGGAATCGCACAGCAGATGGAGTGCTCAGAGCTCGCCTGCGAGATCAGGATCACCGAGATATTTTCCTCGCGCAGCGCACCGAACAGGCGATGCGCCGTGCCGGGCACGCCGATCATCCCTGCCCCTTCGAGGTTCAGTAGCGCCACGTGTTCGATGCTGGTGATGCCCTTGACCGGCTGGTCGCTCTGCGGCTGCGCGCAGATCAGCGTGCCGGGCTTTTCGGGCGCAAAGGTATTGCGGATCCAGATCGGAATGTCGCGGCCGATCGCCGGAGCCATGGTCTGGGGATGAATGACCTTGGCTCCGAAATAGGCCAGCTCCATGGCCTCGTTGTACGAGACCGCGGTGATAACTTGGGCGTCTGGCACCCGTCGCGGATCGGCCGAGAGCACTCCGTCCACATCTGTCCAGATGTGGATTTCACCCGCCGCGAGGAGCGCTGCGAAGATCGAGGCTGAAAAATCACTGCCGTTGCGACCCAGAGTGGTCTGGATGCCCGAAGCGTCGCTGGCGATGTAGCCGGTGATAACGAGGGTGCGCGCTTCGCTCTCCAGCAGCGCGCGCAGGCGCTCTTCGGAAGCAGGCCATTGCACCGCCGGCCCGAGCGCTCCCCATTCGACCACGAGGCACGAGCGGGCATCGACCCATTGCACTACCCCGCGTCGGTCGCGGTGCCGCAGGTAGCGCCAGAAAAGGCGCGTGGACCAGATCTCGCCGTAGCCCGACACCTTGTCGCGCACATGCTGGCTCGCGGTGCGCATGACCTGCGTGGTTCTGAGCACGCTGTCCAGATCCAGCGCATCGTGATCGAACTCGGCTAGGTACTCAGCGACGGTGGCTGCAGGCAGGAGCGCTGTCGCGATTTCTTCATGGCGCTTGCGCAGTATCTTGAGCTGCACCCGCCAGGCTTCATCCTGACGCTCGGCGAGTGCGACCAGTTGCAGCAACCCGTCGGTCACGCCCCGACAAGCCGACAGCACAACGGCGATGCGCCGCGAGGATTGCGACTCAATGATTGTGGCGACGCGCTCGAAGCATTCCGCATTCGCAACGCTCGACCCGCCAAATTTATAGACCACCCAGGTACTGGGAGCCGCGGAACTCATCGCCTGGGCACTCTGTCCGGGCACTACGAAAGGCCGGAATATCGCGGCACTGTACTGGCCCTCCGCGATCCGGGCAAGCCAGAGCGCGTGGCTCGCGCCCGCGACTGCAACGCTTGCCGCGCCCGGACTCAATCGAGTCGCTTGTGGAATCGCGCTGCCGCCAGCGACACCGCCAGCAACAGGAATACGCTGAGCTTCACGATCGGCAACCACAGCGCGGCCAGCGTGGCTCCGCGCAAAATGACCCCGCGCAGAATTTCCACAAAGTGGGTCAGCGGCAGGACTTGGGCAACGATCTGGACCCAGTGCGGGCTGCCCTCGAAGGGGAATGCAAATCCCGAGAGCAGGATGGAGGGCAGCAGCGTGAAAAAACCCAGCTGCATGGCCTGAAACTGCGTCGTGGCGACGGTGGAAATGACCAGTCCAAGCCCCAGTGTCGCCGCGATAAACAGTCCCGCACCCAGATAGAGATCCAGCACACTTCCGTTGATGGGCACGTTGAACAGCAGCACGCCCGTGAGCAGCACGAGTGTGGTTTGAATCAGGCCCACGGCGATGTACGGCAGGATTTTTCCCACCATCAACTCGATCGAGCGCACCGGCGTAGTGATCAGCAACTCGAGGTTGCCGCGCTCGCGTTCGCGCACCAGCCCGATCGCAGTGAAAATCACCATCGTCATACTCAGGATCACACCGATCAGCGCCGGCACGATTTGCACCGCCGTGCGCTTCTCCGGGTTGAACTCGGTCAGTACTTCAATTGCCGGTACCTTGCGTCCGCCGGTGCCGGCACGAGGCGGCAATGGGGTTTCGGAAATCGTACGCACTGCCACGTCAACTCCAGGCCGTGTGCCATCGACGATCACCTGGGCCACCGGCCGCGTGCCATCGATGCGCCGGCGCTCGAAGTCAGGGGGTATGTACAATCCTGCATGGACGGTTCCGGCCACGATCAGGTTGCGCAGCTGCTCTGCCCCTGGCGGTCGCGCCACGATATCGACCACCTGGCTCGACGCTATATCGGCCACCAGCGCCCGCGAGGCAGTGGTATTGGCCAGATCCACGACGCCTGTGCGAATGTGGCGCACGTCGTAGTTGATGCCGTAGCCAAAAATCATCATCTGCAGTAACGGAATGCCCACCACCATCGCGAGCGTCAAACGATCGCGCGACATCTGCCGCAGCTCCTTCATGGCGATTGCCCGCACCCGACGGAGTGAAGCCGGGGCCATCTAGGGCTCGCTCCCCGGCGCGGGCAGGGTCGCACCCACGAATACATCCTCGAGGCTAGCCGGGGCCTCGCGAACCACGGCTTGCACATGCTGGTCGGCCAGCAGGCGCTTCACGCGCTCGAGAGCCTGTGGCTCGTCGGGCGAGATCAGCGCGTGCAGGCGCAGGCCCAGCTGTGCGAGGGAGCGCAGGGATTTCAGTTCGTGCAGGGCGGAGCGCGCCGCGGTGATGTCCTCCGCCTCGATCTCGAGGACCTGTAGTGGCAGTTCGGCCATCAGCTGCTGGGGAGGTCCATTGGCTACTATGCGGCCGCGATCGAGTATCGCCAGCGCGTGGCAGCGTTCCGCCTCGTCCATGTAATGCGTCGAGACCAGTATGGTGGTGCCGGTGGCAGTGAGCGCGAACAGACTTTCCCAGAAATCGCGCCGGCTCTGCGGGTCCACGGCGCTGGTGGGCTCATCGAGCAGCAGTAGCGGCGGCTCATGCAGCGTGGTCGCCGCGAGCGCCAGGCGCTGCTTCTGACCGCCACTGAGCGTGCCTGCCGGGCGCTGCAGAAATTCCGCAAGCCGGTATTCCTCGATAGCCCGGGCAATTCGTTGCGCGGCGCGCGCGGGCGCGAGCGTGTAGATGCTGGCCATGAAGTCCAGGTTCTCGCGCGCGCTCAAATCCTCCCACAGGGAAAAGCGCTGGGTCATGTAGCCAATTTGCATGCGCAGCGCCTCCGCCTGGCGCGGGATATCCAGACCCAGGACGCGGATCGTGCCACTGGTAGGCTGGATCAGACCGCAGAGCATCCGGATCGTGGTGGACTTGCCTGAACCGTTGGGGCCGAGGAAGCCGTAGATGCGCCCACGTGGCACGGACAGCTCGGCGTGATCGACGGCCACGAGATTTCCGAAGCGGCGCGTCAGGCCGTGCGCCTCGATGGCGATGGCCGACCCGTTCACGGCACCCGGTCCAGCGGGACCTCCACCGGCACGCCGGCCGGCAGGTTACGGGCCGCCGGCTCGGGCAGATCGATTTCGGCCAGGTAGGCCAGACGACTTCGATCACGCTGCGTGAGTGCGTAGTAAGGCGTGAAACTTGCTTCGCCCGCGATGTAGCGCAGCGCGCCAGTGAAGGGCTGAGCCACGCCATCCACGTGCACCTTGAGCGCCTGGCCGGCGCGCAGTTGAGCGCGCTGGGGTTCGGGCACATACACGCGCGCGAAGGGCACGCCGCCAGCCAGCATGATCACGACCGGCGCACCAATGGGCGGGCGTTCGCCGATGCGAAACGGCAGCGCCTCGATGACACCGTCCACGGGTGCCACGAGTTTCAGACGATCCAGCAGCACGTCCTGCTGCTGCAACAGCGATTGCTGGGCGCGGAGCGCCGCGCGCGCCTGATCGAGTTGCTCGATGCGGGTACCGTGCTGAAGCAGTTCCAGGCCGGCCTGCGCCGAGCGCAGCGCCGCCGCACTGCTGTCGCGCAACTGGCGCTGCGCGTCGACCTGCGCCTGCGCTGCCAGGCCCCGGGCCAGCAGCTCGGTCAGGCGCTGGTAATCCTTTTCGCTCTGATCGCGCTGCGCGGTGGCGGCGGCTACCTGCGCCTGCGCCTGCGCAAGCTCCTCGCTGCGCGCCCCGTGAATAAGCTCATCGAGCCGGTGCTGCAACTGACTCACCTGGGCGGCGATGCTGGCGCGATTGGCGCTAAGCGATCCGCCATCCAGTTGAGCCACCAGCTCGCCTTGCCGGACTGTTTGGCCTTCCTGCACCGGCATGGCGATGATGAGCTCGTTCGCGGTGGCGGCAATCTCAAATCGATGTCGTTCGATGGTGCCCACGGCGGGCACATGGGTGTCGCGGCTGCAGGCCGATGCCGCCAGCAAAGTGCTCAAAAGCAGGTACCGGTGTAGTGAGGTCGTGCTCATGTGGCCAGAAGTTTAACGCAGGCTCAATGCCCGCACGTCGCCATGCACAAAGCCCGCCATCGGGCGGGACGCCGCCGCAACTGCGGGGCACTGGAGGGCTGAAAAGGCGCGGTAAAAAGGCGGCCGGGCCGTTTCCCGCCGGCGGCTTGCCGCTGGCGGAACTTACAGGCTAACGTGCGCTCTGAATGATCGCCTGTTTGGGGTATTGAATGTCGATTCACCGATTGCAACGCGCACTGCTGGCTGCCGCAACCCTGTGCCTATTTGCCGGTGCATGGTCGGCCTCGGCGGCGCCTTGGCGCCACTACCCTCCGGGCGATGAGCCGACCGATAGGATCATCGTCAAATGGCGCGACAGCGGATTTTCGGCCGTGCAGATCGTGGGCACCCCGGCCCGCACCTTGCAGCTGAGCCAGGCCACCGGAGTGCCGCTACGCCCGGTGCGGGAACTCCACGACCGCCTCGATTTGGTGCGCATTGACCGGCCGCTCCGCGGTGGAGCGATGCGCGAGGTAATCGCGAAGCTCCGCACTGACCCAGCAGTGAAATACGTCGAGGCCGACCAGCGCCGCTACGCGCTAGCTTTTCCCGATAATTTGCCGAACGACCCCCGGTTCGTGGCCGGTTCAGACGTCATTGGCGATTGGGCAGGACAGTGGTACCTGCGCGATCCTTCCGCCACCACGCCGGCGGCGATCGGTGCCACCACGGCCTGGAAGACCGCTTCCGGCAAGAACTATGTGATCGCCATCATCGACACCGGCGTTGACCTCACGCATCCGGACTTGGGGACCTATGGCCAGGGCGGCAAGCTTCTACCCGGCCGCGATTTCATCTGCAACGATCAGGGCGTCAACTGCGAGGACGTGAGCGCGGCCTATACCTACATGGTGGCCAACGACGGTGATGGCTGGGACACCGATCCCACCGATCCTGGGGATTGGATCAGCGCGACGGATCTGGCGCGGAGCGATGACTTTTTTGCCGGCTGCGGCGGCGGCACCAGCGGCAACGAGCCGGTCAACAGCACCTGGCACGGCACGCGCGTGGCGGGGATTGCCGGCGCGCTCACCAACAACGGTGTGGGCATTGCCGGTACTGCCTACGGGGCTTACCTGCTGCCAGTGCGCGTGATCGGCAAATGCAGCGGTTACGTGTCGGACATCGTCGCCGGCATGTACTGGGCCGCCGGGCTGAACAGCACTGCGATCACGGATATCCCTGTCAATCCCTATCCCGCCCAGGTTCTGAACATGAGCCTCGGCGGTCGCTCGCCGTGCAGCCAGACCGAGCAGGACGCGGTGAACGCCATCACGCAGGATGGACACGTGGTGGTGGTCGCCGCCGGCAATGACGGCGGCCCGGTGGACGCGCCCGCAAATTGCGTGGGCACCTTGTCGGTTGCGGGTATCCGTCAGGTGGGTACCAAGGTGGGCTACAGCAACGTCAGCAGCACCGCCGCCAGCATTACGGTCGCCGCGCCTGCGGGCAACTGCGTCACGGTCAACACCAGCTACCCGTGGATCAATCCCTGCCAGTACTCGATCGAGACCACCAGCAACGACGGGCTCACCGTTCCGAGCAATCCCTTCTACACGTATTCGATATTTGCGCGCACCTACACCGGCAACGTGTTGAACGAAGGATCGGTGGGCACGAGCTACGCCGCGCCACTGGTCTCGGGAGTGGTGGCCATGATGGTGGAGGCCAATCCCAACTTAAATGCCGCTCAGATCATTGCGCGCATCCAGGCCTCGGCGACACCCTTCCCGGCTCCGGCCGCACCGCTCCCGGGCGGGGTCTGCCACGTGGCCTCGCTCAATGCCGACTCGAACGGTAACTACACGGATGTGCAGTCCCAGGAATGCCAGTGCACCACGACCACCTGCGGCGCGGGCATGCTCAATGCCACAGCGGCGCTCGCCAATGCGCTTTCGCCCCAGGTGTCCATCGTCACAACGCCGGCAACCGCGAGCATCGGTCAGACCGTCACCCTCGATGGGAGCGGTAGCAGCGCCGCTACCGGGGCGTATTTAACCGCCTATCAGTGGCAGGTCGATCCGGGCACGGCCATCGAGAATTCCACCAGCCCGATCGCGACTCTCAAGTTCCCGGCATTGCGCCCCATTACCGTCTCACTCACGGTGACCGACAGCCTCGGAAGGCAGGCCAGCGCCAGCCAGGTGGTCCACTCCAAGACCTTTACGGAAGTCAACAATGGCGGCGGCCGGATGGCGCCTGTCGGGCTTCTGATACTTGCATTGGCCGCATTGTTTGAGTTCCTGCGGCGACGGGCCTTCAGTGCCGCTATGCTACGCGGCCGGCCAGTCCGGGGCGCGGCCACCGGGCCGCCATAACTTACTTTAAGGAGAGACGATTTTGAGGTTTTGCGCGCGCGCGGCGCTGAGTCGCGCTCCATGGGTCTTCGTCCTTGCGGCGTTCGGCCTTGCCCTGGCAGGCTGCAGCGGCAGTTCGCCCTCCTCGGTCACGGGTCCCATCGGCACATCCGTAGGCGTGACCGTGCAAAGCTCCACCGGCACCACCGTCGTGCAGCAGGGCGGCAAGCTGTTCCTGACTGCCTCGGTAACTTCCGATCCGACCAATGCCGGCGTCACCTGGGACCTCAACGGTGCAGGCACACTCAGCGAAGTGACCAAGTCCTCGGCCACCTATACGGCGCCTACCGGAGTCGTGGGCTCCATATCACCAATCCTCAATGCCACGTCGATCTCCGACAAATCGAAGACCTTTACGGCATTGCTGCTGGTGCAGGGCACGCCCGTCATCGATCCCACCAATCTGTTTCCGGGCAACGTCGGCAGCCTCTACAACGCGCAGATCTCCGTGTCCGGCGGACTGGGACCCTACGTGTGGGCGCTCGCGAGCGGCACCATGCCGCCCGGCGTGACGCTCGGCGTGTCGACCACCTCTTTCACCACCATCACGGGTACGCCGACGACCCTCGGGACCTACACCTTCCAGATCAAGGTCACGGACGCGAACAAAAAAACCTCCAGCGTCGATCTTTCCATGCAGGTCAAACCTCTCGTGGCCTGCCTGCTCGAAGGCCAATACGCCTCGGTGTACAACGGTTACGTCAGCGGCCAGGTGGCGGTGGGCGCGACCAGCATGACGGTCGCCAGCGACGGCACCATCACCGGCTATCATGATTTCAATCCCGGCGGGACGACTATAAGCGAGAGCGTGACGGGAACCTGCGCGACGCGCACCTCCAACAACGGCACGACGCAGCTGATCGGCGCTGCCAATTCACCGGTCTTCAACTATGCGATGGCCGCGAGCCTGATCAACGGGCGCGTCCAGCTGATCAATGGAGGCAACACCCAGGCGGGCTCCGGTCCGCTGGAAAAACAGACGACCACGGATTTCGTGCTCTCGAAGCTGGCGGGCAACTTCGCCTTCGGCGCGCTGGGTTCCGAGTCTGGTGGCGCACACATGGGCGTTATCGGCGCGGTCACGATCGATGCGAGCGGTAACATCACCGCCGGCCATGCCGATTCAGGCGGCAGCAATCGCCTGGTCAACGCCGCACTTACCGGGAGCCTCACTGCCCCCAGCGCGACGACCGGCCGGGGAACTATGACGCTCACGGCCTCCGGTCGGACCTTGCACTTTTCCTATTACGTGGTCACCGCCGATCGCCTCTTTATTGCCAGTCTCGATCCGGCCCTGCCGGTCGCCGGCTTCATGACGCGACAGGTCGGCACCTTTGACAACACCAGCCTCAGCAATCCGGGGATCTTAAGCCTCTGGGGCGCGGCGAAAGTGTTCGAGCCAAAAACCGTAATCTCGCTCGGGCGTTTCAGCAGCGCCGATCCCGGGAGCGGCACCATCAACCTGCTGCTCGACACCGGCAACCTGGGCACCGCCACGTTCGGCCAAACCCTCAACGCCATCATCTACGCAGTCCGCCCGAGCGATGGGCGCACAACGATGAGCTACACCAGCGGCAACACCAACCGTAACTTCGTGCTGTACCTGGATGGGCCGGCCAGCGGGTATGTGGTCGAACCGGACAGCAGCGTCGGGTTGACCGGCCTGCTGGAAGCGCAGTCCCCGGGTCCCTTCAGCACCACGGTGCCCGGACTGTTCGTCGGCGCCACGCAGTTTCCGCAGGACGGCTCGCCGATGGTGCTGATGCCAATCGTCCATTTTGCCGGAAGCCAGTTCACCTCCAATTTCGTGACCGGCCTCTACTCACTCGATAGCAACACCGGGCGCGGCGTGGGCTCACTGACCGTATCGGGATTCCCGGTCAGCCCACTCGCTTTCTATATCGTTCGCCCGGACCGCGTGGTGGCTTTGCAGATGGGCACGCAGTACATCAACTCGGTCTTTTACTGGCTGGACACGGACTAGCCGAAGCGCGCTTCAGCCCCCGACCTGCAAGAGGATCTTGCCCACGTGCCGCCCGCTTTCCATCAGGCGGTGCGCATCGGCCGCCTGCGAGAGCGGAAAGGTCGCGTGCACGTGCGTGCGCACCCGCCCTGCCTCGCACGCCGGCCACACTTCCTTAAGCAGCGCGTCGCGGATGACTGTCTTCTCCGCCAGCGTGCGCGGTCGCATGGTCGATCCGGTCACCACCAGGCGGTTGCGCATGACCGGGTTGAAATCCACTTCCAAGCGCGATCCGCGCTGAAAGGCGATCAGCACCAGTCGCCCGTCGCGGCGCAGCAGGCTTAGGTTCTTGGGGATGTAATCGCCCGCGACCATATCGAGCACCACGTCCACCCCTTCTCCGCCAGTGAGCTCGCGCACTCGCTCGACAAAGTCCTCGGTGCGGTAGTTGATGGCGCCGAGCGCGCCGAACTCGCGGCAGAAGCGCGCCTTGTCCTCATCGCCCACCGTGACGATGCATTGCGCGCCGCGCAGTTTCGCCAGTTCAATCGCGGCCAGGCCGATGCCACTGGATCCACCGTGCACCAACAAGCGCTCGCCCTCGCGCAAGTGCCCCAGCCCGACGAGGTTCGCATAGACCGTGAACCAGCACTCGGGCATGCCACCGGCCTGCTCAGTGGTCATGCCGCTAGGCTGCGGCAGCACCTGGCCGGCCGGTGCCTTGCACAGCTGCGCGTATCCACCACCGGGGGTGAGCGCGCACACCGCATCGCCCTCACGCCACGTGGCCACACCGGGGCCCACACGGGCAATACGCCCGGACACCTCCAGCCCCAGCACCGGCGAGGCGTCGGGAGGCGGCGGATATTTTCCCGAACGCTGCAGCAGGTCAGGCCGGTTGACGCCGGCGTAGTCGACCCTGATCAGCACTTCCCCCGCACCCAAAGTCGGTTCCGGCGCTTCGACGATGCGAAGGGTGTCGGCGCTGTCGCCGGGTCCGTAGGCAATTTG
>Ga0157379_10000250_pt1 | contig 42152 bp, 54 predicted proteins | sample S25metaG_FD_121802 | JGI IMG/M metagenome (GOLD analysis project Ga0157379, IMG submission 121802) | Switchgrass rhizosphere microbial communities from Kellogg Biological Station, Michigan, USA - S2-5 metaG | ecosystem: Host-associated > Plants > Roots > Rhizosphere > Soil | place: USA... | reverse complement strand
TTCAAAAACGGAGAGATCGAGCTGGACGGAGGGGTCTTCGTTCCACACGACAACTCTTTCATCGAGGATGATGTGTACGGGACCTATGACGACCATGACGACGGCGCCGCGGGCCTGGTGTACTCCTCGATCTACCTGGGCGCTGATGCTTTCGGCATCCCGCAGCTCTCCAACAAACGCGCCGGCTCGAGCCAGATGGCGCCGCACATAACGATCCTGGCCGGACCGGATAAGTCCGACCCGAACAACCTCAAAACTACATTGGCGTGGAAAGCGCTATGGGGCTGCAAACCGTTCATCACGAATGTAACCGGCGAAGTGCCGCACTACGGCGTGCTCCGGACCAAAACCGCCTTCGTCTAGGCCACTAGCGTGGCGGCCACTGGGGGGAATTTCCCCCCAGGCCGCCACACAAACCAAACCAGCAACTTTTGAAATTATGAAATTATCAACTCTCTCTCTTGTGATCGCTCTGGCGATCGTGGCTGCGGTGCCTATGGCGGCGCCGGCTCAATCGATCTCGGGAACTGCCCAGACGGGCTTTTCCACTTGCACGACTAACGGGGCGACCACGCTCAGTTACGCGATCGTGTCGGCTAACTCCGCCAGCGGCGGCGCGCCGATTGTTACCTACGTCAATGCAGCGAGCGACAAGGCTAACTCGCGCCTGCAGTTCTACCGGGTGGATGCGGCTACGTCGGCCAACTACAGCAACGCCACCGTTACTATCCCCGTGAACAGCACCAACGGGATCGGCGATGGCAGCGGGGTAATCATCATCCGCCATGTGGCGAGTGATACTTACGAAAAGCGGATCCTCACGACGTCCACAGGCACAACTAACCTGGTTGTGACGGTGGCTCCGATCGGAACTGTGGCCCCCGGCGATCTCATCTATCACGCGACGCAAACAGGAGCAGGCTGCATTCGCTGGGGAGCAAGCACTAACTCGGTGGGCCCGAGCAACGGCCCGCTCTATTCCGGCCAGGCAGGCCTCCCACTCCTGGTTGAAATAGATGCCACGACCGTGGGCGAGGTGAATGTCGTTGCCGGCACTTACAGCCGCTAAAGCCTAGCACTTACAATGGCCGGCCCGGACCTTGGGTTTGAAAACTTGCACTTCTAAACAGACAGGGAGTTTCCGGCCGGCCGTTTAAGGATAGCCACCAACCGAAGGAAAACAAAATGAACCAAAGATTTATGACCCCGAGCGGCATCAACGACATGGGCGGAGGCGGCGACGCTGAGTACGAGCCGGATCCCGAAGACGCCAACGAAGCGGCCGAACCTGGGGAAGCGGCGCCGGTGGGCGAGCTGTGCGTCCCGACCCAGGCCCTGGCGATGCCTGATGAACAGGATCAACTAGCCACACCTGAGCCGGGCGATGTGGTGACTTTACAAGTCGAAGGCAAGGTCTCGCGCGTGGAAGGGGACAACGCTTACGTGACGCCCTCGAGCGTCAACGGCCAACCGATTGGCGAGAAGAAGCCAGCCGAACCGGTCGCGCCGGAGCAACAGGACCAGGCCGACTATTCCCAACTGCAAGACATGGCCCAACAGCAAGGATCCATGTGACCAGCTCAACGCAACACAAGGGTAACGGTGCCCTGGTGCAAAAGCGGATTGTCTCGACGCAATACTGCGAGCTGGCGGCCGTGGTAGGCAGTAACCCGGGCGCAGATGTTTACATTCTGATCTTCGAACTGGCCGCGGAACCGGCGCCAGGCGCTGTGCCCGATTTCGGCTTTCTAGCCGATGCCGGCCGGCCTTACGCGTTTGCTTTGCCGCGGGATGTGGAGTTGTCCGCCTGCACAGTGGTCGCGAGCTCCACGCTGGACACCTACACGGCGGCAGCCGGCACGCCGGTAACCATTCAAGCGCTGTTAGCCGCATGAAAACTTTGCACTGGCGAATTGTGGCGAGCCTGGTCGCGGCTTTTGGCGCAGCCGTGCTCCTGGTGAGCGTGGGCGCGCCCTCTCTTCTGATGGGAGCTGGGATCCCGACGGTAGGATCGTTCCCGCGCGGCAGCGGCGGCGGAACAAACGCCGGCGGCGGCACGGTGAGCAACAACGTTGCCCTGGCGGCCGGCCGGTTGGTGGTAGGCAACGGCAACGGCAGCGTGAGCACGACGCAGACGGTCACGAGCGCTAACGTGGCGGCCACTGTCAGCGACGAAACGGGCAGCGCCGCGCTGGTGTTCTCAGCCAGTCCGGCACTGTCTAACCCGACTGTGACCAGCGGAGCGACCTTTGACCAGGGCGGCGGAGTCTTGCTGAGTGTCGGCCGGGGCCGGACGACGGCGCCCGATGTGTCTTCCTTCAACGCCGGCGGCTTTCTGTTTTCGGCTCTGGCAGGCAATGGTTATTTCTTCGATACACGGATGGCCGGCAGTGCGGCGCATACGACGGTGGGTTTTGACCTGCGCGCCGGCGGCGGAACCGAACCGGGCATTATCCGCACGTACGGACAACACAACCGCACCGAGCAAGGGGCGACCTACACCAGTTACGACGATTTGGGGGGTGGCTCCGGATCGGCGTTGCGGGATTTGCCCAGCCCGAGCGACGTCTTTCTTAACCAACGCAACCCGGCGTTTGTGATTGCCTGCGGAGTGTCCAACGCAGCCAACCAGGCGACGATGCTTTCGGCCATATCCAACTTCTACGCGGCCGGGCTGGGCGTGCTCACCAATTACAACATTCCGTTGGTGTATGAGCAGGAAAATTTCTGGTTAAAAACCAACCGCGACGGCAGCGGCAATCTGGCGTGGCGCACTGACCTGTTTCCCATGCAAGCGAGCTCCCCGACGAATTGCGCCTGGTCGTTACGGACGAATAATTTCGAGCTCTGGCTGATGCTGTACGCCGATTCGAAAAGTCCTTCCGGAGCCAACACCGAAATTGACGTGGACGCTTTCACCGGCGCGACCTTTTGGGAAAACCCCAATGGCGCCAACGGGATCCCCGGCACTGGCTTGATGCAGCCGATCGTTACGGCGACGAGCATGCACAATGACATGACCACTTTCTACCAGTGGAACGTCGGCGGAGTGACTTTTCAGGATACGACTTACGGCGCCGGCAAACCCGAGTGCATGGAACAAATGGCGCGCCTGGCGGGCGCTTCCTCAGTTTTTCCCGGCTCAGCGTCTTACCCATCGATCATCGATGAGGCGTACTGGCCGCATTACTGGACTAACCGGCTGAACAATCACGGAATGATCTTCAACTTCCTTTTTCCGCCGGCGCAACTGCCTTTCAACCTGGGGCTGGTGGCCAACGGTGCGGCGCTGGAATCCGGCGTAGTCATCACCGAGCCGGGCAGCTCCGGCATTTTGCGGTTCTGCATTGGCGCGATGCGGCCGGTCTTGCAGTTCCTCACCAACACACCGGCCGGCACGGTCCATTTCATCCCGCAAACGGACAACCTCCTCTACGACGGTTCATGGAATTACGCAGACTGCAAAGATTACCTCTCGATGATTGCCATGAACGGCTCGGATGAATGGTTGCGCTCAGCCAACGGCGGCATTGTGACCAACACCAGCTTTGCGCGACTGACGACCAACGTTAATTACATCCGCATCTGGCAGGACACTCTGCGCGGGCCCGCCAGCGGGTTGCGCTGCCTGAGCCTGGGCCCGACCAATATGATTTTTGCTCGGCCACTGGACCGCGGCCAGTACGCGCTCTGGTTTGTGAACGAAGACCCGAGCGTCGCCACGAACCTAACCACGGCGTTGGCCGGCCTGGGTATACCGAGCAACACCGTGTGGACAGTCACGGAGTCGTGGACCAATAGCGTGCTGGGGCTGGCGACCAACAGCTACAGCAGCACATTGGCAGCGACTAACTCGCAGCTTGTAATTCTGACGCCGTCGACGACCTACAACGGGACCTTCTTTGGGGATGCCACAGGGTTAACGAATCTTTTCGCGACAGCCACCAACCTGGGGCCGCTTTCATTTGCGACCAACGCCGGAGCGGTGACGCTGTTCGAGCTACCCGTTAACACCAACCAATCGGGCGCCAGTGTGGGAACAACCATGAGCGTTGCGATGAATTTGAACGTCAGCAATTTGGTGGTGCTCTCCGCCAAAGCTAACCACGCCGGCGTGCTGACCAATCATACAACAACCGTTAACTCGGTCTTTACCGTGGCCAACGGACTAACTCTTTTGACCAACGCTTTAACGTCCTGGCCACCGATCCCGCCATTCCCTGGCGCTTGCCTGGTCGTGTTGAGCAATAGCTACCCTTACATGCTGCTCAGCACCAACGGCGCGACCGGTTCGGCGGCGTGGACAGGGACCAACAAGATCGGCTGGTAAGTATGAGAGAGCAGCCAAGAGCCAAGACCGTGGAGCGCGGAGCGTGGAGCGTGCTTCTGGTTGTCTGCTTTCTGCTTTCTACTTTGCCTTGCTGGGGTGCTTCGATCATTTCCGGGTCAACACGTTCTTACGTCAATAAGCCCAAGGCGCTCAGCTCAGACAGTCAGCTCCTCTACAACTGGACCTTTGATGGGAATGACATCACGTGGAGCTCAGCGGCGACCGCCAATGTTTTTGCGAGGGTCGGCAGTAATGCGGTTTCGACCATGGTCTTTATCAGTCCAGCCGGGGACCAGGTCAACCAGCCCTTGCCCGGTGTGATCGGGCAGGCCTTCCGTTTCAACGGGGTGAACTCTTCGGGAACCAACAAGGTAGATTTGTCCAGCGTGAGCCTCATGACCGTCTCGCTGTGGCTCTGGCCCGACAATGTTTTAACCCTCAACGGGGATAAGATGATTATTGAGGGAGGGTCCGCCAACTGGACTCTGCAGACCAACTCAATCTTGATCGATACCGGTGATGGCACGCGCAAGTTTACCCTGGGGATGCGCGACCCGGCGGTCGTGGCCAACAATCACCAGGATTATTTCTTCAACACCAACGCCTTCACGGCCAGCAACACCTGGTACCATTGCGCTTTTGTTTTCGATAACACGACGGCGACCGGCCGGATCAAGGCTTACGTAAACGCTGCGGCGGTGCCGCTCACTAACTCGGTCAACACCAAGAGTAGCGCGGGCACGTTCGGCAATCATCAATGGACCTGGGGCGGACGTGGGAGCGGCGGACTGATCTTCGTCGGGCGCATGGATGATATCCGCATCTACACCAACGAGCTGACCCTCACGCAGATCAGCGAGATCTACACGTCCCGTTTCACATTTATCACCCCATGACTTTAGCGTCTTTGCTCACCCCCGAACAGGCCTCCGCCTGGACCGGGCTAGGAACGATCCTCGGGGTTGTGGCCGTTGGCTTTATGAACGCGTGGAACGCGCGCACGGCCAACAAGAACGCCCACAAAGCGCAGGAGGATCGTACTGCGGCCCAGTTAACCAACGATCAGATCCATGTGCTCGTCAACGGGAACATGGGCGTGCAAATGCGTTTGAACATGGTTCAGGCGCGCCGCCTGGCCGAGCTAACCAAAAGCCCCGATGACATACGCCTGGCCCAGGAGGCGGAGCGTCTTTTTTTTGAACACCAGGCCAAACAAGTAGCCGCCGGCACTCCCCCATGAAAAATCTAAATCTATTAACACTTTGCGCGCTGGTCAGCTTGAGCGGTTGCTTTAGCGGTTGTGCGTTTTTGCATTCGACAACCAAGACCAGCGCCAACGGGGAAATTGCGACGGTGGTTACGTCCTACACACTGTGGGATTCCAAATCTGACCTGGTGAAATTCCAGAACCGCGGCCAAAAAACGCGCGCGGGTGAATGGGCGCCCGGCACGTCGATCGGGAGCGTCAACCTTTCAAGCACGAGCACGAATATAAACGACCTGGCCGCGACCGTGGCCGGCGCGGTGGTCAGCGCTGCGATCAAATCAGTCAAACCGTAAAGGAACCTATGCAACCAGACAAAGGCGCGGGACCCGGCAGCAGCGATCGGGCTCATGGCGGGAAAAACACGCCGCCGCCGGAAACCACGATCGCCAACACAATTTCCTCTTTGGTGCGCTCAATTGACGCACTTACCGAGGTGATCAGGGAGGGGCAATCCAAGTCTTGCTCGTGCCTGGCAACGAAAAATGACCTGGCACAGATGGAGACGAAAATAATGAGTGCAATTAGTGATTACACAGACAAGGTCAACGCGGCGTTCGATTCAATCGGCGCGGACGTGGATACCGCGGTGAGCAGCATCGGCGGAGTGCAAACGGATGTGACGTTCCTTAAGGACACGATCACCAAACTTAACAATAGTCCCGGCTCAATCACGCCGGCCGATCAGGCTTTGCTTGATGCCGCCGCGGCCAGGGCAACCGCTCTGCAAACCAAGGTAGCGGCCGTCAAAGAAACTTTGGCCACGCTCGACGCGTCCACCGAAGAGCCCCCGACACCTCCCGCGGACGTGCCCCCAGTGGTGACGCCGCCGGCTGATGTGCCGCCGGCTCCGCCTACCGTCGTCACTTGAGCGCGCTGACACAAAGCATTGAGTCAATGAACAAAGCGCGCGCGTTCCTGGAACGCGCGCGCATTCTCTGCCCTTCCAATGAAGAAACTTTGCACGGGACGCTTACTGATACTCTGGCTTGCTTGTTGTGCGCCTTGCACTTGGGCAAACGAGCACGAGCAGCCGCCGCTCCCGCCCGGCGTACTGAACGCGCATTCGCACGCCTGGAGCCGGCCCGAGCTGGTCGGAACGATCAACACTCCTAACGCTTCGGCGCATGCGCAGGCCTGGGCCAAGGTGCATGGGCCTACATTTTTAGCGCCCCGGGCTCCGCGGCCCAGGCACGCGCCGCGCTTGCCTTTACGCGCACCCAAGGACCGCCCATGAAAAGGGTCAACGTAATCACATTGGCCTGGCTGGCCTGGATCGGGTTGATCGCGTTTACGGCCTATAGCTTCAGCTTGCCCCCGGATCCGGTGCTGCAGCTCTATCAAACCAACGTGGTGGATCTCTGCGTCGTGGACGGCCAAGCCAGCACGCCGGCGCCCGTGACGGCCGACGGTGGTACCGGCATCATAGTTGTAACCAACTTATTCACCGGCCTGGCCTGGGCGTTACACGCCGATAATCTCTCCGGCCCGTTCCTCATCGAGTGTTCAACGGACCTCTCGCACTGGGTCGCATTCCCCAAGCCTGGCTTGCAGCTCACGCTTTTACCCGAAACCCCTACGGCCGTTGTGACCGTACCGGCCGGCAGCCGGATGTTTTTTCGCGGGCATTATTAACATGCCGATTTACCAATATCTGAACAGTGCCGGCGGCCTGGTGGAGCTCTTACGCACCATAGCCGAGCGCGACCAGGTGCCGGCCGGCCTGAGACGGATCACCGTGCCGGCGCGCCTGGCGGTCCTGGGCACCAGCTCCGGGCCCGTGGATCCGCACTCCGCCGCCGGCCAGGTGCCGCGCGCTTACAAGCAGCTCGAGGAGAAACACGGCGCCGGCTTCCTTAAGGAGAGCGGTTTCTCCGTCGATGAGGTGCGCGAAACCTGGAATTTTTGAACATGAAAAGCCTACTACTTTTTTCAACGCTCCTTTGGGCCCTGGCCGCCGGCGCGGCCGACATTAACAAGGGCTACACGTTCGCACCCTCAGAGCAGAACGTCACGCACACCAAGCTTAACAACCTGGTGGACCTGGCAACGATCAACTCTTCATTTCTGACCGATAAAGCAGTAGCAGCGCCGTCCGCGGCCGACAGTTTCCTTTTCTACTCCGCCGGCTCCGCGGGTTTGCGCCGGGCAACTTACGATTCGCTGTTCCTGGGTAACACCAATTTGATCGCCGGGCAGAACGACCTGGCGACTCCAGCCACAAACGACTTCCTGTTAGTGCTCAGCGCCGCGGGCCTTTACTACAAGACCACGCTTAACGGGATTTGGACGAATAGCGCGCTCCTGGCTGACCGGACAGCGATCACCAATCCGCCGCCGGCCAATCTGCAGTTTCTGGTCTCCAGCAACGGCTCCTATTTCCGGATCGGGTTGTCCAACATTTTTCGGGAGTGGTGGAAGTACTCGCTTTTCAGTACGAACGGTTACCCGACCAACGCGCCGCTACTGACCTATCACTCGAGCCCGACCAATAACGATCTGTTGTGGATCTGGGACTCGGTGAATAGTTCGAACAAAACGATCAGCCTGGCCGGCCTCATCACCAACCTGCCCGCGGGGACCACCTTTACCAATACTGACTCTTTCATTTTGCACAACGTAGCGACCAACGCGGCCAACCCGTACGGCACTAACCCGGCGCTGGTCCGCATGAGCCTGGGGCAACTCGCTACGCAGCTCTCTTTTCCCGGCGGCACTAACCAGGTGGCTTTGACCAATCAATTGCCCAAAAATTTCACTAGCGCGCTAATCCCTCTAACAATCGGCACCAACACGGCCGCGGTGCATGGGTTTACGGTACCAACAACGGGCACCAACTCGATCGGGGTCGTGCCGCAACTGGTGCGTTGGGTGTTAGTGTGCGGCACCAACGATCTGGGCTACCTGGTAGGGGACGAAGTGGGCACGGAAGGATGCAACGCGGCCGGGGCTAGCTCCATTCCTAATTTTCACACGGGGGCGAGCACTACCAACGTATGGCTGACGGTAGGAGACCTTCCTTACTTCATGATGCAACGCGACGTCAACACAGGCGCGCGCGCCACAGTCACGGCCAACCGTTGGCGCGCCAAGTGTTACGCGACCTATTTCCCATGAAGGCACTAGCGTGCCGGCCAAGGGGAGGCAAAGAGCAATGAATCTACTCGAAATGGCCACATTCATTTGTGGCAAGGTCAACCAGACCGAGGCCGAGGACCTCACGGCGTGCAAGGGCTTTTGCCGGCAACGGCACGAGATGCTTTGGGCCGATCAGCTCTGGAAAGATTCAGTTGTAAGTTATACGCAACTTTTGAGCCCGACCGGTTACACGCCGGCCTCTACCTGGCTGCCAACCAAGGGCGTTTTGCTGGTGCCGCCTCTCATCGCGCGCGTCCTGGCTGTCCGAACCGATTCGAACAAGCTGAACGTGCAACGGCCGGAGTTTTTCTACCGCGTCGACGTCGACGCGTTCGCCAAGCAGGGGACCCCGACAGAATTTCTCGTATTGCCGGGCACAGTCTGGGAGTGGGACACGATCCAAACGTTTTTTCTGCATCGCCTGGACGCCGGCGACGCCGCCGCGCGCGTGACCATGGACACCCTCGACAGCGACAGTATCAACGTGACGCGCAGCTCTCTTCTGTTGCCCTCACCGTATAACCAGGCCGGCACAACCGAACGGATCGATGCGGTGCAAAAGCTGGCCAGCGCCGGCGGCGTTACTATCGAAGCAACGGCCAGCAGTGTGCTGGTTGCCAACTCGGGGACTCCGGAGCTCAACACGTCCTATCCTCTGACCGGCACGGCCAATGGTCGGCCGTTTTACGGGACCCTGACAACGCAATGGATCATTTGGACGGGCCTTAATTGGGAGATCCGGACCGCGAGCATTCCCGGCCGGTACTATTCCGGCGCGGAAGACGTGACCTTTCCGCAGTTTGTGACGACCTGGACGTTGAACGGGGATCCACTGGGCGCGCCGACTGTGACCGGGCTGGCAAGTATCCTAAGCCTGGCCGCGACCGACACGGCCGCCAGGCTCCGCCAACGTGTGCGCCTGGTGAACATTCCGGACAAGGATCTGACTGTTCGAGTACTCGGGAAGCGGACCGCGCCGCAGTTAACCAGTGACCAGGACCAGCCAGGCTTGACCGGCTCAGAAAATTGTCTCCTGGCTTTAGCCCAGGGCGACATGCTCGAGCGCGAGCGGCATTACGCAAAAGCCGATGCCAAGTACAAAGAAGGGCAGCTTCTACTGCAGCAACTCAAGACGGTTGAAATGGTGCAACAAGCGCACTCGCAAAGGATCGTGCCCGAGACCGGTTACGGGGACGAAGACCTTAGCACGCTATCCGGTTTCTCCTTTTGACCAGGTGCAACCGCTATGCCTTATCAATACTCAGACGCCCTCGATGACGAGCTGGCGTACGAACGTTGCGAAAGTTTTGGTGGTGGGATGGATGCTTTCAGCACGCCCAGCCAGCTCCCGGCTGATGCGTGGCAGTATGGCGAAAATATCGTTGTGCCGGACAATCTCAGAACTCGCACACGACCCGGAGCCGACACTCTAGGAGCCGCCGCGCCGGCGCCTACCTTCGCGGTGCAAGGGCTCTTCTATTTCGATAGCAACGCTTTTAAGCAACTGCTCGCCGGAGCCAACGCCAAAATCTACGCGTGGAACGGCGCGGCCTGGGCAGAGCTGCCCGGGTTTGCGTTGACTGACAACTTGCTCCAATTCGCGGCCGCTCAAGGGATCGACAAGGTGCTCTTCACTGACGGAACGCAGAACATGCGCTCGTGGGACGGCGCCAACTGGGTGGACCTGGGCGCGACCGTCGACACCATCACCAGCGGACCGCCCAAGGGGGCAACCTCTGTTTGGTGGCATGCCGGACGGATGTTTGCCAGCAGCAAAGCCGACACGCGCGCCGGTACCGGGGCCGCCGGCGGGATGACTTTTGCCAATGACACAGTTTGGGCCAGTAAACTTTTGGCTTTCGGCGCCACCGACTGGGATCACATTCAATTTTCCTGGCGCGTCGGAGGTGGCGAAGGGGATGGAGTGGTAGGCGGGATCTCGCTTCCGCCGGCCGGCCAGGGCGATTTCCGCATGCTCGTTTTTAAGGATAACTCGATCTACACGGTCAACACCGACCCGTCGGCTCTCCGGGCCTCTGACTGGTTCACGACGCCGGTTAGCAAGGGGATCGGATGCGTCGGCCGGTTCGCTTTTGCTTTTTCCGGCAACGACGTTCTGTTCATGTCGCGCGACGGCGTGCGTTCCGTCCGCCGGATGGTCAACGCCAACGGGCAGTACGAACTTTCCCCGCCGCTCTCTTTGCCTCTGCAGCCGTTCATTGATCGGATCAACTGGACCTACGCGCACCTGGTGCGCGCGGTGAACTATAAACACCTGACACTCTTTGCGGTGCCGCTTGATAACGCGATCACTAATAACGCGGTGCTCTGTTGGAACGGCCGGATCCAACGGTGGACGGGAGTTTTTACCGGCTGGACGCCGGCGGCCTGGGAAGTGACGCGTTTTGCCAAAGTGTTGCGCCTGGTGCTCGGAGAAACAACCGGCCTCGTGCGGCAATGGAAAGATGCCAGTGACCAATCCGACGATGCGACCTACCTCGAGAACGGCGCGCCGATCGCCTCCAAATTGTGGACCCGCGCGATGCTCTTCGGTGAACCGGTCAACGATAAGGACGGTTACCACGCCGAGACCCGCTTCAATGCCGGCAGCGCGTTGGTAACGATCACAGCTCTAGGTGACGGTGCCGAAATGCGCACCTGGCCCGGCCGGCTGCAGCCGGCGGGAGTTAATTTGCCGGTGGATCTCCCGTTCGATTTGCCGGGGCCCACAGCACAAAGGCCCGTGCGCCGAGGCCTGCGCGGGACAAAACCGTTCAACGAGATTTTTCTTAAGATCGAATCGACCGCGGGCTGGTGGGAACTCAAAAACGCGACGTTGTCGGCGTTCATTAACACGCTCCAGAATCAATGAACAACAAGACCGATCAGCGCGGACTGACGTCCGCGGCTACGGGGAATTACATGATCGAGCGCGCGCGCGAGCTCACGGAGTTTTGCTTGGAGCGCGGCCAGGCGGCTTTTGTCAATTGGCCGGTCAAAACATTGTTTGAATACTGTTTTTTTCATCTGGTGGATCGGGGCGCTTTTGTTTGCCGCGCTCAGGGCGGCCTGGCGTCATGCATGTTTGCGTGGGGCGTCCCTTTGGCGGAGATACGCGCGGCCAACCAGGCCGGCGCCCCCGTATTCCAGTGGGCCAGGTCGCGGCCGGAGAGTGATGCCATTTTTTTGGCGGAGGTAGTCGGCAGCCGGCGCTTTTTGCCGGTGCTTTTCAAAGGGGCCGCAGCCCGTTGGCCGGACTGGCAGGACAAGCGGATCTTCACCTATCGCGCCGGCGCCCTGGTCGAATTGCCGAGCGCACTAATCAAACGCCTCATTTTTGGCGAGACCAACTTGGCTCGGTGCCCGGACACCAACCGGCCGCAGGCTCGCGAGCTGCTAGTTAGCCCTCAACAATCACTTTAATTATGGGAGGCGGATCCGCACCAAAACCACCAGACTACGAAGCCGCAGCCCGCCAAGGGGTGTACGCGGATCTCGAGACCTACCCGTTGCGTTACCTGGTCGACGCAGCCAGCCAGGCCGGCGGCAAGGTCAATGTGGGCGGGAAAGACTACGACTTTACCGGGCTCGGTGACGCCGACAACGCGGCCGTAATGTCGGACAAGATGGCTTCGACTCTTTTGGATATCCAAAGGGGCATGGGGCCAAAATTCATCGAGCAACGGCTCGATGAGTTGAAGCAGGCCGACCCCCAGGGTTATGCCGCGCGCCAAGACCTTTTCGATCGGATCCTTTCGGATAGCAAAGCTAACCCCAACCGGCCACTAGCCGAGGATTTACAGAACTCGATTGTCGGTCAGCTCACTAATTCCGGCCACCTGGACGCGCGCGAGCTCGAGCAGGTGCAGCAGGGAGTACGCGGCGGACAAGTCGCACGCGGAAATTATCTGGGCAACTCAGCGGTCAGCGAGGAAGCCGGCGCGGCCGTCAAAGCGAGTGACGCTCTGAAGAACCAACAACAGCAGACAGCGTTAGGTTTCCTCAATTCCGGGGTGACACCCGAAGATGTGCAGTACCGGCGGATCCAACAAAGTCTTTCCAACCTGGGCGCGTTCCAGGCCGGCCAAACTCCGGAAGCAGAATTTAGAAGCTTGAGCGCAGCCGGAAATACCGCGGCGCCATTCATTGGCGGGACGGGCCCGACGGCCACAACCAACCCCAACGCCGGCCAACAAGGCGCCGCGTTTGCCAACAACCTTTACAGCGGCCAAGTCAATTGGGCTAACACACAGGTCAACCCGTTTATAGCCGGCTTAAGCACAACGTTGACCGGTGCCGGCGCGGCCGCTCCGGCCATGTACAACGCTTGGCAGACTCCGATCAATTACACGCCGGCGCCCGTCGGCGCCAATTACGACAACACTCCTTATGGACCTAACTAGGCCTAACACCATCACCAGCGCCAGCGCTATGCAGGCGATTGACGGGCTGCAGGTCGAGCTGGCCAACTTGCCGCAAGTTGATTGTCCCTTGGTGCACCGGTTCACGCCGGGCCTTTATGTGCGCGAGATTTTTATGCCGCGCGGCACGTTCATCGTTAGCAAGGTGCACAAGACCGAGCATCCGTACACGATCTCGAAGGGGCGCGTGGCCGTCTGGACCGAAGCCGACGGAGTGCTCCAGCTCACGGCGCCCTTTACTGGGGTAACCAAGCCAGGCACCCGGCGCTTGCTTTTCATCCATGAGGATTGCGTTTGGACAACCTACCATCCAACCAAGGAGACCGACCTGGCCAAGATCGAGGATGCCATTATCGATCCGCGGCCGCTCCTGGGCACGTTGTCGCGTGAAGCGGTGACCAAACTTTTGGAGGTAACCGTATGAGCTGGATCTCGATCGGAATTGCCGCGGTCAGCATTGGCGTTTCGGCGTACGAATACTCGAGCCAACCAGGTGCACCCAAACCGCCGGACGTAGCGGGGGCCAGTCGCGCCGGCGTCGAGGCCGACGCGGAAACCCTGGCCGATCGGCGCCGCCTCGAGGCGGCCGCGCAGCAGGGCACTAGCACAACGTACACAGTCGCAGCGCACGACGAAAAGCAACAGGTGGGTTATGTGAGTCTGCCCGCCGCGCCTGGGCAACAGAGAGGACGCGCCGGCGGCGCGGCCGTTAGCCGGTCCGTTCCTTACGTGGCGGCCGACTGGCAAGCCGGCGGCAAATATTTCAAGGAAGGCCAGCCAACACCCAAGATCACGTATCGCACGCAAACGGTGCATGTACCGGCTGGGCCCAAGACGGCCGACTTTACCGGTTACGGTACCGCCGACGTGCAAGGCGCCGTGGCGCGCAAGAGTGCGCAGAATATCTATGACCTACAGAAAAAGTACGGGCCAGGTTTCATCGATGAGGCGTTGAAAGAAGAGGCGCTCGCGGATCCGGAAGGGACCGCGGCGCGCAAACGGGAGTATGAACTAATCAAGGAACAGGAAGACCAGAAACCCGATCGGCCGGTAGCCAATCTCCTGGAGGCCCAGGTAGGCGAACAACTTAAAGCCGGCAAAGGCCTGGACTCGATGAGCGACAGTGTATTGCGCGAAGCAGTCGGCAAAGCGCAAGCGGCCCGCGGCGGAACTCCCAGCGGTGCGGACTTTTCGCAACCGCTCACAACGGGCTTTGAGGGTGAAGGTCGACTAACGGCCGCGGAACAAAAAGCGCTCGGTTGGCTGACCAGCGGCGCGACGCCGGAGGACGTCGATTACCGGCGCGAACAACAAACGCTTGCCGACCTTTCCTCTTTTGCAAATAACAAAACGCCGCAATCCCAATTCGCGGCTTTGTCCGGCGCGCAGACTGGTCCGGCTCCCTATTCAGCCGGCCGACCGTTAGCGACGCAGAACCCAGGCGCCGGCGCCGCCGGCCAGCAAGGCGCGCTCAGCTCCTACGGGACACAACTTACGCAGGCAGAGAACACAGCTAACGGTTGGATGGCGGGAATATCGGCCATGCTCAAAGGTGCCAGCGCCGCCAACACGGCGATCAACACGCCGCGGACAGTCTAACATTTTATGAATTACAAGGACGTAGCTTTGCTCAATGGGTCGCTCGATTCGCTCGGGGATTCTCTGCTCAAAAATAAGATGATGAACCAGCAGAGCCAGCAACGCCTGGCGGAAACCGGTTTACAATCGCAACGGCTGCAGGTGGATCAAAGTCGGTGGGACGCCGAACAAGAGCATTGGAAAAACATGGAGAAACAGATCGGGCTGCAGACGACTCTGAAAGATCTAACCGATAGCGGCGCGCGGTTGCACCAGGGCGTAAAGAGTTTGGCCGACCAGGTCGCTAACGCCGGCATGGATCCCGAGGACGCGACCCAATATTTCAAGGACTCCGTCGATACGTTGCCTGACCCGATCAAAGCCAAGTTTTTGCAAGAGCCGTCCATGAAGGCGCTCTATAACGGGGACATGGACTGGGCCAAGATGGCCGGCACAACGGAGGGCAAGGACATTCAGCCCAAAGAATTTACCGTGGGCGGCCGGCATGGGATTTACAATCCGCAGACCGGCGCCTCGATCCCCGACCAGGTGCCGCGGCCAGGCGCTTTCTCGGATATTGATCGAGAAGAGATTCGCTCACTCAATAACGGCCTGGCCGGCATCGACAAAGAGACACGCGTCCTGGCTTCCAAACCGGACCCGGACCGCGCGCGCGCTCTTAACGCGCAGCGCCAGATCATCCAGGCCAAAAAGGACAAGCTCATGCTCAAGTATTCACAACCGGCTGCCGCGGCCCCAGGCGGCGCCGCCGCTCCGGCCGGCGGCGCGGGTGGCATGATCCAGATGTTGGACAAGGGCGGGAACCTGGTGAACGTGCCGGCCGCGCGCAAACAGGAAATGCTGAGCAAGGGCTACCAGGAACAGTGACAACGTGCCAACACTCAACCAAGACGGGCTCGAAATTGTTCAGCCGGCGCAAGCGCCGGACCTGAACGAAGACGGATTGCCGATCGTGACGCGCGTGCGCGCGACGCCGGCAACTAACGAAGACGGTTTCCCCATTCTCGCGCGTTCCCGGCCGCCCAGCTCGCTCGATGGCGCTCCAGCTCCGGAGATTGCCTCGTTACTCAGTCAACCGGCCGACACTCAAGCCAGCTTGATCCGGCAACGGATGGAAGGGCGCGCGCCTACCGAGATCGGGCCCCAGGTGGACCGCGGCGCGCCGCAAAGCCTCGAGGAAGCTGCCCGCCAGGTCGGAGAGCCAATGCAAGGCAAAGAGGAGCGGCGCGTTCAATGGATCAAAGACCAGCTAAACGAAGGGGACAAGAGCACCGAAGACTTTGTCAGCGATCATCCGGAAATGAAGTACGCCGTGCACGGGTTTATGAGCCCAACGGACATGCCCATGCAGCGACTTTCCCGGCCGCAAGCGGATCTGCTCTTCGGTAAAACCGTGGGCGGAGTTGTGGCCGGCGCCCAGAATGCGATCGCGGACTTTGTGGATTTTGCGACCAGCGCACCCGGCGTAATGACCGCCATGAGCGGCGGAGTAGCTACCGGGGCGGCCGGCGCGGGCTTGCCGGGTATCGAGGCGGCCATTCACCGATCGATCGCCAACGCTTTTGCTACGGATATGGCGACCAAGATGCCCGATCAATTTGAGGGAGTAATGGACGCGATCCGGCGCGGAGACCAGGCCGAAGCAACCCGCCAGATTTTAGGCGCAGCGGCCAGCCTGGCGATCATTGGCGGAGCAGGGAAAGGGAACATAGGACCCAAAGCCGGGCTCGATACGCGCGGCGGACCGCCCGGCGCTCCAGCGCCAGGCAGCCCGCCAGTTGAACCGCCCCGAGCTGCGCCCGTGGTTCCAACACCGGGGCTTGCTGCTGAACTCGAAGCTACAATGAGAGGGAACCAGCTCGCGCCGAAAGATGCAACCACAACGGGGAGTGTACTTTCGGAAAATGCCCCAGCGGATCCGGGCCTGGCACCCCAACCGGTAGTAGAGCCGCGCAACAAGGTGCACGCGGCCGTGCAGGAAATGATCGAAGCGGGCAAACGCGCGACGGCCGCCGCGGAGCAATTAGAAAACTCCGCCGGCCTGAGTGACCGAGCCGGCGGAGGTACTGCCGAACGTCTTGCGAGCGGCCAAAATGAAGAGGCGCCGGCGGCCCGTCAAGCTTTGCTCGAGCAAGAAGGACTTTCGAAAGCAACCGCGGCCAAAGTGGACCGCGGCGAGCTCACGCCGGCGCAAGCCGTCGACGAGACTTTGCCGCAACTGGTCGCGCCGCGCGGGGAAGAGGGACACGACGAAGCTTACGCGCGCGCACGGGAGGAGGGCCTGGCGCGGATCCAGGAGATCATGCAGCCGTTTGAGTTTGCCCACACCTGGCCGGCTATGCCCGAGCTCAATATGCCGGCGATGGATCATTTTACGATGACTCACGACGTGCCAGAGCATGGCCTGGTGAAAGGCAGCACGGTTAGCCGGCGCACACTCGAAAAGGCCGGCTTCACGGTACCCGAAGCGCCAAAAGACTTGACGCCGGAGCCCCAGGCTGAGACGATCAAGCCGGTTGCTCCGGAGCCGGAGACTAACACCGTCCGTACGGCCGCGAGCTCGGGCCTTAACGATGAGCGAATAGGCTCTGCAATGACGGCGGAGAGGGGCGCAATTCCCCCCCGGCCCGCGGCAGCCATCACCAACGATTTGCGCAACGCGCGCGCGACCGCAAAAGATCTCTCTGAGCGGATCGTAAAATTCCAAGCGCTGGGCGATTCCCAAAAAGCGGCCGCACTCGATGAACGCCGCGGCCAGGTGCAACGCCAGATCGCGGACCTCGAGCAAGAGCTCCGGGACAAAAACGCTCTGCTGGCCAAAGAGCGGCGCGCCAACCCACGCCCGCCCAACGCCGCGGAACGCGACCGGCCCCCGGATCTGATCGACCACGTCCTGGAACACACACAACTGATCAGCCTGCAGAGCGCGCGCGCAATTCAAGAAGACTTCCGACCTTTCGGCGCCGCGCGAAAACTGTTCACCACGCGGGGCGGGATGGCGATGGACAAGATCCTCGATGAACTGAGGCGCGCGCGCAGACTGGGAGAGAACGCGACCGAAGGCGATCTGCTCGATGGGATCAACGGCGCGGCGCGTGCGCGCAAAGATTGGCGCGCCGGCCGGAGCAAGGAAGCCCGGCAACTGTCCGAGGAGGAACGGCAACACGTAGACTTTCAGGGAGCCATAAAGACGCCGACGCAAGGCACCGAGCCCGTGATCGCCGACGACTTAAACGAGGGTGACAAATTCACTTTGCACGGCGCCAAGTTTGTTACGCGCCTGGAATTTGACAGGGACGGCCAGGTTACCGGCATCGAACTCGATGACGGTCAGAAGTACGGCACGCAGCTCGTGAACGGCGAAACCCGGTTGCGCATTGATAAGGACTCCCTAAAGCGCGCCGGCGAAGGTGCTAGCGCACTGCCAACGGGAGAAACGGCCGAACTACCCCCACCAACTGACCAGCCGGCCCCCGTTGCGGCTCGTCCTGAGCCAATTGTGCGCAAAGTTTCGGCGGAAAAAGCCGCCGAACCCGAAAAACCGCTCTTTGGAGCGCCCGAGAGCGTCGAGGAACAAAAGGCCAGGGAAGCCCAGGAGGCCGCCCAGCGAAAAGCGGCCGCACAAAAACAGGCTATCGAGGACCGCGCGGCCAAACCACTGGTTGGGAGCGTTGGCGATCTGGGCCAGGCGAATTTTGTAAAAGGCGACGACGATCTTTTCAGCGCCGGCAAAAAACCCTCGACGGAAAAATCCGCCGAGGGTCTAGCACTGCCAGACAAGATTGAAACCTGGCTAAACAAAGCGATCGAGGCAACAGATTTCAAACGGGACTCCTTACTCGAGGGCGTGGGCAGAGCGCCGGTATGGGTAACCAAAGCGCTGGCTAACGGTGCGCTGCGCGTGGTGCGCGCGGCTTACCAGGCCGGCGGCCGCCTGGCTGAAGCGATCGAGGCCGGCGTGCATTGGTTGCGTGAACAAAAGCCCGACGGCTTCAATGAGGATGAGGCGCGCAAATGGGTTACGGATCTATCCAGGAACGCGAACCCCGTGATCCAACGCGCACCGATCGAAGTGGCGCCGCGCGTCGAGGAGCTCTACAACCGGCGCGCAGAAATTACGACGCGCTTAAACGAGCTGAACAAACAGGCCGGCCGGTCCGGCGGACTTTCCAAAGCTGACAAGGGCGAGCGTTATGCCCTGGCCAAAGAAGCCAACCAGATCCGCAAAACGTTGGCCAAAGATCCGGAGCACGTGGCCGACTTGCTCCGCAAAGCCGAGCAGCTCGGAAATGAAATGCAGCAAGCCAAAGCGGCCGGCAACGGACTGCGCGCGCGCGAGCTGGGCGACGAGCTGCACGGGATCATGGAGGGCGACCTCGCGGCCGTTGATCCGAAGCTGATGCTCAAGACCTACAACGACCTGGTTGCACGCGGGGAAATTATGGGCAGCGGATTACATGAGTTGCCTGAAGGTCGAACCATGGGCGAGCTGACGCGCTGGTTAAAAGCCAGCAATATCGACTCGCCTAAGCTCACGTTGCGCGAACGGTTCAGCCTGGCGCGGCGTCTTTCGGAGGAGTTTAGCAAAGGCAAAGACATGATCGAGCGGGCGGCCAACCGGATCACGGCCGCGTGGGACGCTTTCAAAGCGCAGTATAAAGCGCCGCCGATCGATACCGAGTTTCGGGACCTGGTGAAGCATTGGATTTTTGAAAAGCAATGGACTGGGCTCGAAACTCACAACTGGGTGCAGGCGATCCGCAAGGCGGTCCCCCAGGTGACCCGGCGCATGGCGATATCCATTTACATGGATGCCGGCGGAGACATGGATCTGTTGCGCAGCCAGGCCGGCCTGGTACCGGAACGTTTCCGGCGCGTCTGGGAAACAGCGCTAACATTGACCGACTCAGAGAAGAGTCTAGCGCGCCGGATCGAATTGGACTTCGAGCAAAAGCTCGAGGACGGCATGAACGCCGGAGTTTTGAAGAAGGGCCGGCAAGATTACGGCGTGCCGCAACAATGGAGCAAGGCGCCGGAGAGCGACCAGGATTATGATCCGACCGAGCCATCCAAGCGACCAGGTCGCGCGCGCAATCCGCGCGCCAAGCTGGACCCGGGCGATCCGTTCTTTGCGCTGGAACGCACACACGCTAGCTACTTTGACGGCATCATGGCCAAAGGGATCCCTCGCAGCCTGGACATTGGCGACCTGGTCGGCTTGTACAACTGGGACTTTCACGGAGTGTTAGCCGATCGCGGTTTCATCAAGACACTCAAAGACGCGCGCGCGCCGGGCATCGATGAGGAACACGGCGCCGGCGATCCGTTAGTGGTGATCTCCGGAGCGGCGCGCATTGAACCGCGGGACGCCGGCGCGCGCACTTACTTTGTTGATTCAACCTGGAAACCCAAGGAAGCGGTGACGGCCGACGGCCGGCCGTATGTGGCCGTGAACCATTGGGCTTTGAAAGATTGGAAATTTGCGAGCGTGGACGCCGACGGCAACCCGATCATTGTGCACGGAGATTTTCTGGTTCACCCCGACTATGCGCGCTTCGTCAAAAACGAGCTGAGCAAATCCGCTTTGCGCGACCTCGAGGGACCGCTTGCCGGCGTGACTCCTTACACGCGCGCGGTGTTGAACTCCGCCGCGTTCCTGAAGGCGAGCAAGTTTGCCAGCGCAACTTTTCATCTGGCGACCATTGCCGAGCACACAGCTTTTCATTTAGTCATGCCGCTCACCAAGGGCGTGGATCTGGATTTCGTGCGCAACCCGACACTGGCGCGCCTGGTGCGCGAAGGCGGGCTCGAGCTGGGCTTCGGGCAGCCGCAAGAATTGTTCGACGACGGGCTGAGCTCACACGGCGGCCTCTGGCAAAAGGTGCCCGGCCTGGGCGAAGGCCTCCGGCAGATGAGCGATTGGCTTTTCAAGGATTACATACCGAAGATCAAAGCCAAAGTTGCCCTGGTGGTACTCGATCGAAACACCCGGCGCTACGCGCGCGAGTTGAACCAGCAACAGATCCTCGAGCTGACCGGCCGGCAAATGAACGCGGCTTTCGGTATGCAAAACTGGCGCTTGATGGGCTCGAATAAAACGATGCTCGATGTAAACCGCTTACTGTTGACCGCGCCAGACTTCCTACTCTCGCGCGCTAAGGTTGTGGCCCAGGCGTTCAAACCTTACGGCCGTGAGCAGCGCTATTTTCTGTTGGGCCAGGCGGCCTTTGTTTACATGGCGGCGCGTTCCCTCAATTACCTATTCAACCGGGATCCACATTGGGAACCGGAAAACGCTTTGAGCGTGATCTATGCCGGGCGCGCCTACTCCGCGCGTTTCATTGTGAACGATCTGTTTAACCTGGCCAAAGACGTGGGCTCCAGCGCCAACGGCGTCGGCATGGGCTTTGTAGCCGGCCGCCTGGGACCGTTCCCGCGCGCCGGCATCGAGGCGGTGACCGGTCGCGACCTCCGTACCGGTGTACGCAAAGACGTTCCCTTTCCGACGGACATAAAAGCTTTGCGCGCCGCTCAGATCGTGGCCAAGGACCTGGCCGAATGGTTTATCCCGATGGGCGTTGAAAGTTTGTTGCCTGAATCGATGACCGGCAAAGCGGCCGGCGGGGATTCGAAGCTGAGCGAGCTGGGCCTGGCCCTGGTCGGTGTGGGCAGTCACAAGTACACGGCCCAGACGCAAATGTATCAGATGGCCAGCTCCTACAACCGCGCGAGCCCGGAGACTCAGGCGCAACACTTCCAGGCCCGACGCGATGCCGAAGCGCACGCGGCCAGTGCGTACGTGAAGCTGGACAACTTGATCGATGCCGGAGAAATGGACCGCGCGCGCAAAGAGTACGACGCGTTACTCGAGGAGGGTTACAAGGCCGACAGTATCGAGCGACATTACGAGCACGCGCAATATTTCACGGGCAGCGCCGCGCGGGAGCGTGCTTTCATCCAAACTCTGTCAGCGGGCCAGAAACAAACCTATGCGCAGGCTCAAGCGGACCGCACGGCGCGGGCCGCGAAGTTTCGGACGATGCAGCGGAGCCAATTTGCGCGCGTGCCGGATTAAGCGCGGGCAGCGGTTGGATCATGGCCTCGATGACGGCGCCGATCAATTGATGCTCGCGGCGCTCCGCCTCGTTGGTCGGATCGTGACCGGTGCAACTGGGCCGTCCGTTGGGATTGTCGATCCGGTTGCGGACCAGGTCGCGCGCGGCCTGCTTTTGCCAGTCATGCAAAAGGATCCAGTGCATCAAACTCCAATCCTGGCGCGTACGTCGAAACGCCTGGCGGACACTGTGAACAACTTGGGCGATGTGGTCGAGCTGTGCCGGGCTGATGGGCGCGCTCAACCCCTTAATGGTTGGCCGGCAAAGGGCACCTGGCCGTCGATGGTCTGGATCACGTTCTGGATCGACATGCCGGTCTCTTCGAGTTTCTCGTAGGCCTTCCTGGCGTTGTTGAGGAACTCTTTTGCGAGGGCCGGCTCCTGGCCCTGCAGGGTGCCCGGGGCGGAATCGATGTACTCGCGCACGGCGCGCGCGTTGCTTTTAACATCCTCGAGGAGGGTGTTCCAATCCTGTTTGGTGGATTTTATAGCCATAGACCACCAGTGAACACCCAAAAAGGGCTCAGTGGGAAGGACAAAAGGGGAAGGCACCAGGCCGGCCTCCGCGCAGTACATTGCCTCTTCAGAGCGGCTTTTCCAGCCTAGCGCCCCTCCCAGGACCCGGAACGTGCGCAAATTTAACGCGCAGGCGCCGGCGGGCAAGCCGGAAAAAGAGAATCTAATCAGATTCCGATCAGACTCCCCAAAAAGTGGTTTAGTCGGGCTTGCTGTGCTTGTGTTTGTCTCTGATGTGCTGATGGAAGTAAGCGCCGGGCGATGGGTGGGTGCGCAGCTTCGCTTCGTGCTCCGGGGCAACGTCGTGGTACTGGTGGACGGCACCAGAATGGAACTCTACCTCGAGTGTCCTGCTGGCTGGATCGTAGCCGACAGATTTTAGGTTGGAGGATTTAACCGGTGAGCGCGTCATCAGAGCCAGATAGTTGTTTGGGGGAGCTTCGCGGGGAAAGGGTGATTCGTCAAAACGAGCGGATGGTTTGTGTCGATGCCGAAGGAAGGGCCGTTGGTGGCGTTGCCGTAAAGCCACTGATGCAGATTTGTTATGAGCGGTATTTCGATTGTCATGGTCAACGCGTTGGTCTGGAGGCGCCGCACGTCTCGCCGCAGTTGAACTATCTCGTGCTGCACGCGGAGCGACTCGAAAAGGAGGAGGATACAGCCCAGGGCCATGCAAGCGGTCGCGGAAAAACTTTTCACACACGGTTAGAGCTTCAGCCCGTCCGCGGTTGGCTCGATGGCGGCCGATTCCGGGTTGTAGCTTTGCGGGTAGGGATTCTCCAGGCCGGGGATGCCGATCTCTTTCATGTGCTTTAGATCCATCCCAAGCCACATGATAGCTTCCTGGATTTTGGTGATGGCCAGCGAGCGCTCGCGTGAGCTGTAGCTCGGCGTGGTCTGCGGGCCCGGCTCGCTTGCCTCGCGCAGCCTGGTCAAAACGGCGTCCAGGTCTTTCCGGAACTGTTTTGTTTCCACTACGCACACGGGAACTGCTTCAGCGCTCATAGGGTGTCCTCGGGGAGTGTCACAGTACGCGTCGGCTGGCCGGGCGTTCGGCCTTTTCATCGGGTGAGAGCTTGTCCGTTGGGCGCGGCTCTTGTCCATTTTCGGGAATCACGTCATCGAGGGGGAGCAAATGTTCGATGCGACACAAGACCGAGGTCATGACCGGAGGAGACACCACGACTTCGCCGTTTGCGTGGACTTCCAGGACGTGGCCGCCGATGGGACGGCCGGCCAGGTCGCGGCCGACGACGGATTGTTTGATGCTGGGGGTTTTGCCATTGGGATATTTCATCGAGTAGGAGCTTGGCGCGGATCCGCGGGGCGCGCAAGCGTTGGTGACAATTGGGGCTAGGAAACTGGGGTTTGGCGGGGTTTGGCGGGGGAACGGTGGACGGCACCGGTTCTACGTGGAACGGGGGATCGTTGAATAGCGGCGGGCCTGACTATGCGTTTTTGAGGTTTGGAAAATGGTGCGCGCTGCAGGGCTTGAACCTGCGGAGCGTGCCATTCAATCAACTACTTAGGGGGCGGGTTTTCCGTTGGTGACTGATTGGGGACTGGGAACGGGCGCTCTATTGGCCGCCCGGAACGGAATCGGGGGGTGATGTTGACCTCGACGCTGAATCGTCCGGACTTTTCCATTTTCGCGGCTGACCAGATCACTTGCTCCTGTTCCTGCATCATGTGATGGAGCATGGTTGCAAACACCTGGTGCGCGATCACACGCAAACACGCTTCGCTCTTGCCCGTGAACTTGGCGGCGTCAGCGTAAACGGCTTCCCAGATGTCGCTCATCGGCCCTTTTGTGCCCAGGTGAACAGGGGGAGGACGTCGGCGCGTTCGGGGACTATCTGAAACCAACGGGCCGCGGCGGCGCGGAGGCGGGTGTCGCTCCGTTTGTAGTTCTTGATGATGATGCCGCGGCTGTTGCCGGCCTGGTCGGCTACTCCTTCGATGTTCCGAGTCAGCGCGAGCTGGTAGCTGATGAAGCTTTTGCGCAGAGCGTTTTTCTTGGGGCCGATTATGCCGGCTTGCTTGCGCAGTCGGCAGAATGCGTTGCTGGTGTTTTTGAGCACGCAGATTTTGCCGGCCGGCCGGCGATAGGGCAACAGCCAGGCGATCAGATTGTCCGGCATATCGACGGTGCGATCGCGGCCGGTCTTGGCGGCGCCGCGCGTGACGTAAATGCTCTTGGCTTCAAAATCAATGTCCGACCAGTTGAGACTCTCGATCTTCTCTTCGTGCATTTCTCCGTGCCGGATGCCGGCAAAGGCGGTGATCGCGATGAGCGGTACCAGCTTGCGGCCGGCCGCGGTGCTCTCAGCTCGGGTCAATAGCTTTACGAGCTCCTCGGGGCTGTAGAGGTTGACCGGTGCGTCCGGTACTTTGGGGTCTGACACGGCCGCCATGGGATCGGCGTCTTTGGCAATGTAACCGCGGTCGCGCGAGAATCTGATCAGGCTCTCGATCGCAGCCCGATGGTTGCGCCTGGTGCGCAAGCCGACGTCTTTCAACGAGTCGAGCCAGTCGTCGATCTCTCGCGGTTGCACGGAGCCAAGCGGCCCGGTGAAGTGTTTTGCAAAGCGCTCAAGCATCTTGCTCAGCATGCGGCGCCATTTGGAGGCTATTAGCCGTTTGGCTAGTAGTTCGGTGACGATCTCCGGGATGTTGCGTTGCACGACGCCGGCGGGGTGCGTGGCGGCCCATTGGCGCGCGGCCGTGAGCGGACAGCGGCCCCCGAGAATTTCCACTATCTGCGCGTAAATGCCGGCGGCGACCTCGATCGGTTGACCGGTTGGCGCGAGCAGCTCGCGGGCACGTTGAAGACTGGCGCGATCGGCAGGTGTGAACTGCAGGAGCTCTACCTGGCCGTTGGCGATCGAGGTGGCGACCGCTTCGGCGCGGCTCTTGGCGCTGACCAGGTCGGAGCGCTTTTCGCGGTGGCGCCCGGTGGCATCGCGCCAGGCGAGCGTATAGGACACGTAGGTCTTGCGCCGCTTTTTGTCGCGCCAACGCGTGCGCCAGATCGGGATCGTGACCTGGTCAACCTTGACCTCAGCGTGTGGCTTGCGTTTGGGCGAGGCCTCGGGAAAATCGGGGACGGAAACGCGGACGCCGGCGCCGGCTGCGTGGATTTTGAAACGCAGAGGAGCGGGGCCGCCGGTCAGAGGAGGAATAACCGGTTGCATGGGGCTTTGGGTTGTTAGCGGTTAGTTATGGCATTGTTGCGTGGGCGAGCCCACTTAGGGTGTTGGATGATCTCTTTGCACTGTCCAGCATATGCGGCTGGCGGAAAAAATTGCTGTAAGAGAGATCGAGCAGGTGAGAAGCCAATACCAGATCGGTTCAGTTGTAAGCCCAAAGAAACGTTCCCTGAGAAAGTAAGCGACGATGACGGCGCCGAGAGAAAGGGCAACGGCAAACCGGCGAGAGGGCGCAGTGACGGCGCCCGCCATAACGAATAGGAAAGGACAGATCCAACTCCCTATCAGTTTTGCCACGAAGGCCGGGATCGGCATGATAACTAGCAGTATGTGCATCAAACCGTAAGCCGCAGCGGCGGCTGGAATGACGGCTGCCCATCGCGCCAGGTTGGTGAAGGAGTTCATGAAAGCGGTTTGAGCCCGGGCAGGTAGTCCTGCAGGCGGATTATTTTGCTTTCTTTTTTGGGGTGCGTTCGGCGGCGAAGCCGCGCTCGTTAGTTAGCTTATACTCAATCCGTTTGGCTTGGAGCTCGCTTAACTCTTCAGCGTACTTTTCCTCGAGGGCTGGCATGTGTGCCTCGATGGCTTTTTCTATGTAGTAGGTCAAGGGCCTCTCGGTCGCGGCGGCGAGTTTCTCAAGGCGCGCACGCATATCGGCTTTAGGGCGGAACGTCACTGATTTTCCTTTCATTGGTCCCAGTGTGTGACACGTCACAAAATAATGCAAGATAATTGTTGACGTGTAAGACATGCAAGCGTTAGTCTTACATTTATGAAACGCAGAACTCCCAAACCAGAACCAACCCCAACAGACAACCCGGCCACAGATCGGCTTTCCTTCCGCATGGATGAGTCGATCGCCAATCGATTTGTGGAAGTAGTGCGGGCGTCCAAGCGGACCAAGACCAGCATCATCGAGGAATGCCTAGAAGTGGCGCTGCCGATGTTGGAGAAACAATATAGGAAAGCGGCCTAAAGGCGGGCCGCGGGCAGAAAGGCAACCGATGAACAGGCAGGACTATAAACACGTTTTGGAACGCCTCGTGCGCATGGCAAAGCGGTACCACCGCGATGTGCTGTACGAACAGAAGAGGAACGAGGAGGAGGGCGGTGGGTCTTTCCATTTTGAACAATTCTTGCAGGCGCGGGCCGTGCGGTCGACCTATATGCACGCGGCTAAACTGTTGCGCGAACAATGGAGAGAGTCTCAACAGAAACAGAAAGAACGCCGCGGGCTCCGGCGGTACCCGGGACTGCGGAGGGCCGCTTGAATCGCGTGGTATTAGCGAGCCCGCGCCGGCGCCGATGCCGGCTCAGCGAGGCAGCCATTGAACAGGCCATTGCCAGCGCCCCAAGTCTCAAGCCCAATCAATACGAGGCGGCTGCAGCTCGCTTGATTGCGGATGGAATAACGGTCGCGGAGTTAAGGCGCTGGATTAAGGCGCTTCCGGAGGTGGCCGCGTGAATCCTGTTTATCCAACGGCGGCCGAGCTGGGCGATTGTGCTCCGCCCATGCGGACAAACCGACAACGGGCATTTGTGCTGCGGCGCGATCGGCCTGAGAGCGAGGCCGTCTTTTTAACGGCGCGGCGCGGGTGGACTCAGGACGTGCGCAAAGCGGAGAGGTTCAGTTTTGGCATTGCGCAGGCCTTGATCGAGCGGCCGGTTTTCTGCACGTGCAAGATCCAGAAGGTGGACTGATGAGCGATAACGAGGCATCGACTATTTGCTTTCTTGCGCTGCTCGCGTTCTGCGCTGTGATGTTTTGGCTAATGAATCGATGAAGACGATATGAACGAAACACCAAGGATCCTCGGGCGCCTACCGCGTCACCTGAGCCCGGCGGCGCTTGAAAAAAGAGTTAGCGACTGGAACGCAAAATATCCAATCGGCACTCCGGTGACGCGCTACGCATTCATTCATCCGCTTCGCGAGCCGTCCGTGACCAAGACCCAGAGCAAGGCCTGGGTGATGGGCGGGCATTCAGCAATGGTGATGGTGGAAGGGGTGTCCGGTGGCGTGGCCCTGGAGAGCGTGGTGCCGTTATGAACGCTCCGGAACTTTTCACAGAAGGTAACGAAGGAAACAAAGAGGCAGGCGGGACGACTGTCCCCCTTTTGCCGGGGTCCGGATGGGTCTCGCACACGTGCGGGTATTGCGGATCAAAGGGCGGGGCCTACCTGGTGCATTACGATCTGATGCGTTGCACGTGCGGCAAAATGTTCTGGGCGCTGCAGCCGCACCGAGGCGGGCCGCTAGTGTTGTTTGAGTGGCCCGGGTTTCCCGACCCGAGGCTGAAAGCTGAAACGCTCAAACGCTGAAAAATGAAGCCCGGAATCTCACAGAAGGTAACGAAGGGAACGAAGCCCCGAAGTGCTCATTGCTCAAAGTGTGGCCACCGGTGGACGCGTCCACAGTGGGCTGTTGGGTACCTAAAGCCGCGCTGTCCTAAATGCCAGAGCAGTTACGTCACGGTGGGGGATTGAAACGCTGAATGGACCCGAGCCCGATCAACTCTCAATTGCTCAAGCCCGAAAAGGTGGCTTGGGTGCTTGATGTGGGACACTCGACGCTCGAGGAGTGGACGCGGCGGCGGGAGATCGCTTCTTTCAAAAAGGGCAAGGTGCGGCGGTATGCGCCGGCCGACGTGTACGAGTTTATTTTGCGGCACACGGTTAAAGCGCGGAATGGGACCGGCGCCGTTCCACTGCAGGCGGCGGACTGGCTGCGCATCGAGCGGCTGATCGAGGCAAAAACTGAAATGCTCAAAGCGGCATGAAACCAACGGCCAAACAGATTGATGAGCATTTCGAGGCGGCAAAGAAAATCTGCCATGTGCTGCTGCCAGTGACCGAGCAAGCACAGCGGCGCGTGCTGACCTACTTCATGGACCTTATCGAAGAGGGCGCGGACATGGAGCGCGAGGAAGCGATTTTGCGGACCATTGCCCAAGAGCTCGGGGTGAAGCTATGAGAACTTGCTTTATGCAGCGCGGAGCGATCCGGCCGATGCGACTAACGGCGGAGCGTTACCCGGACATTGCGCGTTGGTGCATCGAGCAAGCGGAATATAATTGCGCGTGGTGGAAAGCCCGGGCGCAACGGTGGGCAGCCTGGATAGTGGACCGAGCAGAGCGAGAACATCCGGAGCGCGACTAACCTTATGGACTCAAGCAACGAATTTGAAGTGGGGGCATCCGGTGACAAGCTCGTCATTCACCGGTTGCCCCTGCGGCGGAGTGACCAGTTAATGCCCTGTCGGATCGTTTTAACGCGCGCGCAAGCGATCAAGCTGGCGGCGTGGCTGGTCGCGCTGGCCGAACAGCCGGAGGACGGCCCGCGGTTTATGGATCTCTTCATGGAGATAACCGAGGGCGCGATCCCCAACATGCCCGAGAAGGACAACCCACACTATGCAAACAGACCCAACAACGACCGCGGCGCCGGCTGAGTTCGCGCCGGACCCAGGCGCCGATGGCCGGCGGGAGCGGATCTTTAACCGAGACGCGTCTTTTGTGGCCGACCAACTGGCCGAGCCGGAGCTCCCCAGACTATTGGCCCCAGGCGAGGCCACCGAGCTGGCCGAGTGCGAGCGGATCATCGAGCGCGGGCTGCAGACGTTTTACGAGGTTGGCCTTGCCATGGCCAAGATCCGCGACCGGCGCTTGTATCGCGAGCAGGCTTTGACCTGGGAACAATACTGCCAAGATCGTTGGCAGATTGGCGCCCGGCGGGCCCAACAACTGTGCAAAGCGGCCGAAACTGTGCGAGAACTGGCCGGAACCGGGGCCAATGCGAACCCGGGGTTCGCATTCCCGATGCCGGCCAGCGAGAAACACGTCCGGCCGCTCTACAATTTGCCCGAGGAAGAGCGCCGGGCAGCCTGGCAGGAGGTGGTTTCTAAGTGGCCCAACGGGGGCGTGACGCGTAAACGGGTCGAGGAGGTGGTACAGGCCAGGCGGATCTCCCTGGGCCTGGGCGCGCCAGTAACGGCCGCGGCGCCGCAAGCTCGGATATCCGAGACCAAGGACCAACGGATCCGGGAAGCGACGCGGCGCGCGATTGGGGACGTGCGCGAGTTGATTGACCTGGCCGGCACGGCCGACTCGAGTAAGTCGGCAGATTTGCGGCTGGCGTTGGAGCAGCTCGAGGGGTTCCATGATCACTTAAAGAATCTGGAAAATATGCAGCGCTCGCGTGCAGATCAGCGCCGACTGACGTCGGCGGCTACCATGGAGAATCGGCCATGAGCAATTGTCGAGTATGCGGTTGTTCAGATTTCGAGGCGTGCCAAACGCCCACGGGCCCGTGTCATTGGGTCGAACCGGATCTTTGCAGCGCTTGCGCCGAGCATCCCGCAGCGTTCCTTCCCCCGATAACAGAGGAGACGGCGCTGGCGCTGCAGTCTGATGTTTTGTTCATGCGGTTGACTGGCGTAGAGGCTTTGATGTTGCTCTCGGTTTTGCAGCTCGCGACCCGACACCCGAAGTTCGAAGGGGCAACGCGTGAATGGGTGGAGCAATTCACCCAAAGCTTGGCCGCGCGACTGACCGAGGGCACGCCGGCAGTTGCGCCGTGGGTGCTCGCGGGATTCGAAACAGCTTTCGATGGATCCTTTGAGCGCTCGAGAATTGTTGTCCCATGAAAGAGATCACTGAACTTTTGGCGAAGCTGGCGCCGGCCCTGAGCGACGACGAGCGGACCGCGGCGGAGACCGCGGTTGGCTTCCTTCGTTACGAACCGCACGACGCCGACGAGATCGACATGTTGCCGCACCTGGTCGCAGTGACGCCCGAAGGAATCAAGCTGCCCGACTTGGACGGAAAGCCGGTTGGCCGTGTTTTAGTGATGGCCTTTGATCGTGGGTGTATCGACGTGATCGGGCCGACGCGTCAAAAGCTTTTGGCGATCGGGCTGGTGGTTGCTTTTATTTGCGAGAGCTGGATGAGCACCGACGCGAAGGAAGTGATCGAGGGCTCCGGCGACTTCATGCCCCCGCGCGTGGCCCCGAACCGAACAGAATCGATCATGGTGCAGTTGATAACGCCCGGGCGGCACGGCCGCTTTTTGATGTTCCACAATCCGATCGAGGGCAGCGGCGCGCAAAAACATTTAGCCGGCTGGAAGCTGGGCCACGACAGCGCGGGCGGTGGCAAAGCTACTTTGTTCAACGCGGAACCCTGGATGCACCGAAGGGGAACAGTTCGATGATGGTGGACCTATCCAGAAAGGAGATCGAACAGATCGATCAGGCGCTCAAAACTTGGGCGCAAGAACCGCACAGCTCCGGAATTTTAGCTTCACTCGTTGAATCAGTGACGGGCAAGCGCTTGGGCAAAACGATCGAGCAAGTTAAGGCGGAGGTACAGATCGAGCAGGCCGAAGCTACCGCGGAGTGTCGCGATCGCGAGCGTCAAACGCTCATGCTCCGGGCAAAACTGTTCCAGGCGTGCAACCGCGACAGCGAACACGACTTGAGCCCGCGCGCGGACAACGCGGAGGAGGGCCGATGATCGGCGCCGGCAAATACGATGTTCATTGCCAGGGCGTGTTGGTAATCACGCAGGCGAAGGCGGTGCTCTTGCAAGTGATCGGTGGAGACCAAGGCTCCGGCTTTTCGGTGGCGGCCACAGACCCGCAGTTCATCCTGCATATCCCGTTATTGCTGCGCAGGATGGCCGACCAGATCGAGTCGATGCAGCGGCAAACCGGGATCGAGGTGTACGTAAAAGAGGCCGCCCCGAGAGACGGCCCTGAGTGATTAAAAGGCAACCGATTGGAGAAAACCCTAACAGAATCAAGCCAAACTGGCAACATTGAGGAAGTACGGACAGCCCTGTCACTGGCTGCGGACTATGCCGGCGCGGATGCTTTTGCGCGAGAGGCGATTAGGAAATATGATTTTGGTGAGCGGGAGATCGCGATTCTGGACCTGATCCGGCACTTGTCTTACGAGCAGCGCCGGCCGCGGGCGATCATTCCCAAACAGAGGCACATTGCCGAGATCACGGGCCTGGCGGAGACGCATGTCAGCACGTTGATCCAGGTGCTTTCGAAGATTAAGCGGGTGGTGAGCGTGACAAACGAGTATCATTACATGTTCACCACCAATCCGGACCAATGGCATGAGGTGCAGCTCAGGTACCAGGCGTCTCCCCGCCGGGAGTCGTTACTTGGTTGGCTGCGCGGACCCGCTCCGGACCCAAAGGGAGAACCACTGCCGCTTGACGAGCTCGGCCCTCTCGTGCAAGAAGCGGCGGCAGCAGCAATAACAGTTTTGCCGACGCGCGGCACTGGAGGGCACTCCGGTGCCGTCCACCCAAACCTGAAGGGTGGCGCATCATACAGAGAGTCGGCATTAGTAGGGTCCAGGCCTGTTGAACAGGCAAGCCGGCCCGGGGAGGTCGCTCCTCCTCGGCCGGCTTCTGGGGCCGGGCCACCAAACCAAAAAGTTACCGAATCGGTAAGAGTTACCGAATCGGTAAGTTTGCGCGACAAAGTTACTGAATCGGTAAGAGTTACCGAATCGGTAACTTTTCCCCCCACACCCCCCTGCTTAAATGTTTCTACTGTCTCTGTGCTTCCGAAGGAAGCTCTTAAGAGCATTGAAACAGTTGAGGCATTCAACCAGGGGGGTACAGGGGGGAAACTTACCAAATCGATAACTCCGGGCTACGCGCCAGGCGAGGACGAATTTTTGCAGCGGTACCGGCAGGTGTGCCCGGACCGGCGGGATGAGGGCTGGGGGGGATTCTGGCGGAACAGGTATCGCGAGGACCGCGAGCTGTGTGAGTGCGCATTGGAGAGGACGATCTTGCGCAAGGATAACCCGAAGCCATTCAAAAAAACTGCCGGAGCCTGGATGCGTGATCAGTTTCAACGGCTGATAGTGCGCGAGGGCAGGGGCAAATAACAACACCGGTGCAGAGAAAAAAATATGCCTGACCCCAAAGTCCACGCGTTGATCGAAGAGATTAAGGTGATGGTGCGCAAAGCGGACCTGGGCGCCGTCGTGATCATCACGTCGAAAACTCACACGGAGTTTTTGTATGAGGTTTGCCCGAGCTGGTCTTGCGCGCGACTGGAAGAAGAAGACCAGACAGGCGCCTTTATTAGGGTGCGCTCCAAACGCGTCGACTATCCAAGCGCAGAGGCACAAAAGGAGCACCTGGAGCGGACCTTTGGAATGTTCATGGGGTTGCACAACTGTTGCCGGAACGCTGTTAACATTCTGGCGACGCTGGTAAAGGCGTGCGTGGGCACGATGACGATCGAGCACGCCGATTGGGTAGAGGCAAAGAAACCCAAGTGACCCGAATGAACCAGCGCGACTACGAAACGCAATGTCAGGTGATGTTGAGGCGCGCCCAGGCCTGGAAGGAATCAAACCGCGGCCGAGATTTTAAAATTCAATGGAATTTTCCGAAGACTGTGTTTTTGATCGGCTCGATTAGTGACGCGATCACGTCCCGTTACGTTACGCCCGACGCGACCGGGCTTGAACTGATTAAAGCGCTGGGCCCTTGGGGTGTGCCAGACGAACCAACGATCGCCCAAGTGCGCGCGGTGATCGAGATTGCTTTTCAGTGATGAAAGAGGAAGGGCCAACCTACTTGATCGAGGATGACCCGCCGCGGATCACGTGCAAGGTCTGCCGGCGCACCAGCTACAACCAGGGCGACGTTGACCACCTGTATTGCGGGAACTGCAACGCGTTCCACGATCCAACGCCGGCGCCGGCGCCTCCTGAGACCCCGAGGGCCCGGCAAGAGCTGCAGCGCGCGCACGATATTTTGTTGAGTGTGATCAAGGAAGAAGTGGAGCTACCGCTCACCGAGGAGCAAAAGAAACTGACCATGGCTTGCGCCAGTGTGCTTTGCTGGTGCCTGGGCCATAATCACAATGACAGCTTTGAACGCAACCTAAAGGCTATCGAGGACGCGGCCGCGGCCGCGGGTTACGAGCTCCGCGATCGGCCGATAGTGGGGCGCAAAGATAGTGCGCCCCAACCAGGGGAAAGCTGATACTGTTAGGGTGTTGGCTCAGAATCAAGAGCGCGGGCGGTGGCATCTAAGCCCACGGGAATTGCAAGTGCTGGAGCTCCGGCGCGAAGGGCGGGCTTACAAACAGATCGCCGCGGAGCTGGGCATAAGCTCGAGCACGGTCAAGAGTCATCTGCAGCGGATCCTACTTAAGAGCGCGACGCTCTCGAGCCTGGCGGCCATCTACCGGATGCAATTGGAACAGGGCGGACACTTGAACGGCCAGGCGCAGCGGCCGCTACCCGTGCACCCGGAGGACAGCGCCCCTGGACAAAAGGGAGTAGCCCTAACGTCCGACGTCCATAAGGCCGACTCGCGCGGACCGCCGCCGCGGGCCACTGTTTCCGCGCAATGTCCGCCCTCACCCAAGACCAGCTCGCCGGCGCCGGCCGTAAATTCCCGGAACTCCTCACCCGACAACAGGCCGAGGCACAGCTAAAGCAGATCGCCCACATGATCGGGCTCCTGGGGTGCGCGGTGGCTTTACGCGATCAAGCGGTGCTCGAGGTTCAGACCAGGCACCAGGCGGTGATCAATTCGTTAAACGAAGATATTCAAAAGCGGACGGCCAAGATCGCGGAGTGGGCCACGCACAACAAGGAAACAGAATTTGGCGAAAGCCAATCCCTGGCAATGCCTGACGGCACGCTGTTCTTCCGGAAAGGCAACCGCAAGCTAGAGCTCCTGGCGGAATGGGACTGGGACAAGGTACTCGAGCGGTTGCTCAAGTTTGATGATACCAGCCAATGGGCGAGCTACGTGAAGCGGGATCCGGTGCTCGATAAAGCCAAGCTCCTGCTGGATACCAAAGGGGACACGCCGGCGCTCCCGCCGGCCAGGTTAAAAACGATCGGGCTCATCATCACACGCGAGGAGCGCTTCAGCATCGAGGTGCGGCCGGGCCCAGACACTTTTCTCGAACAGGGTGCCGCTTAAGCCACTAGCGTGGCGGCCATTGGGAGAACAGAACAACCAAGAGCTTTTATTTTGAATGACGTCGAACGGATGCAAGGAGAGTTGCTTGGGTTGTCGCTCCGGGTAGAGAAACTAGAGCACCTGGCGCGCGCGACGGCCGCGGCCGGCGGTGACTTGAACGAGGCCGGCCGGGTCGCGCAGATTGTGGGTTTCCCCGTCGAAGTGTTGCTCCTGCCCGAACGGGTCGAGCAACGCCAGGCCTTGGCGCTCGAGCTCCGGCGCCGCGGTTGGAGTTTCACGCGGATCTCGCGCGTAATGAATTGCGACGAGAAGACCGTCCGCCGATGGGCCAACGCGGCCACCAACTGAAATGATCCCGCACCTGGTCAACTTCGGGCCCGAGCTCTGGCGCGGCGGCCAACCAGAAGAGCCGGCCGACTGGGAGCACCTGGCCGGCCTGGGAGTCAACCAGGTGATCAAGTTGAATGCGCATTGGGAAGGGATCGACCAGGTGCTGGGCTTGATGAAACTTTTCTATTGTCCGCTCTCTCCGGTGCAACAGGTCTTTACTGAGCCGGACCTGCAGCAGATCCGTGATGCGGTCGCGTTCATTGAGCCGGGCACGTTCATCCATTGCACACACGGCCAGGACCGGACCGGGCTAGTGGTGGGCGCCTATCGCGTGAGCCGGTGCGGGTGGACGAAGGAACAAGCTTATTACGAAATGCTCGAGCGCGGCTTTCATCCGATCTTGCTGGGCCTGGCCAAGGCCTGGGAAGACCTGAACGCTTGAGCGGTGCCCGGACACGGAGCGCGTTGATAGTCGAGAGGTAGGGCGCCGGCAGGGTATAGCAAGGGATCGTGAGTTACTTCCTCTTTTCGCTTTGACCTGTGCGCCTCCCAAAAACAAGCGCCGGCGCGGCCGGCCAGGCCCGAAACCGTCGATCACTTTGGGCGTGGTTAGGCGCGTATCCAAGCGGGTGGGGATGGGTGTTACGCTGGCTTTATCCCTGGCGGCCGAGTGCAAGAGCACGATCAACCTGGACACGTGGAAAAAGGCGCTGGCCGCTCACCCCGAATTTTCCCCCCTATACGAGGGGGGAAAGGGAAAATTCCTCGAGCACGCTTGCCGCCGTTTGGCTGGTGACGTTGATGTTAAATATCTGTGCTGGCTCCTCGAGCGGCGCTTTGCCGATCTGTTCCAAAAACCCGAGCCCGCCGGCGCCGTGGTTAACGTTAGCCAAACGGCTAACCTGGGGATCCCAGCCGACGTCATCGAGCGCGCGCGCGCCATTGCCAAGGAGGACAATGTTAAGTGACGCCGTCGACGAAGGGGAAGCGGTCGCGCAGGCTTTAGCCCGACCATGGACGTACGCGCGGGTTAAGCTGGGCAAGCATCTGCATCCGAAACATGAGGCAGTTTTGCGGGACCTTTACGAGCCCGGCAGCCGGGTAGCTTTCCGATGTGGCAATGAGGTTGGAAAAACCAGCTCCGTGGCGGTCAGCGCGATCTTGCATCACGCGGATGTGTTGAAAGGCCTGGTTGTAAGCACGGCCGGCGTGAAGCGCCAGGTTGAGCACCAGCTTTGGCCGAACCTTACGCTCTATCAGCATCTTTATCCTGGATGGAAGTTTGCCGGCACGTCGATCAAGGACGCGGAGGGCCGCGAGCGTTACTTGGGTTTCACGGCCGCCGACCAGGGAACTTTTCAGGGGTTTCACAACGTCGACGGGCCGCTCTTAATTATTTGCGATGAAAGCGCAGCCATTGCCGACGATATTTTACAAGCGGCCGAGGAGCGTTGCAATCCCACGCGCTTTCTGCTGATGGGTTCACCCCTGGATCCCCAGGGCGTTTTTTACCAGGCGTGCACCACGTTGGCCAAGCATTACAAGCAACACAAGCTAACCCAGGCGGAGTGTACGATCGACAAGAGCGGGCCCGGTTGGGCCGGCTGGCTGGACCCGGCCACCATTCAACGGAAGATCGACAAATGGGGCGCGGAGCATCCCTTGGTGCTCTCCAATGTGTTTGCCGAGTTTTCGCTCCAGGTCGAGAACGCGCTCCTTTCGCTCCGTGAATTTGATGCGTGCCTGGAATCTCCGCCGGAACTGACGGGAGGCCAGCGGCACGCGTTTTGCGACTTCGCAGCCGGCCGCGCCAAGAACGTGCTGGCGATGCGGATCGGGAACAAAGTTTGGATCGATGCCGCTTGGCGAGAGAAAAACACGATGGCAGCGATCGGGGAATTTGTGACCAGGTTAAACCGGTTACGCAGCAAGTACGGGCTGCAGCCCGACGAGGTAGAAGGGGACGCGGACGGACTGGGCATTGTGTTTTGTCACGCGCTCGCGGAGGCCGGCTGGCCGATCCAACACTTTCACGGCAACGCCAAGCCACTAATAAACCCGGAGTACGCCAATCGGATATCCGAAGTCTGGACGGAGGGCACAGGCGGAGTGCGGAAACGGGAATGGATTTTACCACGAGACGAGGAGCTCAAAGGCCAACTGATCAGCCGGAAAGCTTCCCGCAATTCCAAAGGGTTACTGACCATCGAGAGCAAGGAAGACATGGCCAAGCGCGGCCTGGAGAGCCCGGACGATGCGGACGCGACACTTGGCGCCATGGCGCCGTTGCCCCTGGGCAAATCGATCAACCTGGGCGACCTGGCCACCGGCCGGACTTTCCTCGAGCAAGCCTACGAAGAACAGGCGCCGGAGATCCCGGGGGCGAGCTGCTGACCTATGCGCCCGATCACCTACCGCAACGACGTCGATCGCTATGGCGAGCTCCTCACGGAATTGCGCGTGCGCGAGGTGGAGCTAATACGCGCGCAGAGTGCCGTTGATCGAAAGCGCCTGGCTCTTAAACAGTTTGTTCTAGCGGCCGGCGTACTTCAGGACCCATGAAAATCTACCGCGTGCATCGTCAAGACGGCAGCGTCCGCGTGGTGTTTGCGCATGAGTTTGATTGTGTGGATGGGTATTACCGGTTTTTCACCGATGCCAAGGTAGTGCGGATCTTTCGAGAGAACGACGTCAGCCGGATCACCGAGCAGCTCCATCTGGATTGTGTGCACGCAACAGGGAGGAAGCCAAAATGAAGACGCTATTTGATAAAGCCAACGGAGTGATCCACACGCGCCGAGTGTGGGAGCAAAAGCAAAGGCTCTGGTACGAGATGCGGCATGACGGGATCCGGCGCAAAAACAAACCATGGCCGGCCGCGGCTGATCTTCACTTCCCGCTTGTCGATATGGCTATCGGCAAGAGCAAACCCTTTTGGGAGGCCCAGGCGACCAGCAATGAACGGCTGGCGGCTTTTGTCGCGCTGCGCGAACAGCAACAGGCGATGACGACGGCCGCGGCCGACTTTTTCGATTACGAGCTCAAGCAGAATACTAATTTCGAGGTAGAGCTCATCCGCGCGATCGACACGATGCTTATGCGGGGGCGCGGCGCGCTGAAGATCACGGTTGATCCGTTCAACGGTTACAAGCTTGTGCATGAGAGCGTTGACCCGGTTTACATTTTGATGGCCGACGGCGCCGACGATTTCGAGGATGCCGACTGGTTTGTTCACGTGATGCCGCTAACGGTGGGCGCCTACAAACGGAACCGGCGCTACAACCAAAGCCCGGCGGTGATCAAGCGGATCGTTGGCAACAAAGAGCTGTCCGATCAAGCGCAGCTCGAGGGCGTTAAAATGTTGCGCGAGGGGATCAACTACAGCGCCGACCCCAACACGATCATTCTGTTTGAGCATTACGAAAAGACGATGGGCGGCTGGACGATCCACACCTACAGCCCGCAGGCGGCGGAGCTGGCCGGCCCGGACCTCATCCGCAAACCTTTCGGCCTGCCCTACAAGCGCGCCGGCAAGGTCTCAATCAATTTCTACTCGATCAAGACCGAGATTAAGGACAAAGGCTGGTACTCACCCCGCGGCCTGGCGGAACTCAATGCGCCATTCGAATCCTACGCTTGCAAGCTGTGGAACGAAAAGACCGATGCGATGACTTACTCCAACACGCCCGTTCTCACTAGCGACCTGGCGATCCCCAACACGGCGAACATGAAGTGGGCTCCCGGAGAAATTCTGCCCGGCGCGCTGCGCGGCGTGGCGATGCCGCCGCCGGCTTTCAGCTTTGATCAGGAAATGGCTTTTACCCGGTCGGTCTCTGAACAACGGAGCCGGCTGCCCGACTTCGGGATCCAACAGCCCGGCCAGGCCGGCCAAACGGGCAGCGCGCGGACCGCGACGGAGAATAACCGGATCTCGCAATTGCAAACGGTGGGCACCGACTCAGACGGCCGGCGCTTTCGCATGGACCTGGCCGCGATCTATCGGCATGACTGGGCGCTCATTCTGCAATTCAAACGGGAGGCGCTGGCGTACTACACCGGCGGAGAGCTCAAGCAACTTCCGGACGCAGCTTTGCACGATGCCTATTTAATTCTGCCCGACGGCGCGCCGGACCAGTGGAATAAACAGCTTCGCATGCAACGCTCGCAACAGCGCTTTGCGATGTTCAAGGGAGTACAGAGCGTTGATCAAGACTTGCTCGTGAGAGACACGCTCGCGACCGATGATCCCAAGTTTGCGCTCGAGGCGTTCATCCCGACCAACATTAAGGCCGCTAACGAGTCGGAAGATGAAGCCATGGAGATCTCGATTATGCAAATGGGTTTCCCGGCCATGGTCAAACCCGACGAAGATCACGCGACGCGGATCCACATTTTAATTAGCTGGCTGCAGGCACAACAGCACATGGGCAAGCCACTGGACCCGACCGCCAAGCAACGTGTGCAAGAGCACCTGATCATGCATTGGCAATATTTGAAAGCGCTGGACCCCAAAGCAGCGCAGCAGCTCGCCCAACAGATCGCCCAGATGGAGCAGCAAGCCACACAGCCAGGCGCCGGACCTGGCGGGCCGCCAGGCGGGCCAGGCCCGGGCGGACCCGGTGGGCCGCCAAGCGGACCGCCGCCACCGCCGCCAGGACAACAACCGTAAACCTATTTATGAGCAAATTTTTCACTCCGATCGCCGTTGACGTCAAAGCGATTTCGAAACTGTTACCGGAAGGCGCCTTTATCGAGGCGATCCGGTGGAACTCGATCGCCAATCAGATCGAGATGGTCTGGGACCATGGCCCGTATTACACGGGGCTAGATTTCCCGGGAGACTTCGCCCTGACCCACTTGGAAAAGGGGACGGTGCCGGCCTACGTACGCCGGCGTGACGCGCGCCGGCCCAAGCCCGCGCCGCGGACTGACTTGCGGCCAGGCACGCGACCTGGTGCCCGGACACCGAACGCAAAACCTATCGCGCCAAAGGGCAGCGCGGGCGGAAGCTGAGCGTTGATGAAACAAACCCGATCCTTGTTTTCCCGCGTGGGACTGTGGATCTCTGGTCTGTTTGGGGCAGGCTCCCTAGAGTCTGCCCCGCTTTCTATCCACGCAGCCGAGCCGGACCGCGGCGCCATTTGGACCGCCGATCACGCCGCGGACTGGTGGGCTTATTTGAAAAGCCCCGTGGGCCAGGACCTCCTGGCGCGCGGCCGCAAACTGGCGGTCGCTCAATCCGCAATTGCTTGCGCCGATGTGTTCCACACAGCGCACAGCGCCGGAACGGCCAACGGCTGGAACCAGGCTATGACCTGGCTTGAATCCCTTTCGCGTGCTTCGCGCGTTAACGAAGACCCCGAGCCGGGGCGGCCTCAAGCCGAACAGGCAACAGACGCGGACCCGTCCCATGAGCGCGACGAGCTCCGCGAACACTATGCGCCATAACAAACAATGAGTGTAAGCCTCCCCGAAGACATCCTCGGATTGGAAGAAGCAAGCGCCGAATTGGACCGACTAGAAGCCGCCGACGCGGCCGCGGTCGGAACGACCAAAGGCGGGACGCCGGCAGCCAAGCCCAAAGAGAGCGCGACCGAAGTGCAACGCGCGGCACCAGCGGCGGAAGCAGTCACTCCAGCGGAAACAGTTGATCCAGCAAAAGCTAAACCCGGCGCAGTTGCGCCGGCCAAGGTAGAACCCGGCGCCGTGGCGGCGCCGGCGGAAAGTCGATACGCCAAAGCTGTGAAGCGCCAGGAAAGATCCTGGGCTGAACTCAATGCCGAAAAGGAAACCCTCAAGCGCGAGCGCGAGGAGTTTGATCGAGTTAAGAGTGAACACAGCCAGGCGCGTGCGCAGGCGGAGACGGAATTTACCCCGCAAGCGTACGAGGATGCTGCAAAAAAATTCGAGGAAGCCGGCAAGTTTGAACTGGCAGAACTGGCGCGCGACAAAGCGGCCGAGCTGCGCAAGAATCCGCCGGCCACAAAACCCGCGCCCGACAACGAGGAACCGCTCCGCAAAGAGTGGGCCTTAAAGGCCGGCGTGGATTTCCCCGAAGTGGCCCGGAAAAACTCGCCGTTACAAGTGCGCGTTGCGCAGTTGCTACACGACGAGCCGGACCTCAAGAAGCATCCCAAAGGTATCTACATGGCCGCACGACTAGCGGACCTCGAGCAGCGAGCCGCGGGTGTGCCGGGCAAGGATGCTGAGCTGGTGACGCTACGGGCGAAAGTGAAGGAACTGGAAGGGCTAACCGCACCAGGCGACCCAGCGAGCGCAGTTGCGCCCGCAGGAACGCAAACGTTTGAGCAACTGTCCGACACCGAACAGTACGACCAGCTCAACCGGGAAGCGCGGGAACTAGGGCCCCTCCGGTAACCTCACGATCGCCCATTAAAGAAAGTTGAGAACATTATGGGCGCAACAGTTACAACCACAAACCCGGCGGATTTCGCCAACAGAACACAGACCTATTTCAATCCAAAGCTCCTAAAAGCTTTGTTGTTCAACCTGGTCTTGGCCCCTTACGGAGCCAAGAAAGATTATCCGGCGATCGGGTTGACGATCCGTTTCTTCCGTCCGCGCGCAGCTAACAAGAGCTATGTGGGGGCGATCGCGGAAGGCGTGACGCCGGCCAACAAAACAGAGGTAGCCGTCGGCTACGTCGACGTGCCCCTGGCCCAACGCGGTGCGCTGGCTGAGATCACGGACCTAGTGCAGGCCGTGGATCTTTTGGACACCGTCCGTTTGCACGTTGATACGATGGGCGCTGACGCGGCGCTGGACCTGGACACGGTTGTCCGCAATGCGCTGATGACCGGGGTACTGAATAGTAACAACCTTTACACGTACGGCCCGACCAACACCAAGCAAGGTTACTTCGAACGGTTCGCGGGGATCAACAACACCGGTAATTCGGTGGTCGACTTTGCTTCCCTGGTTGCGCTGACGCCGGCCAATAGCAAGCTGACCCGGGCGCGGCATCTGCAGATGCTCACCCAGCTACGCGCCGCGCGCGTCCCGATGATCGGCGGCAAGTACGTGGTGGCGATCGCTCCGGAGGTAATGTCCGACGTTCGCGGGGATGTGGACTGGTTCACGGCCGCCACGCGGATGGCCGACGGCTCCGTATTCAAAAACGGAGAGATCGAGCTGGACGGAGGGGTCTTCGTTCCACACGACAACTCTTTCATCGAGGATGATGTGTACGGGACCTATGACGACCATGACGACGGCGCCGCGGGCCTGGTGTAC
>Ga0157379_10000249_pt1 | contig 42169 bp, 31 predicted proteins | sample S25metaG_FD_121802 | JGI IMG/M metagenome (GOLD analysis project Ga0157379, IMG submission 121802) | Switchgrass rhizosphere microbial communities from Kellogg Biological Station, Michigan, USA - S2-5 metaG | ecosystem: Host-associated > Plants > Roots > Rhizosphere > Soil | place: USA... | reverse complement strand
GGGCGCGATCGCCGAGCGGCACCCGGCTCGCGAAGACCGAGAGCGGGATCGAGAGGATGAGCGCGCCGATGATCGGCATGACCCACCAGAAGTAGTTGGGATTCAGCCAGAAGAGACTGCCGCCCCACACGCACGCGACGATGGTGTCGATGCCGTGATGGCGGACGGCCTCGGCCCAGCTGGTCTCGGTGTCGTTCCGCCCTTGCGAGGACCACGACACGGTCCGCCCGAGGAGATTCGTCAGGACGAATCGGCTGTGGAACACCATGCGGATCGGCGCGAGCAGGCTCGACACGACGATCTCGAGCAGCACGCTCAGCGACAGCCGGCCGAGCCCGCCGTACTTCTTGGCCTCGCGCCGCTTGAAGACGATCAGCGCGACGCTCAGGAACTTCGGGAGGAAGAGGATCATGCCGGTGACGGCGAGGAGCGCGCGCGCCCAGTTCGGCCGCCAGATCGGCCACTCGGGGAAGAGGCTCGGCCCCGACGGGAAGTAGTTCGGCTCGCGCAGCACGTCCATGATCGCCTGGCTCGTGCTGAGCGTGAGGAACGTGAACCAGAGCAGCGCCGAGACGTACGACAGCACGCCGTTCAGGAAGAGGGCGCGATGCGCCCCGAAGAGGCCCTCGGTGAAGAGCAGGCGGAGGTGCTGCAGATTGCCCTGACACCAGCGGCGATCGCGCTTCATCTCCTCCAGCAAGGTCGACGGCACCTCCTCGTAGCTGCCGTCGAGCTCGTAGGCGAGCCACAGCGTCCAGCCCGCGCGCCCCATCAGTGCGGCCTCGACGAAGTCGTGACTCAGGATCTCTCCGCCGAGCGGCGGCTTGCCGGGCAGCCGCGGCAGCGCGCAGTGGGCCATGAAGGGGGCCACCCGGATGATCGCGTTGTGGCCCCAGTACTGGCCGTCGCCGAGCTGCCAGAAATGCAGGCCCGCGGCGAACATGGGCCCATAGACGCGGCTGCCGAACTGCTGCACGCGCGCGAAGAGCGAGCGACGGTTCACCGCGGCCGGCGCGGTCTGGATCATGCCGGCGTCCGGACGGCTCTCCATCGTCTGCACCAGCCGCACCAGGGTCTCACCCGCCATGACGCTGTCGGCGTCGAGCATGATCATGTAGCGGTAGTCGCGGCCCCAGCGGCGGCAGAAGTCGGCGACGTTGCCGCTCTTGCGCCGCAACCGTACGCGGCGGCGCCGGTAGAAGATGTGGTCGAAGCCGCCGACCTCGCGGCACCAGGCGAACCACGACGCCTCTTCGCGCACCGCGAGATCGACCTCGGCCGTGTCGCTGAGGATGAAGAAGTGGAAGTGCCGGAGCGCGTCGATGCGGCGCAGTGACTCGTGGATGGCGCGCAGGCCCGCGAATACCCGCTCCACCGGCTCGGCGCAGACCGGCATGACGATGGCGGTGCGCGCCGCCAGGTCGAGGGGAGGCAGCCCCCCCTCGGGGAGATTGGTGATCGCGAAGCGTTCGCGGCCGCGCATCAACGTGACGAAGCCGAGGAGCGCCGTCCAGAAGCCGATCGAGATCCAGCTGAAGAGCGCGCCGAAGAAGACGACGATCGCGACCTCGAGCGGCGTGCCGCCCTGGCGCGGCAGGACGTTCACCATGAAGCCGCTCGCCACGATGCTCGGCAGGAAGACGAGGAAGCCGAGCAGTGCCCGCCGTCGCGCTGCGACCCGCGTCCACGACAGCAAGCGGCGACGGCGGCGGAGCTCGGCGTGGCCGGTCGTGCCCGGGCCGTCGGGGCGCTTGCCGCGCAGGCGGAGCCAGAGGCGGCGGAAGACGCGGCGCTCGATCGGATCGGGTACCATGCGGCCGCGGTGCAGCGGCGGCGCGGAGCGGAAACGCGGCGTGCACCCCTCCGGACGCAGCGGCTGCGCGCCGGCATCGCGCCCGCCCTCGCCGGCGTCGCCGTCGGGCGTCAACGCGGCGTCGAGGCGCCACGCGGTGAATGGGTCGAGCGTGACGTCCCAAGGATGGGGCGTGCCCGGATGCGCCTCCATCACGAGGGCACGCGTGTACGCGAGCGTGTCGGCGATCGCATCGCCCTCGGCTGTCGCGGCACGCGCGAGCGCCGCGCGCGCCAGGCGCTCGCACTCGGGCTCGGCGAGGCCGAGCGCGGCGAGGTAGGCGAGGGCGTGTGCGTACGCCTCGTCCCATCGCTGGATGAGACGCTCGGGAGTGATCGCGATGTGGGACGGCGGCGCGGCCGACGGGGGATCCGACGCGGGAGACTTCTCGGCGGCGAGCTCGCGCAGCCGGACGTCGCTGGCTTGTCGGATCGGCTCGCTCATGCCCGCGTGGACCTCATTGCACGACGGCGTGCGACCACGTCTCGGTCAGCGCGTCGCCGCCCTTCTCGAGGAAGGCGCGCAGCTCGAGCGTGTCACGCTTCTGCGGCTGGATCTGGCAGCTCAGGCGCCAGCCGCCCGTGACCTCGTTCTTGACGACGTGTTGATCGAGGATCGTCGCGACCTCCTCGCCGTTCAGGATGGTCACCACCCCGCGTAGCACTTCGCTCGCGGGAATGCTCGTGAGCTTGCCGCCCGCGAAGTCGATGACGAAGCGATGCGCGTTCGGGACCTTGCCGTAGTCCTGCCGGGTCGCCACGACCCGGCCCGCGGGTGGCCGCTTGGGGTCATCCCCGTACCACGAGAGCAGGTACGAGAAGGAGCGGGGCTCGCCGGGCTTCGGCGGCTCACGCGGTACCCAGTAGCTCACGATGTTGTCGTTCAGCTCGGAGGTGGTGGGAATCTCGAACAGCTCGATCGCCCCGTCGCCCCAGCCGCCGCGCGGCGCCACCCAGGCGCTCGGCCGCACTTCCGGGCGCGTTTCCAGATCCTCGTAGTGCGCGAAGTCGCGGTCACGCTGCATCAGGCCGAAGCCGCGCGGGTCCGTGGCCTGGAAGCTGTTCACCTGCAGCGTCTTCGGATTCTCGAGCGGGCGCCAGAGCCACTCGCCGCTGGCGAAGTTGAGGAGCAGTCCATCCGAGTCGTGCACCTCCGGACGGAAATCGACCGGACGCTCCAGGGTGTTCTCGCCGAAGAAGAACATGCTGGTGAGCGGCGCGATGCCGAGCTTCTGCACCGGCTTGCGCAGGAAGATCGTGCTCTCGACCGCGACGGTGGTCTGCGCGCCCGGGGTGATGGTGAAATGGTAGGCCCCCGTGACGCTCGGGCTGTCGAGCAGCGCGTAGAGCACGAGCTGCTTGGTGCCCGGCGCCGGGGTCACCAGCCAGAACTCGCGAAAGAACGGGAACTCCTCGCCCGAGGGCAGGGCGGTGTCGATCGCCAGCGCGCGCGCCGAGAGACCGAAGCCGTCGTCGCGCCCGACGGCGCGGAAGTAGCTCGCGCCGAGAAAGACGATCAACTCGTCGAGCCGGTTCGGGATCTTCAGCGGATAGTGGACGCGGAAGCCGGCGTACCCGAGGTCCGGCGGGATCTGGCTCGCGAACGTGTTCTTGCCGTAGTCGAACAGGGCCTGCGAGTACGGAAACGGGTGCACGCCCTTCTGATCGACGACGTTCATCCTGACCGTGCGGTCGTAGAAGAGGCCGGGATGGAAGAACTGGATGCGGAACGGCGAGCCGGTGTCGGCCCAGAGCGCCTTCTCGGGGCGGAAGCGGATGTCGCGCCACTGATCGTAGGAGATGTTCACGAGCCAGTCCGGCACCGTATCCTTGGTGTCGTGGAAGTCCTGCTGGGCGAGCTGCCGGGCCATCGCGGTGACGTCGTCGAGCCCGAATGCCGCCGCTCGGGCGGCCGGAATACACGTCGCGAGCGCGCAGACGAGGAGGGCGCCGGAGCGAAAACGCATAGCCCCGTACTTTGGCAGCGGACACCCGCGAGATAAAGCCCTGCGCTGGAGCGGACGGGCCGTGCGTCAGCGCATGCGATAGCGGATCGGCAGCGTCTTCAGGCCGCTCACGAAGTTCGAGCTGACGAGCGCGGGCGTGCCGTCGAGCTCGATGGCCTCGACGCGCGACAGCAGCTCGGCGAAGAGCGTCTCGATCTCCATTTTCGCCAGCACCTTGCCGAGGCAGAGGTGCGCGCCGAAGCCGAACGCGAGATGCGGGTTCGGGTCGCGATCGACGCGGAAGCGAAACGGATCGGCAAAGACGTCCTCGTCGCGGTTGGCCGAGGCGTAACACAGCATCAGGCAGTCGCCGGCACGCACCGGCTGGCCGCGAATCACGTCGTGCTCGGTCGCGGTGCGCAGGAAGTGCTTCACCGGGGTCGTCCAGCGAATCATCTCGTCGGCGGCCTTCGTGAGCAGGCCGGGATCGGCGCGGACCCGCGCCATCTCCTCGGGGTGCTGCAGGAGCGCGAGGAGGCCGCCGGCGATCGACGAGCTGGTGGTGTCGTGCCCGGCGGTCGCGACGATGACGTAGTAGGAGTTGCGCTCGAACTCGGGGATCGGCTGGCCACCGGTCTCGGCATTGGCGATGACGGTGGCGAGGTCGTCGCGCGGGGCGCGCCGGCGGTCTTCGGTGAGGGCGTTGAAGTAGTTCTGGAAGTCGAACAGCGCCTGCATCAGATCGACGTCCGTCCCCTGGCGCCGCATGTCGGGGTCCTCGGGGCCGAAGAGCTCCTGCGTGAGCTTCAGCATGAGCGCCTCATCGGCGCGCGGCACGCCGAGCAAGCTCATGATGACGCGCAGCGGGTACCAGGCGGCGACGTCGCGCACGAAGTCGCAGGCGTTGCGATGCTCGGCCAGGCGGTCGACGAACTCGCCCGCGAGCCGCTTCAGCTCCGGCTCGAGCGCGCGCAGGCTCGACTTGAGGAAACGCGACTGGGTGAAGGCGCGATAGACGCGATGATCGGGGTCGTCCATCTGCACCAGCGAGCGCACCGGGTTGGCGCTGCCGCCGGTCAACTGCCGGGCGCGATCCTCGGCGACGTGCGTCTGCAGAACCGCACGCGGCTCGTTGACGTAGCGGTGGTGCTGCCGCTCGATCTCGATGACGTCCGCGTGCCGGGTGACCGCCCAGAACGGCGGATACCCCTGAGGCTCGACCCAGGCGAGTGGGGCGTCGCGCCGCATCGCCGCGAAGATCGCGTCGAGGCGCGCCTGGTCCGCGTAGGTGCGCGGGTAGGCGATCTCCGGGTAGTCGGCCGGGGTGACGGGCCCCGCCGTCACCCGGCGCAGCCCATCACGGCCTTCACCTCGAGGAACTCCTCGAAGCCGTACTCGCCCCACTCGCGGCCGTTGCCCGACTGCTTGTAGCCGCCGAAGGGCGCGGCGAAGTCCGGTCCGGCGCCGTTGAGGTGCACGTTGCCGGTGCGCAGCCGGGCGCCGACGCGCAGCGCGCGCTCGGGGTTGCCGGAGGCGACGTAGCCCGAGAGCCCGTACGGCGTGTCGTTGGCGATGCGGATCGCCTCCTCCTCGTCGTCGTAGGGGAGGATCGCCAGCACCGGTCCGAAGACCTCCTCGCGCGCGATGGTCATGTCGTTGCGTACGTTGGCGAACACGGTCGGCCGGACGTAGTAGCCCTTGCTCAGGCCCTCGGGACGGCCGGGGCCACCGGTGACGAGCTCGGCGCCTTCTTTGACGCCGCGCTCGATCAGGCCCTGGATCTTGTCGAACTGCGTCTTGCTGACGACTGGACCGATGGTGGTGCCGTCGGTCTTCGGGCTGCCGACCCGCACGCCCTCGGCGGCGGCCTTGGCGATGGCGACGGCCTCGGCGTGGCGGGCGCGTGGCACGAGCATGCGCGTCGGCGCGTTGCACGACTGGCCGCTGTTGGTGAAGCAGCTCCGCACGCCGCCCTGCACCGCGCGCTGCAGATCGGCGTCATCGAGGATGATGTTGGCGGACTTGCCGCCGAGCTCCTGGGCCACACGCTTCACCGTGTCGGCGGCGGACTTCGCCACCTGCACGCCGGCGCGCGTCGAGCCGGTGAACGAGACCATGTCGATGCCGGGATGCGACGAGATCGCGTTGCCGACCGTCGGCCCGTCACCGTTCACCAGGTTGAAGACACCCGGCGGTACGCCGGCGGCGTCGAGGATCTCGGCGACGAGGATGCCGGAGAGCGGCGCGATCTCGCTCGGCTTCAGCACCATCGTGCAGCCGGCGGCGAGTGCCGGAGCGACCTTGCACATGATCTGGTTCACCGGCCAGTTCCACGGCGTGATGAAGCCGCAGACGCCGACCGGCTCGCGCAGGATGCGGGTCGTGCCCTTGTTCTCGACGAAGGTGTAGCTGCGCAGCACCTCGAGCGCCTGCGCCAGGTGCGCCAGGCCCGACGGCGCCTGAGCGGCCTTGGCGAGCCACATCGGCGCACCCATCTCCGCCGAGATGGTCTCGGCGAGATCGTCGAGGCGGGCCTGGTAGGCGCCCATGATCCGCTCGAGCAGCGCGATGCGCTCCTCGCGTGTCGTCCGGCCGTAGGTCTCGAAGGCGCGGCGCGCCGCGGCGACGGCTTTGTCGACATCGGCGGCGCTGCCGAGACTGATGCGGCCGATCGCCTCCTCGGTGGAGGGGTCGATCACGTCGAGCGTCTTCGGCGTGGCGGGGGCCACCCAGCGGCCGTCGATGTAGAAGTTCAGGCATTCCTTCATGGCAGTTCTCCTTCGCGCGCGCGTCGGCGCGCGATCAGTCGAGACGTTCGATGATGGTTGCGTTCGCCATGCCGCCGCCCTCGCACATCGTCTGCAGGCCGAAGCGGCCGCCGGTGCGCTCCAGGATGTTGAGGAGGGTGGTCATGAGGCGCGCGCCGCTGCAGCCGAGCGGATGCCCGAGCGCGATCGCGCCGCCGTTGAGGTTGGCCTTTCGCAGATCGGCCTTGCACTCGCGCTCCCAGGCCAGGATGACGGGCGCGAAGGCCTCGTTGATCTCGACGGCGTCGATGTCGGCGAGGGTCATGTCGGCGCGTTCCAGCACGTTGCGCGTCGCCGGGATCGGGCCGGTCAGCATGATGACCGGGTCGACGCCGCCGAGCGCGAAGGTGTGGAAGCGGGCACGCGGCCGCAGACCGAGGGCCTTGGCCCGCTCCCTCTCCATCACCAGCACGGCGGCCGCGCCGTCGGTGATCTGGCTCGAGTTGCCGGCGGTGATCACGCCGTCGGGCTTGAAGGCGGGCTTCAGGGCGGCGAGCTTGTCGATGCTGCTGTCCGGCCGCACGCCCTCGTCGGTGGTGATCGTGTCTCGCGAGCCGTCGGGGCGCTGCACGTGCACCGGCACGATCTCGTTCGCGAACCACCCGTTCCGCGCCGCTGCCGCGGCCTTGCGGTGTGACTCGACCGAGTAGGCGTCGAGCTCCTCGCGCGACAGCTTCCACTTGGCCGCGATGATTTCGGCCGAGAGACCCTGCTGCACCAGGCCGCCAGCGCCGTAGAGGTTCTCGTCGACGTAGCGCTGGATCATCGTCGGCCCGAAAGGCTGGCCGCCCGCCGCGACGCTCGTCCCCATCGGCACGCGGCTCATCGACTCGACGCCCGCGGCGATCACCGCGTCGTAGGCGCCGGCGATCACTCCCTGCGCGGCGAAGTGCAGCGATTGCTGGCTCGAGCCGCATTGCCGATCGACCGACGTGCCGCAGACGCTGTCGGGAAAACCCGCCGCGAGGGCGGCGTTGCGGCCGACGTTCAGGCCCTGCTCGCCCACCTGGCTCACGCAGCCCATGATCACGTCCTCGATCTCGGCGGGATCGATCCCGACCCGATCGACGAGCGCGCGTAGCGTGCGCGCGGCGAGATCGACCGGATGCACCGGATAGAGCGCGCCGGTCTGTTTGCCTCGGCCGAGAGGGGTACGAACGGCATCGACGATCACGGCTTCACGCATGGGATCTCCTTCAGCGAATGGGGTCGGCGGCTGGGGCACCGCTCGCCCTGCACTCTGCTGCAAGCGCCGTCGTCGTTCAACCGCCCCGTGAGCCCACGTCTGGAGCCCGCTTTCCCCCATGTCGCGCGGCATTTGCGCTTGCGTATCCGACGGGACCCCGTGGTAGACGCGTGAACGAGCGCCTCACGTCTCGAAGGAGAGCCCCCCATGCGGTCGTATCTCGTGTTCCTCGCCCTGCTTGTCGTCGTCGGTTCGTCCTCGGCCGCTCGTGCCGCGGAGCCCCATGTCGTCTCGACGAGCCCGGTGCGTCTGTCGTTCGCCGCCGCGGCGACCACCGTCAGCATCACGTTCGATACCGCGCTTCTGCCGGCGTCGGTGACGAGCGCGAGCCTGCGCGTCTTCGGGCGCTCCAGCGGCACGGTGAGCGGCGCGATCGCGCTCTCGAACGGGGACAAGACGGTGACGGTCACGCCCTCGCATCCGTTCTCGGCGGGCGAGATCGTGCTGGTGAACCTGTCGCACGACATCAAGGCCGCCGACGCGACGCCGCTCCGCTCGGCCGGATACGCGTACCAGTTCTGGATCGCGACCAAGCCGGCGAGCGGCAGCTTCGCCCAGATCCAGAAGTTCTCGAACCGCACGGGCGGCGCGGGCGGTCCGCAGACGCGCATCTACGGCGCCCTCGCGACCGACTTCGACGGCGACGGTTTCATCGATCTCGGCACCGTCAACGAGGACAGCGGCGACGTCCGCGTGTTCCTCAACAGCGGCGATGGCTCGGGAACCTACGCGCAGCCGTTCGTGCCCCCGCCGGTGCCGGTCGGCATCGAGGCGAGCCCGAACGAGCCCGCCGACGTCGACAACGACGGCAAGACCGACGCGGTCATCTCCTCGACCGACGGCCCCGGCATCTGGGTGTTGCACGGCCACGGCGACGGCACGTTCGACGGCTCGCAGACGATCCTCACGGACAGCGAGCCGCACGGCGTCGCGGTGCTCGACGTCGACGGCGACGGCGACCTCGACATCGTCGAGGCGCTGATGGTCGGACCGACCAGCGGCGGCACGATGGCCCTCATGCTGAACAACGGCTCGGGCTCGTTCGGCAGCCCGACCTATTTCGACAGCAGCTGTAGCGGCGAGTGGGGCCTCGGCTCGGGCGACATGAACAACGACGGCATCACCGATCTCGTCGTCGGCTGCGTCAACGACCAGAAGGTGTCCGTCATGCTGGGCAACGGCGACGGCACCTTCACCGTGCTGCCGGCGCAGAACGCCGGCGGCCAGCCGTGGCAGGTCGCGATCGGCGACCTCGACGGCGACGGCAACCTCGACGCGGCGCTGGCGCTCGCCGCCAGCACCCAAGGTGGGGGGATCCTCCTCGGCAACGGCGACGGCACGTTCCAGGCGGTGACGACGTACACGATGCCGGGGCACACACCGTCCAGCAAGCTCGGCGACCTCGACGGCGACGGCGATCTCGACTGGGTGCTCGCGAGCTTCGACGGCGGGCTATGGCGCATCTACAAGAACGACGGCAGCGGCACCTTCACCTTCGATCAGGACATCGACGCCGACTCGAATCCGTCCTGCTCGGTGCTGCTCGACATCGACAACGACGGCGACCTCGACATGGCGCTCAGCGACGAGATTGCCGACACCGTGAAGATCATGCAGAACGAGGACCTGCCGAGCCCGCTCTGCCCGGCTGCGCCGGTGTCGTGCCGCGCGCCGTTCGTTCCCGGCAAGGCGTCGTTGCAGATGAAGGACAAGACGCCGGACAAGGGCGATCAGATCACCTGGAAGTGGATCAAGGGTCCGACGACACTGCTTTCCGATTTCGGCGACCCCGTTACGACCGACGACTACGCGCTCTGCGTGTACGACAACGGCGCCCTCGTCACGAGCGCGAGCGCCGACCACGGCGGCGTCTGCCGCGGTAGGCCCTGCTGGAGCACCAAGCCGACCAGCATCCAGTACAAGAACCGCGACGCGTCCCCGAGCGGCACCCAGAGCATCAAGCTCAAGCCCGGCGCCATCGATGGGAAGGCGTCGATCACCTTCAAGGCCAAGGGGGACAAGGTGGTGCTGCCGAACCTCGGCATGCTCACCGGGCCGGTCGTCGTGCAGCTGCAGCGCAGCGGCGGGGCGCCGTGCTTCGGGGCGACGTACACCGCGCCCTTCACCAAGCAGGACGCCGCGAACTTCAAGGACAAAGCGGACTGAGCTGAGCTGAAAGCGGAGAAGCAAAGGTAGGCGGCGGGAGACGACCCTCGTCGGCCGCATCCGACGGGCGCGATCAGTTCAGTGCGCCCCAACGGATGCAGCCGACGAGGGTCGTCCCCCGTCGCCTCCATTCCCATATGCGGTCTCCGCGCCGTCGTCTCCGCGCCGTCGGCGCGGTTGCCGTGCGGTTTGCGCAGCCTCAGCGGTCGTGGAGCCACCCCCGCACATCGACGCCTCCCTCCCTAGTTTTTGTGGCTGGCTGCCCCGGAGAGCTGGCCGCTATCCTGAACCCGCGTCCGCCATAGGGTTTCGTGCGGCGCATGAGGTGAGTTCGTGGCCCGCACGAGAATACTGATCGTCGACGACCAGGACGGCATCCGCTTCGCGGTGCGGAACTTCCTCGAGTCGCACGACTACGAGGTCGTCGAGGCGACCGATTGCGCGAGCGGGGAGAAGCAGTTCCGCGCGGCGCGGCCGGACGCGGTGTTGCTCGACTACAGCATGCCGGACGGGACGGCGCTCGAGCTGCTGCCGCGGCTGCGGGAGATCGATCCGAACGTGCCGCTCGCGGTGCTGACCGCGCATGGCTCGATCGATCTCGCGGTGCAGGCGGTGAAGGAGGGGGCGGAGCAGTTCCTCACCAAGCCCGTCGAGCTGCCGGCGCTGCTCGTCGTCGTGCAACGGCTGGTCGAGAACCGGCGCAACCGCCAGAAGCAGCTCGTCGACAGCGTCCGTGCCGGGCGCCGGACGCTCGATCCCTTCGTGGGCACGAGCGCGGCGATCGGTCAGCTCGCCGAGCGCGCGCAGCGCGTCGCCCAGGCCGACAGCCCGACCTTGATCGGTGGGGAGACGGGCACGGGCAAGGGGGTGCTGGCGCGCTGGCTGCACCAGAACGGCCCGCGCGCGGAGGAGGCATTCGTCGACCTGAACTGCGGCGGCTTGTCGCGCGAGTTCCTCGAAACCGAGCTCTTCGGCCATGAGCGCGGCGCCTTCACGGGCGCGAACACCAGCAAGGCCGGCCTGCTCGAGATGGCCGATCGCGGCACGGTGTTTCTCGATGAGATCGGCGACGTCGACCTGGAGGTGCAGCCGAAGCTCCTCAAGGTACTCGAGGAGAAACGCTTCCGCCGGCTCGGCAGCGTGAAGGATCGCCAGGTCGACATCCGCTTGATCAGCGCCACCCACCACGATCTCGGCGCGGCATCACGCGAGAAGCGCTTTCGCAGCGACCTGTACTTCCGCATCGCGACGGTGCCGCTGATCGTGCCGCCGTTGCGCGAGCGCGCGGAGGACATTCCGCTCCTCGCGCGGGATCTGTTGACCGGGATCAAGGCCGACCTCGGACGGCCCGCCGTCGAGCTCGCCCCCGAGGCGATGACGGCCCTCCAGTCGTATCGCTGGCCGGGCAACATCCGCGAGCTGCGGAACGTGCTCGAGCGCGCGCTGCTCCTCACCGACCGTGCCCTCATTCAACGCGACGATCTCCAGTTCGAAACCGCGACGCCGCGGGACTCCGGAGGAGAGGACGACCTGAGCCTGACCCTGGTCGAGCTCGAGCGCCGGCACCTCGAGCGCATCCTCGCCGCGGAGAGCGGCCACGTGGGCAGAGCCGCAACCCGCCTCGGCATTCCGCGCAGCTCGCTCTACCAGAAGATCAAGCGCTACGAGATCGCGTTGTCCAGAACCTAGACAGTCGTCCCGCTCTCAGACGTCCCCGACCCGGGAGCGGCCGAGGCCATTTCCCATTCTGCCGTGATTCCAACCACATAGCTCTTCGGCTCCGCTGGCATACGGCCTGCTGAATGACGGCAGGACGTATGGACATGAGCCCCGAGACGAGACGCTCCGTGCTGCTGGTGGACGACGAGGAGTCGATCCGCTTCGCCCTCGCGCAGTACTTGACCGCCAGCGGCTACGCCGTCGATGTGGCGTGCAGCCGCCCGGAAGCCGAGCGCCTGTTCGAGCAGCGCCGCCATCCCATCGTCATCACCGATCTGCAGCTCACTCGTACCGATCCGCGGGGCGGCCTGGAGCTGATCCGCAGCGTGCGCGCGGATGCTCCGCAGACGACGACCGTGCTGGTGACCGCGTACGGCGGCGACGAGTGCGTCGCCGAAGCGACGCGGCTCGGGTGCGACGTCGTCCTCAGCAAGCCCTTTCCCCTGTCGATGATCACGCAAGCCTTGGCAGCCGCTTAGGAGGGAATGCGCCATGACGAAGCCAGCGATTCTGGTCGGACAGCATCGGTCGATGGAGAGTCTCCGTGATCTGATCGCGCGCGTCGCGCCCTCCGATGCACCGGTGCTCGTGCTCGGCGAGAGCGGTACCGGTAAGGAGCTGGTGGCGCGCTCCCTCCACGCGCAATCGACCCGCGCCGCGCAACCGTTCGTCGCCGTCAACTGCGGGGCCATCCCTGCCGACCTCCTCGAGTCCGAGCTGTTCGGTCACGAGCGCGGCGCCTTCACCGGCGCGACCAGCGCCCGCGCCGGCCTCTTCCAGGCGGCGAAGGGCGGCACGCTCTTCCTCGACGAGATCGGCGAGCTCAGTCCCGCGTTGCAGGTCAAGCTCCTCCGCGTCCTGCAGGACGGCGAAGTGCGCCCCGTCGGTGCGGATCGTACCGTCCGCATCGACGTCCGCATCATCGCGGCGACCCACCGTCAGCTCGAGGCCGAGATCGCGGCGGGCCGGTTCCGCGAGGATCTCTTCTATCGTCTGAACGTGATCCCCGTGCTCGTGCCCGCGTTGCGCGAGCGGCGCTCGGACATCCCCTTCCTGCTCGCGCACATGTTCGAGAAGCGCGAGGTGCGGAGCTCGTTCGGCCCGTTCGTCATCACCTCGAAGGCGATGGCGTGCCTGACCGAGTACGAATGGCCGGGGAACGTCCGCGAGCTCGAGAACGTGGTCGAGCGGCTCGTCGTCCTGGCGGATGGACCGACCATCGACCTGGACCAGCTCCCGAGCTCGATGCACGACCCCCTCGCCGCGACCCGCATTCCGTGGAAGACGCTGCCCGAGGATGGCATCGATCTGACCCGGGCCGTCGATGAGTTCGAGATGCACCTGATCGGCGAGGCGATGCTGCGCTCGGGCGGCCGCAAGGGCACCGCGGCCCGCATCCTCGGGATGAAGCGGACGACCCTGGTCGACAAGCTCGCCCGTTGGGCCGACATGGACATCCCTTTCGTCGAGGCCGCCGCCGCCTAGGTCGCGGCGCCTTCCGCGCCCCTCGACCCACCGCCGCCGAGGCGCCCGAAAGAATGTATCTATTCGGGTTGCCTTGGCGTTCGCTATCATTCCCGCACGACATCGTGGGTCCTCCCCCCGAAAAGGGCCCGGATAGTCAGGGGAATTGCCCATGCTCGGGAGTGGAGGCGAAACGGGTGGCGAGCCCTCTCCCGCCCGGCTAGCCGCGCGGAAGGCCGTCAGGGCCGAGCGAGCGCTGCTCATCGCGCTCGGAATCGGCGTTGCCGTCATCGGCCTCCTGACGGCGATCGCGTTCCACACGACCGGGGATTTCGCGCGCTCGGCCGACCTCGTGGCGCGGACCATGGAGGCCCGTTCGCTGCTCTCGGACGTGCTCGTGAGCATGGAGGAGGGCGAGACCGGCGAGCGCGGCTTCGTCATCACTGGCGAGGAACGCTTCCTCGAGCCGTTCAACTCGGGCGTGGAGGCGGTACCCGCGGCGCTGATGCACCTGCGGGCCCTCGCCGCGGGGAACGCGGACGAGGAAACGGACGTCGCCGAGCTGAGCGCGCTCGTCGATCGCACGGTCGAGTTTCAGCGTGCCGTGATCACCGCGCGGAGACAGGGCGCCCCCGGTGCGGCCGCGTCGCTCGTCTCGACGGGGCAGGGCAAGGGGCACAGCGACGCCGTGCGCTCGCAGGTCCTTCGCATGCGCGAGTCGCAGCGGGCTCAGCTGCAGGCGTACTTCGAGCGACTGCGCACCCGATATCGCAGCACGCTCATCGCGCTGGGGGTCTTCGCCTTCGTGACGCTGGGCCTCGTCGCCGCCGTGTTCGTCTCCATCCGGCGCGACACGCGCGGTCGCCGGGCCGAGCGGAAGTTCCGTGGACTCGTCGAGTCCGCTCCGGACGGCATTCTCATCGTCGATCGCGGGGGCCGGATCACGCTGGTGAACGGCCGCACGGAAGCGCTCTTCGGCTACGCGCGTGGTGAGTTGATCGGCCAGCCCGTCGAGATCCTGATCCCAGAGCATGCGCGTGCCGCGCATCCCGGGCTGCGGGCGGCCTATCACGCCGCGCCACGGGTGCGGTCGATGGGAGAGGGCGCCTCTCTCTTCGGACAGCGCAAGGACGGAACGACGGTGCCGGTCGAGATCAGCCTGAGCCCGCTCGACAGCGAGGATGGCCGCCTCACCTGCGCGGTCGTGCGCGACGTGACCGAGCGGTGGCGCACGGAGCTGCTCGTCCGCGAGGCACGTGACTTCGCCGACAGCATCGTCGAGACGGTGCGCGAGCCCCTTCTCGTGCTCGACGCGCAGCTGCGCGTCGAGCGCGCCAACGAGGCGTTCCGTGCTCGCTTCGGCCGGGAGCCTGGCAGCGTCCGGCGCAAGCGCCTGGCGGAGATCGGTGGCCGGGAATGGGATCATCCCGAGCTGCAGCGATGTCTCAGCGACGTCGTTGCCAGCGGGCACGAGTTCCACGACCTCGAGATCGAGCAGGAGTGGGTGGAGGGCGAGGGCCGGCGGACGATGCGCCTCAGCGGCCGGCGAATCCATCGCGCGGGCGCGCGCACCGATCAGGTCCTGCTCGCCGTCGAGGACGTCACCGACCGCAAGCGCGCGACGCAGTTCCTGTTCGAGCGCGAGTCGCTGGAGCGCACGAATCGTGAGTTGCAGGCGTTCGCCTACGTCGCGTCGCACGACCTGCAGGAGCCGCTGCGCAAGATCCAGGCCTTCGGCGACCGGCTCGGCAAAGGCTACGGGTCGAGCCTGCCGACCGAGGCCGCCGATTTCATCGAGCGCATGCAGAACGCCGCGACCCGCATGCGACGGCTGATCGACGATCTGCTCGCCTTCTCGCGGGTCACGACGCGCGCGCAGTCGTACGGGCGGGTCGATCTCGCCGCGGTGGCGCGTGAGGTCGTGAGCGACCTGGAGGTGCGGATCGAGCAGAGCGGCGGGCGCGTGGAGATCGGCGCGCTGCCGACGATCGACGGCGACGCGAGCCAGCTGCGCCAGCTGCTGCAGAACCTCGTGGCCAACGCGCTCAAGTTCCACCGCGCCGACACTCCGCCCGTGGTGGCGATCCGCGGCCGCATCATCGACGCCAACGTGCCGCTCGACCGCTCGCCGGAGCCGGTCTGCAAGCTCGAGGTCGAGGACAACGGCATCGGCTTCGAGGAGAAGTATCTCGATCGGATCTTCACGATCTTCCAGCGCCTGCACGGCAAGAACGCGTTCGAGGGGACCGGCCTCGGACTCGCGATCTGTCGCAAGATCGTGGAGCGACATCACGGTCACATCACCGCGCGCAGCGTCGTCGGCTCGGGGTCGACGTTCGTCGTGACGCTGCCCGCTCGACAAGCCGAGGATCTCGGCGAGGAGGCGACCCATGGCGGTCCCGAGGACGGCTATCACGTTGCTGATGGCGGATGACGACGAGGAAGACCGGTTGTTGGCGCGCGATGCGCTCCGCGAGAGCCGACTGCTGAACGATCTGCGCTTCGTCGAGGACGGCGAGGAGCTGATGGACTACCTGCATTGCCGCGGCAGGTACTCGGACCACGAGAGCGCGCCGCGTCCCGGCTTGATCCTGCTCGACCTCAACATGCCGCGGAAAGACGGCCGCGAGGCGCTCGCCGAGATCAAGGCCGATCCGGAGCTCAAGAAGATCCCGGTCGTCATCCTCACCACCTCCAAGCGCGAGGAGGACATCGTCCGCAGCTACCTCGATGGGGCGAACTCCTTCATCGTGAAGCCCGTCACGTTCGAAGGTCTGGTCGAGGTGATGCGGGCGGTGGGCCACTACTGGCTCGACATCGTGGACCTCGGGGGCCAGGAGGCTGTCGGGTGAGTATCGAAGGGCAGGCCATTCGTATCCTCCTCGTCGACGACGACGAGGACGAGTACGTACTCACCCGCCATCGACTGGCGGAGGTCGCGGACGCTCGGTTCGCGCTCGAGTGGGCGGCCGACTACGAGACGGCGCTCGACGACTTCGCGCGCCGCGCGCACGACGTCTACCTCGTCGACTACCGGCTCGGAGAGCGGAGCGGTCTCGATCTGCTGTCCGAGCCCGTGGTCGCCACCAGCGAGCGCGCGGTCATCCTCCTGACCGGGGAGGGCAGCCGCGAGGTCGACCTCGAGGCGATGCGCCGCGGCGCGACCTCCTATCTGGCGAAGGCGGAGATCAACGGCCGGCTACTCGAACGCACGATCCGCTACGCGGTGGAGATCGAGCGGGCGCGCAGCGCGGAGCGGCACGCCGCCGAGCAGCTGCGCCGCCACGGCGAGCAGCAGGCGGCCCTGGCCGTGCTCGGCCGTTACGGACTGGTCTCGACGGATACGCAGGCGATCATCGAGCAGGCGGTGCAGATGACCGCGAACGGCATGCGGATGGAGCGCGCCGCTTTTCTCGAGCTCCTGCCGGATGATCGAGGGCTCCTGGTGCGTGGTCAGGTCGGCGGTCCGGAGGGATCGCCGCCCGCCTCCCCGATCGTCGTCGCGCGCAACTCGTGGCTCGGCGCGGCGCTCGCCGCTGGTACGCCCGTCCGTCTCGGAGCCACGACGCCCGAGTCGTTCCTCGGAGCGACGGGCGGCGGACTGAGCGTCGCCGTGCGCGGGGCGAAGGGCCCGCGTGCCGTGCTGATCGTGCAGAGCCGTGAGGCGCGGCAGTTTTCGGTCGACGACGAGCGCTTCCTCGAGGCGGTGGCCCACCTCCTCGGGCAGTACCTCGATCGCAGCGACGCGCTTGAGGAGCACGCCCGCCTCCAGGAACGTCTCCGCCGCAGCGAGGTGCTGTCCGCGATGGGCACGCTCGTCGCCGGCGTGGCCCACGAGACGCGCAATCCCATCTTCGCGATCACCGCGACGCTGGACGCGCTCGAGTCGCGCTTCGGCGTGCAGGTCGAGATGGTGCCGTTCTTCCTGGTGCTCCGCCGGGAGGTGACGCGCCTGAACGGTCTCATGACGGATCTATTGGAGTATGGCCGGCCGCGCTCGCCCGACGTCTCACGGTCGTCGCTCGACGGCGTGGTCGCGAACGCGCTCGAGGCCAACCGCATCCTCGCCGAGCAGGTCGGGGTCACCTTGGTCAACGCCGTGAAGGCGGATCTGCCGCATGTGGACATAGACGAGCGGCGACTGGTGCACGCGTTGCAGAACCTGGTGCAGAACGCCGTTCAGCACTCCTCGCCGGGCGGCAGCGTCCAGATCAGCGCCGATGCCGTACCGCGCGAGGGCGGGACGACGCTCCGCTGCAAAGTCGAGGACGCGGGACCGGGCTTCGCCGAGAAGGACCTTCCCCATGTCTTCGATCCGTTCTTCACCCGGCGCAGCGGCGGGACGGGCCTCGGGCTCGCCATCGTGCACCGGGCGGTAGAGGAGCACGGCGGGAGCATCGTTGCCGCGAATCGGCCCGGGGGGGGCGCGGTCGTTACCATCGAGCTGCCGGCGGCCGGGTGACGCGGGGTCCGTCGGCGGACCGAATCGCACCCAACCGAATCACACTCAGTAGACGCCGGGGCGCGACGGGGGTCGTCCGCACCCGACGTTCGCAAAAGGTTCAGTGCTCTCCACGGGTGCAGACGACCCCCGTCGCGCCCCGGCTCCTCCCGGCTGCGCTGCGCGGACGCTCCGCAGACCCGAGCGGCAGACGCCACGCTGCGGACGCTGCGCTGTGGACGTTGCGACACGGGCGCCGCATGCCGCGGAGCGGCCGCGCGCACTGAATTGCCATGGTGGGTCGGCGTTATGGCGCGGGGGTCTTCATCTGCACCCGTGGAGAGCACTGAACCTTTTGCGAACGTCGGGTGCAGATGAAGACCCCCACGCCGTACCGCCGCCCCTCCGCTGCTCTTTCAGCTATGCCGCGGACGACTCGCTCGGCGCGAACGGCCCGAGCTGGCGGCGTTCGAGCTCTTTGGTGAGCAGGCGCCGCAGGTGCTGTTTGCGGAAGAGCGCCAACAAGACCGTGCCGAAGTAGCCGTACGGCAGCTTCGGGCTCTCGGCGACGTAGCGCAGCTGCTGGTAGGGACGCGCCGCGTATGCATGGTGGTCGGCGTGTCGCGAGAGGCCGACGAGCGTGTAGAGCGTGAACCACGAATCGGTGTCCCACGAGTCGATCGTGCGCACGCGGCGCGTGGTACGGCTCAGGCCCCAGTGCTCGAAGTAGTTCACGGCTTCGAGCAAGCGCACGGCGAGGAGTGCCTGCAGCAGATAGACGACGAACGGGCCGACGCCGAGCAGCGCGGCGATCGCGAACGCGACGCTCCATTCGGCGACGAGCCCGTGGACGACGCGGCTGCGCAGCAGCAGGCGGGGGTCCCACCAGCGCGTGGCCCCGACGCGCTTCGCCTCGAGGCGCCAGGCGCTGCGGAACTGGGCCGGGACGGTGCGCAGGAAGAAGAGGTCGCTGTGCTCGCCGAAGCGCGCCGTCGCCGGGTCCTCCTCCGTGCCGACGCGGGAGTGGTGGCCGCGCACGTGCTCGGTGAAGAAGTGCTCGTAGAGCGTCGTGCACAGCATGAGGCGCCCGAGCATCTGCAGGCGCGGAGAGCTGCGATGGATCAGCTCATGGGCGACGACGAATCCCGAGTAGCCGGAGCTGATGCCGACCAGGATCACGCCGACGATCGCATCGGCCGTCCAGGCGCCTTCGAGCGCCGCGATGCGGACGAGCAGGCCGACGTTCAGGAGTTGCAGCGCCGCGAGGGCGTACAGCACGCCGTCGAACGGCCAGCCGGGGAGGGTCGCCAGCGGCTGACGCCGCTCCGCGGGGCTGCGCATGTCGAGCGCGACCGAGATCGCGACGACGAGCAGCCACGGAAACGCCCCGTACCAGGGGTGCGGCGCGGTGGCGAGGAACAAGGTGCAGCCGACGGGAAGCACGAAACACAAGAGGTGCAGCGCCCAAATGCCCATGACGGTCCTTTCACATACGGGGGCGTATGTGATGGATTCTTCCAACATACGCCGTCGTATGTCAAGGGTGGTCGTATGCCCCCTTCGAACCGCCCGCGGCGGGCGCGCGCCGACTCGGCCCAGGCCACCCGGACAGCCCTCATCGACGCCGCCCTCGGGGAGTTTGCCGAGCACGGCTTCGACGTCCCCAGCCTCGACGCCATCTGTGCTCGCGCCGGCTACACGCGCGGCGCGTTCTACGTCCATTTCCGTGACCGCGCCGAGCTGATGAGCGCCGTCGTCGAGCAGGTCATGGGGCTCTTCCTCGAGACGATCGTCGCGCACGGTGATGCGGCGTCCGACCTCTCGCGCACGATCGAGCGCTTCGCGGATGCCGTGGTGCAGACGCTCGAGGCTCCGCGCCGAGGGGTCGCACCGGCCATCCCGCTCCCCGCCGGCGTTCCCTTCGCCCGCATCCTCGACGCCGTCACGCGCGATTCCACGCTGCGCAAGACGTTCGGCGAGCTGCTCGATCGCGCCGTCGACGGCGTCGCCGCCGTGGCCGCAGAGGGGCAGGAAGCGCGCTCCGTACGCGACGACCTCGACGCGCGTCAGCTCGGAACGGCGCTCGTGATGCTGGCGCTCGGCGTTCTGGTCGGGATCGACGCGGGGCTGCCCTTCGATCCCGAGAAGCTGCGCGCCACGGTGCTGGCCCTTCTGGCGCGCGACTCGAACGCCGGGCGGCGGAGCTGAGCCTCCGCGCCGTGCCGACCTCCAAGCCGCCGACGCTCCAGCTCGTACAGGTGTTCCGCGGGGTCGCCGCGTTGCTGGTGATGCTCTACCACGTCGGCCAGGTGAACCACTTCTACTTCCCGTTCGCGGGGGACGCGTTCAAGTGGGGTCACAGCGGCATCGATTTCTTCTTCGTGCTGAGCGGCTTCATCATGCTGTTCGTACACTACGAGCGCGCCGGCGATGCCGCGTACAGCGGCCGCTTCCTCGCGCTCCGCGCCATCCGCATCTATCCCATCTACTGGTGCGTGCTGGTCGTGACGGTGGCGATGGTGTGGGCGCACCCACCGACACCCGACAACCAGTGGGCCCCGCCGTCGACCTTGACCGGTCGGACGCTGACGAACGCCATCCTGCTCTACGGCCAGCAGCATGATGCCATCGTCCCGGTCGCCTGGACGCTCTCGTACGAGTTGGCGTTCTACGCGTTCTTCTCGACGTTTCTGATGTTCGGCGGACGCGTATTCACCGTGCTCGCGCTCGTGTGGAGCGCGCTCATCGGATTGCAATGGTCGCGGGTCGTCGACCTCGGTCCGTATCCGGTCCTCCTCCGTCCGCTCATCCTGGAGTTCTTCCTCGGTTGCGTTGCGGCCGTGGTGGTGAAGCGCTGGACGCCACGACGGGTGCCGGTCTGGTGGGTGCTTGCGGCCGTGGCGGTCGTCGGCGCGGTGGCCTATGCGGAGTACGTCGCGGCGATCGACGGGTACACGTGGTGGGCGGGGCCGTACTTCGCCCTCATCCTCACGGGCGCAGCCTACGACCACGCGACGCGACGCCGCTACCCACGCCCGCTCGTGTTGCTCGGGGAGGCGTCGTACGTGATCTACCTGATCCACTACGGCATGGTCGTGCTGTTTGCGCTCACCGTCGACGCGTATCGCGCCCGCGCCAGCCTGGCGCCGAACCTCACCTTGAGCCTCCTGGCCCTCACCATCGTCGCGACGGGCATCGTCGTGCACCTCGTGGTCGAGCGCCCGCTCCTGGCTCGGGCGCGCCGTCGCCTCGGCCACTGACGTCGCGACGCGGCGTGGCTCATGTCACGAAGGTATTGTCCTATTGAACTCCGGAATATTGACATGAGTCCGCCGTCCGGTATCGTTCAGGCGCAATCACCTTCTGTTGCGCAGCGCGGCGATTGCAAAATGCAATGCCAGCCATTGCAAAATGCATTGCAAAATCAGGTAGTTAGCTGATTACTTTCGCGGCACCTGCGCGTCGGTTGGGCACGATCGCCTTCGAGCGGGTCCGTGACGCTCCACCTCTTTGATTCATAAGTAATCCACTCGATCGCCTCGTGGTCCCGCGCCTCGAAAACATCGCGGAGCAGACGGCGCGCTGCTCAAACCGTGAGCATCGAGGCGTCGGCGGCATCGGCCATCTGCTCGCGTCGCCGTGCCGGATTCCGTAGCGACGTTCAGACGTTGGCCGAGTGTCGACGCGGACGACGCCGTGATTCGGCGGCGGGCACCCCTCTTGCTGCGGCGCGCGCCAGGGGCCGCACGTGTGCGTGCGGTCATCGCACGGCGTCTAGCCCGGATGCCGAGGCAACATCACATCTCACGGAGGGAGTGTGCCCATGAACCAACGCGATCGCGTCTCGATCGTCGCGCTACTGCTCGCGACGATGATGCTGGTCGGAGCCGCCGGCGTCTGCCGAGCGGACGACGAGCCGAAACCGGATCCCGCCGGCATCAGCACCGGCGATCGGACGAGCGTCTACGATGCCGGCGGCACGAGCTTCGTCGTCGCCGAGCCGACCGACAAGACGGCGCCCGACTACGCGGACAAGCTGAAGGACTACCAGGCGTTCCAGGCGGCGGCCGAGAAGGAGCCGCTGGCGATGAAGCTCGCCGACTCCGTCGGCCACGTGCGCGTCGGCACCAACTTCGGCTGGACGCTCAACACCGGCTACCTCGTCCTCTTCATGCAGGCCGGCTTCGCGCTGCTCACGTGCGGTCTCATCCGCAAGCGCAATGCCGGCCACCTCATGATGCTGAACTTCGCCGCCTACGTGTTCGCGTTCATCGCGTACTACGTCGTCGGCTTCGCGTTTCAGTTCGGTGCGGTGGCGGTGAACGCGGCGCCGCTCAACCTCGGCGGCACGCCGACGTTGAACTCGTTCCTGCTCGGCGGCGGCTCATGGGGATTCGTCGGCGGCAAAGGGTTCTTCCTGAGCGGTCCCGCCTATGACGCCGGCGCGATGGCGCTGATCCTCTTCGAGGTCGTGTTCATGGAGACCGCCGGCTACATCATCGTCGGCGCCATCTGCGAGCGCATCACCTTCGGCGCGTTCCTGCTGTGCGAGCTCTTCGTCGGCGCGATCCTGTATCCGATCTTCGGGTGCTGGGTGTGGGGCGGCGGTTGGCTGTCGCAGCTCGGAACCTCGATGGGCCTCGGCCACGGCTACGTCGACTTCGCCGGCTCGACGGTGGTGCACGCGGTCGGCGGCTTCTGCGCCATGGCGCTCGCCGTCGTGCTCGGGCCGCGCCTCGGGAAGTACGGCAAGGACGGGAAGCCGAAGGCCTTCCCGGCGCACAACATCCCGTTCGTCGTGAGCGGCACCTTCATCCTGCTGTTCGGCTGGATGGGCTTCAATCCCGGGTCCACGCTCGGGGCGACCGATCTGCGCATCTCCATCGTCGCCATCAACACCAATCTGGCGGCGATCGCGGGCGCGGCGTCCGCGATGACGTTCTGGCACCTGCGCTTCGGGAAGCCGGACATCACGATGGCGTGCAACGGCATGCTCGCCGGTCTCGTGGCCATCACCGCGCCATGCGCCTTCGTCAACCCGACTTCCGCGGTGGTCATCGGCCTGATCGCCGGCGTCATCGTGTGCGTCGGCGTGCTCTTCAACGACAACGTGCTGAAGGTCGACGATCCGTGTGGCGCGATCTCGGTGCACGGCTACTGCGGGCTGTTCGGCGGCCTCTGCGTCGGCATCTTCGCCGACGGGACGTATGGTGCCGGATGGAACGGCATCGGCGCCTCGACGTATCTCGGCACGGCCGGGCAGGGCGTGACCGGCCTGCTCTACGGCGACACCAGCCAGTTCCTCTGTCAGCTCGTCGGCGCCACCGTGTGCGCTCTCTGGGCCTTCGGGGCGACGTTCGCCGTCTTCAAGGTCGTGAACGCCGTCCGCAGCATGCGTCCCGTCGAGGAGGACGAGCGCGACGGCCTCGACATGCCGCAGTTCGGCCTGCTGGCGTACCCCGAGGACGCGCTGGTCCAGGATTGAGCGACACGCGGCTCGATCGATCCCGCGTGGATCGATCGAGCCGCGCCGTCGTAGAGCTCAGATCACGCCGGCGTACGAGCCGCCGTCGATCTGCAGATTCTGTCCCGATACGAAGCCCGCCTGCGCGCTGCACAGATAGGCGCACGCGGCGCCGAATTCCTCGGGCGTGCCGAGGCGGTTCGCCGCGATCGACGCGGCGATCTCGCGATACGCCTCCTCGACCGGAATGCCGCGGCCGGCCGCCTGCATCTCCGCCATGAAGCGTTGCCGGTCGGTGTCGATGCGCTCGGGCAGGAGGTTGTTGATCGTGACGTTGTCGCGCGCGACCTCGCGCGAGAGCCCCTTGCAGACGGCGGTGAGCGCGCTCCGTGCCGCAGTCGAGAGGCCCATCAACGGGTGCGGCGACTTCACCATGGCGGAGGTGATGTTGACGATGCGGCCGAAGCGGCGCGCCCGCATGCCGCCGACGACGGCGCGGATCATGAGCACGGGCGCCAGCAGGTTCTGCTCGAGTCCGGCGAGCCACGCCGCGTGATCCCAATCCTCGAAGCGGCCCGGCATCGGCCCGGCGTTGTTGGTGACGAGGATGTCGGGCTCCGCGCACGCGGCGACGAGCCGCGCGCGCCCGTCCTCGGTACAGAGATCGGCGGCGAGCGCGATGACCGACGCGCCGGTCTCGTCGCGGATCGCGTCCGCCGTCGCCGCGACGCGCTCGGGATCGCGACCGTTCACGACGACCGCCACGCCCTCGCGCGCCAGGGCCAACGCGCAAGCCCTGCCGAGGCCGCGACTCGACGCGCAGACGATCGCCTTCCGGCCCTCGAGTCCGAGGTTCATCGCGCTGCCTCCCGCCGCGGCTCCTCCTCCAACTGCTGGGATGGAAGGACGCGCGCAAGGACGTGCGCGAGCGTCGCCGCGGGATCGGCGACGGCGCGCGGGGCGCGCCAGGCGACGTGCTGGTCGGGCCGGACGAGCACCGCGCCCGTCGGCTCGATGCCGAGCAGCGCCATCCAGCGTCCGTCGTCGTCCGCGACGTCGCGACCGATGACGACGCAGGCGAGCGGCACGGGGCCGTCGTGCGCCTTGGTCCACGCGCGTCCCGCGGGCCCGGTGATCAACGTGAAGCGGTCGTAGGCGAGGACGTCGAGGCTCGAGACGCGTGCCCCGTTGCGCCGTACCCAGGCGTGCGGCACGCGCGAGCCGGGGCGGGCGCTCGGGACATAGTTGCGGACGGTGCTCGTCGGCAGGTCGCTTCCCTCGGCGAGGAGCGCGCCGCCCCCGTACGTGAAGCCGAGCTGCAGCCCGAGCATGTCGAAGTGCTCCGCCTGGTTCGCGATCGCCGCCGCGATCTGTGCGCGCTCGCCGGTCGCGAGGGCCTGGTACACCTCGCCGAGACGCATCGCGTTCGCCAGGCTAACGTCGGCGTTGCGCTGCGCGACCGGGCGCCGCTCGAGCTCATAGGTGTCGAGCAGGGACTCATCGGCCCATCCCGTTTCGACGGCGGCGAGCTTCCACACCAGGTTGTGGGCGTCCTGCACGCCGGTATTGAGGCCGAGGCCGCCGGTCGGCGGAAAGCGATGCGCGGCGTCGCCGACGAGCAGGGCGCGCCCGTCGCGGTAGCGCTCGGCGACCTGTGCGCTCATCGTCCAGGTGCGGACGGTGCGGACGGTGAAGGGCACCGCGTCCGTGCCGAGCGCACGGCGGACGATGTCGGCACAGGTGGCCGCGGTGTAGTCGGCGGCCGACTCGGTGTCGGGATCCCAGGGGTGCATGTAGACCCAGGTGGAGGCGAGGTCGTGGGCGACGAACGTGCCGATCGCGCCCGGCGCCGTCGTCCAGTAGAGGACGCCGCGCCGCTCGCCGACGAGCGGACGCAGATCGGCCTCGAGGTGCATCATTACGAAGCTCTGCAAGCGGTCGGGTCCGAGGGGCGCGATGCCGAGCGAGCGACGCACCGGACTCCCGGCGCCGTCGGCGGCGACGAGCCAGTGGCTGCGCAGCTCGTAGACGCGGTCGTTGAAGCCGCGGATGCGCGACGTGACGCCGCTCGCGTCCTGCGCGGACTCGAGCCATTCCTGGCCGTAGGCGACGTCGACGTTGGCGCAGCGTCGCACCTCCTCGAGCAGGATCGGCTCCAGGCGGTGCTGCGAAAGGTTGCGGAGCGGCGTCGGCGTGAGCGCCAGCACGTCGTCACCCTGGCGCTCGTAGGGCAGCCGGCCGAGCTCCTCGCCCGCGAGCGTGGTCATCCACAGGACGTGCCCGGCGTCGGCCGGGTTCTGCGCGGCGGCGGCGAGCGCCTTCATGTCGACGCCGGCGGCGCGGAAGATCTCGAAGGTGCGGGCGTTCACGACGTGCGCGGCCGGCGCCGATTGCGGCGACGTGCGCCGCTCGACGACGCGGCTCGCGATGCCGAGGCGCGAGAGCAGAAGGGCGGCGGTGAGGCCGGCCGGGCCGGCGCCGACGATCAGGACGGGGGTCTCGTGGGAGCGGCTCATGACGATCCCCTCAGCGCAGCGCCGCTTGGTCGGCGGCGATCCGGCGCGCGATGCCCACGCGCCACTCGTCGAAGGGCTGATAGTGGCCGGTCGCCTGGCAGATCGCCTCCGTCTGGCGGAGGATCTCGGCATCGGCGAGGGAGAGGTCGAGGTACTCGCCGTGCGGCTGATGCATGTACCAGGGGCTGTCGACGACGAACTCGAGCGCGTTGCCCTCCGGGTCGCGGGTGTAGATCGACCACGCGTTGCCGTGGTTCAGCGGCACGAAGTTGCTGTTGCCCTCGGCCGCGAGCCGCTGCTGCATGCGGCGCAGGGTCGCGAGATCCTCGAGGCGGAACGTGATCTGGAAGATCGCGCTGCCGAAGCCGCCGCCGAGGACCGGACCCTCCTGGATCGTCCCCTCCGTCCGTCCCGAGGCGAGCACGAGTTGGTGGTGCTCCGCCGGATCGGTGGTGAGGAAGATCAGCCGGCCGACGGGCACGTCGCCGCGGTCGGTGACCGTCATGCCGAGGACGCGCGTGTAGAAGTCCTCCATGCGCTCGAGATCGAAACAGCTCACGCCGAGATGGCTGAGCGTGAGCTTCCTGCCTTCGACACCGCGAACGGCTTCCATGGGCATCTCCTCTCCGAGTCGGTTACTCGGCTGTATAAACCCACTTGCCAAAGTTAGTCAAGGGAGTAAACTGCCATCCCATGGCGAGACCGGCGGCGCGGGCGAAGGCAAGGGCGGGGGCGACGAGGGGAACGCGGCGGTCTCGGCCGGCCCGCGGCCGTCCCGAGCGGGGCCAGCCGGCGGGCGACGGGTCACGCGAGCGTATCCTGAACGCCGCACTCGCGGTCTTCGCCGAGCGCGGCTTCGACGGCGCGCGCACCCGCGACATCGCCGAGCGCGCCGACGCCAATCTCGGCCTCATCAAGTACTACTTCGAGGGCAAGGAGCAACTCTGGAAGGCCGCCGTCACGCGCGCCTTCGAGGAGCTGCAGGCCGATTTCGCCGCAGGCCTGCAGGGCAGCGAAGCGACGAACGATCCGCTGGCGTGGCTGGAGCGCGCCATCCGCCAGTTCGTGCGCTTCGTCGGCCGCCGCCCGGACTTCATGCGTCTGATGAACGACGAGGCGAAGCGCGACAGCGCGCGTATGCGCTGGCTCGCCGACTGCTTCGTACGTCCGATGGCCGACGTCGTGGCGCAACAGGTCCGGCAGGCGCAGGCAGAGGGGCGCCTCGCGCCGTTCTCCCCGGCCAGCCTGCACTACATAGTGCTCGGTGCGGCGGGGCTCATCTTCAGCAACGCGCCCGAGTGTCGCTACGTGAGCGGCGTCGATCCGACCGATCCCGGCTTCGCCGAGCAGCATGCCGACACGCTGCTGGCGCTTCTCACCGGTCGCGCGGGGCGCTAGAAGGGGGTCGGCGTCGGGAGGCGGCCTTCCGAATGGCGACCAACCTCACCGCTGACACCACCGAGCTGCTGCAGCAGCTGATCCGCAACGCCTGCGTCAACGACGGCACCGCGGACTCGGGCGGCGAGACCCGCAATGCGGATCTGCTGCAGGCGTACCTCGGACGGAGCGGACTCGACGTGCAGCGCTTCGAGTCGCGGCCGGGCCGCGGCTCGCTCGTCGCCCGCATCGAGGGCTCTGATCCGACCGCGCCACGGCTCTGCCTGATGGCGCACACCGACGTCGTCCCGGTGAACGCCGCGGGCTGGTCCCGCGATCCTTTCGGCGGGGAGCTCGTCGAGGGCGAAGTATGGGGGCGCGGCGCCATCGACATGCTGAACCTGACGTCGTCGATGGCGGTGGCGTTCCGGCACCTCGCGGCGAGCGGTTTCCGCCCGAAGGGCACCCTCATCTATCTCGGCGTCGCCGACGAAGAGGCCGGCGGCGTATGGGGCGCCGAGTGGATGGTCGATCACCATTGGGACGCGGTCGCGAGCGACTACGTGCTGACCGAAGCGGGGGGCTGGTCGTTTCTCGGCAACGACGGCGCGCGCCGGGTGGTGGTGAACGTCGGCGAGAAGGGCATTGCCTGGCGCCGGCTGCGCGTGAAGGGTACCCCGTCGCACGGCTCCATGCCGTTCGGCACCGACAACGCGCTCGTGAAGGCGGCCGAGGTCGTCCGCCGCCTGGCCGCGTATCGCCCGGCGCCTCATCTCGACGAGCTGTGGCGGGCGCAGGTCGAGGTGCTGCCGTTGTCGGACGACGTGAAGGCGGGCCTGCTCGACCCGGCGCGCATCTGGGACACGCTCGCGCAGCTGCCGCCGCCGATGGCGCGTCGCTGCCACGCCGCCACGCACACGAGCTTCTCACCGAACGTCGTCCACGGCGGCCAGAAGACCAACATCATTCCCGACACCGTGGACATCGAGGTCGACATCCGCACCGTGCCGGGCACGAGCGGCGAAGACGTCGATGCGTTCCTCGCCGAAGCGCTCGGCGACCTCGCGCCGCACGTCGCGGTCTCGCCGCTGCAGCAGAACGACGCCACGGCGTCACCCGTCGCGAGCCCGCTCTGGCAGGTGCTCACGTCGAGCGTGCGCGTCGCGTATCCCGATGCGCAGCTGCTGCCGAGTCTCATCGTCGGCGGCACCGACGCCCGCTTCTTCAGGGCCAAGGGCGCGACCGCGTACGGCGCCGGCCTCTTCTCCCCCACGATGACGTTCGAGTCGTTCGGCAGCCGCTTCCACGGCAACGACGAGCGGGTCGACGTGGCGTCGCTCGGCCTCGCGACCGACCTATGGGTGCGCGTTGCGCGCGAGCTGCTCGGGTAGCTCGCGCGCCGGCATCGTCATGAGGCTCGCGAACGACGTCGCCTCGCGCGCGTCGACCTCGTCGAGGCCGTAGTCGTAGGGCAGGGGCAACTTCTTCAACCCTGGCCGTCCGACACGGTCTCGCCGGCTGCACCGAGCGAGCCGTTACGAGGGGTCTCGGGGCGTCTTTCGGGGGCCGCAGCGGGACTTTCGGGCCTGGTTCTCTTCCGGGACTATCGCAAGTGCGCGGTTGAAAATGGTCACCGCATCGCGGGCCTCAGGATCGCGCCGAGGATGCCTCTCCGGCGACCCGCCCCGGGTCGCCTGGTTGCGCCGGCGACGACAGCATCGCGGACAGCCGTTCGTTGATCTCGCGCAGCCGATACTGCGACGACCTGCTCACGACCGTCGCGAGAAGTGCCGTGATCCTTGCCTGCAGCTCCGCAATCGTTTCCGCCATGAACTCTCTCCCTTTTCCGGGAAATTGGATCATGCGGATCCGGGCGCCGCAAACCTGGTGGGGAGCATCTTCGCCATTCCCTGCGGGTTCGCGCGGATAGGACCGCTGCGACGGGGGTCAGGCCGCAAGGCCGCTCTGCGCCTGGTCGCTCAGCACCGTGAAGTGGAACCGGCTTCCCGCGCCGACGACGCTCTCGATCCAGATCCGTCCGCCCATCAAGTCGACCAGGCGCGCCGCGATCGTGAGACCGAGACCGGTACCCCCGAAGCGGCGGCTCATCGAGCCGTCCACCTGGGTGAACGGCTCGAACACGAGCTGGTGCTTGTCGGTGGGAATACCGATACCGGTGTCGATGACCGAGAACTGGAGCGCGGCGCCGCCATTCGAAGTCACCGCGGGGACGACGCGTACCGTTACGGCGCCGGCGTCCGTGAACTTGATCGCGTTGCTGACCAGGTTGAGGATCACCTGACGCAGGCGGGCGGGGTCGCCGCGGATCGTGTCGGGCACGTCGGGAGCGACCTCGGTGGACAGCGCGAGGCCCTTCTCGTCGGCGCGCAGTGCGAGCGCATACGTGACCTCGGCAACGACGGCGCGCACGGCGAAAGGTGTGCGCTCCATCTCGATCTTCCCCGCCTCCACTTTCGAGATGTCGAGAACGTCGTTGATGATCCCGAGCAGAGAGACGGCGGACGCCCGCAGGCGGCTCAGGTCCTCCCGCTGCGCCGTGGTGAGCGGCGAATCGAGGACCATGTCCGCGTAGCCGGTGATCACGTTCAGCGGCGTGCGGATCTCGTGGCTCATGTTGGCGAGGAACTCGGATTTGACGCGGCTTCCCTCGAGCGCGGCGTCGCGCGCAGTCGCCACGGTTTCCAGCATCTGGAGGTGCTCGCGCAGGTCGTGCGCCACCCAGACGGCGCCGTGCACGACTCCGAGGGCGTCGCGCAGGACGGCGGCGGCCACCGACATCGGGATCTCGCTGCCGTCGCGGGCGCGGAAGGTGCAGCGCTTGTCGGCGAAGGCCTGATGAGCGGTCGATTCCTCCGCCTGCCTCGTCGTGAGTGAGACGTAGCGTTCGATCGGCTCGCCGACCAGGCTCTGGCGCTGCCAGCCGAGCAGGGTGCACGCCGCGTCGTTGACGGTCGCCACGCGGCCCTTCGCGTCGAGGACGATCAGCGCGTCGTGCATCGCCGTCATGATCGTCTGGAGATGATCGCGCTGGTCGGCGACGTCCGCGGCGGCGTGCTCGAAGCGGCGGGCGATCGTGCGAACGGAGGCGCTCAAGAGGATGCCGCTCAGGGTGCCGACGAGCGCGAAGACGCCGACGAGCAGCCACGCGAGGGAGACGGTCTTCGCGGCTTTGACGTCATTGGAGTGGGTCGCCGCGGTGACCTCGTCGCTCGCCATCCGCAGCGCCTCGCCGACCAGGTCCATGTTCTGCGCCCGCGCGGGCAGGTACTCGGTGAGATAGATCTCCTTGGCCCTGGGCAGATCCGTCCCTGCGAGCGTGACGAGATCGTTCTCGATGCGATCGGTGACGGCCTGGTCGTGCTCGCGCAGGCGCGCGAGGAGATCAGCGAGGTCCCGGCGGGACGTCGCCGTCGCCGCCGAGGCGAGATGCTGCGAGGCGTTCGCGTCGGCGCGCCGTTTCGCGGCGACCGCGTCGTCGGTGAGCGTGGGCGTCAGCATCAACCGGCTCAGCGCATCGCCCATCTCGAGGTAGTCCGCACGCAAGCTGCGGATCGCCGCCCGAACCTCGAGGGCCGATGAGTGCGAGGCCTGGGAGCGGATGATCGCGTCGTTCAGGCCGGTGATGAGGAAGATGCTCGTCAGCGATCCGAAGCCGACAAGGAGGGCGAACCCGATCGCGACGAGGACGAAGATGCGTCTGTTCATGCGCGATGGCGTCGACGGCCGCCGGCCTGGACGCTCCTTCAGGGGAGTATCGGCGGTCCCCCCGGCTCGCCTTGAGCGAGCGGAGCATGACGCATGCGGGTTGCGAAGCCATCACGCGCCGCCAGCACGACGAGCGAGAGGATGCCGACGATGTGGGTCTTCTAGCGCGGGAGCAGGATCCGCGACGTCTCGACGTTCCAGAGGGTGAGGTAGTGCGCCCAATCGAGGGCCGAATCCCCCGGGGGAGGCCCGACCAGGTACGCGAGGACGTCACAGGCCTTTCGACACCGCAGCCCCTCGATGCGGCAGTCCCCATCGGCCGTCTTGCCGAAGCGACGCTGCTTGCATTGGTCGAGATCGGACTGGCAACGCGACACGCAATCCACGCGAGACCACTGAGTGCCCGGCAGCTCCTGGGCAAATCCGCTACTCGCCAGCATCATCAACCCGATCGTGAGCGTCAGAATGCGCATGTTCGTCTGATGCCTCCAACTCAGCACTAGCGAAACCCGCGGCGGCGCGCTACGAGGCGTCGTCATGACGACGGTTCGACTCGATGCGGAGCGGACGATGGAAGGGCACGAGCGGGAGGCAGCTCCCGAGGCGCTTCCGGTCGTCGTCGATGCTGTTCCGGCGCCGGCGGCCCTGGACGCGCCGGAGCTGTACCTCAACCGGGAGCTCACCTGGCTCGAGTTCAACCGGCGCGTGCTGCGCGAGGCGCAGGAGCCGGGGGCGCCGCTGCTCGAGCGGCTCAAGTTCCTCGCCATCACCGTCGCCAATCTCGACGAGTTCTTCATGAAGCGTATCGGCGGCTTGAAGCAGCAGGTCGCCGCCGGCTTCCGGGAGCGTACCGTCGACGGCCGGACGCCTGAGCAACAGATCGCGGAGTGCTGCAGCGAGATTCGTGCCCAGGAGGAGACCCAGCGCGCCCTGGCGGTGGAGCTGCTGACCGAGCTCGCCACGCACGGCATCCAGGTCACCGCGTACGAGAAGCTCTCTGCGGCGGATCAGGCGGCGCTCCGCGATCATTACATGCGGAACGTGTTCCCGCTGGTCACGCCGCTCGCCATGGATCCGGCGCATCCGTTTCCGTTCATCTCCAACCTGTCGCTCAACCTCCTGGTGACAGTCCGCTATCCGAAGGACTCCGAGCAGATGCTGGCGCGGGTGAAGGTGCCAGTCGGGACGGGCATCCCGCGCTTCTTTCCCACCGCCGACGGCACCCAACTGGTGCCGCTCGAGGACATCGTTTCGCACAACCTCGACCTGCTCTTTCCGTCGATGGAGATCGACGCGTGCGAGCGCTTCCGGGTGACGCGCAACGCCAACACCGAGCGCGACGAGGAAGAGGCCGACGATCTGCTCGCGATGATCGAGTCGGAGCTGCGGGACCGCCGCCTCGCGCCGACGGTCCGTCTCGAGGTGAGCGCCGGCATGATCCCCGCGCACCGCGGCATGCTCGCCTCCGAGTTCGGTCTCGACGAGCGCGCCGAGACGTTCGATGTGGATGGCATGATGGCGCTGCGCGATCTCGCGGAGATCGCGGCGCTCAACGAGCCGGCCCTTCGCGATCCGCCGCATCACCCGGTCGATCATCCACGGCTGCTCGACGTCCGTCGCAGCATCTTCCACATCATGCGCGACGCCGGCTCGATCCTGCTGCAGCACCCCTATGAGTCGTTCGCGACCTCGGTCGAGCGTCTGCTCCGGGAGGCGAGCCAGGACCCGAAGGTGCGCGCGATCAAGATGACCTTGTATCGCACCTCGGCCGACTCGAAGCTGCTCGACTACCTGTGTGACGCGGCCCGCGCCGGCAAGCAGGTGGCCGTCGTCGTCGAGCTGAAGGCGCGCTTCGACGAGGCCGCCAACATCGCGTTCGCGAGCCGTCTGGAGGACTTCGGCATCCACGTGACGTACGGCGTCGTCGGCCTGAAGACGCACTGCAAGGTGCTCCTGGTCGTGCGCCAGGACTACGACGGCCTCCGCCGCTACGCGCACATCGGCACCGGCAACTACCATCCGGGTACCGCGCGCATCTACAGCGACCTCGGTCTGCTCACCTGTGATCCGCTCGTCGGACAGGATCTGACCGAGCTCTTCAACTACCTGACGACCGGGTACCGTCCGAAGCGCGCGTACCAGAAGCTCCTGCCGGCGCCGACGCATTTGAAGAAGGCGCTCCTCGCCCGCATCGATCGCGAGGTCGCGGCGCACGCACGCGATGGCTCGGGGCACATCCAATTCAAGATGAATGCGCTCGAGGACGTCGAGATCGTGCGCGCGCTCTACGGCGCGGCCCGCGCCGGCGTGCGCATCGATCTGATCGTGCGCGACACGTGCCGGCTCCGCCCCGGCGTGCCCGAGCTCTCCGAGACCGTCCGCGTCGTGAGCGTCATCGGGCGCTTCCTCGAGCACTCGCGCATCTACTATTTCCACAACGGCGGCGAGGAAGAGTATCTGATCGGATCGGCGGACTGCATGAAGCGCAACCTCGAAAGTCGTGTCGAGGTCGTCGTGCCGGTCGAGGACGCGGGGCTGCGCGAGGAGCTGCGGAGCATGCTCGACACGCAGCTCGCGGCCCGGCGCGGCGTGTGGGCCATGCAGACGGATGGCAGCTACGTGCCGTGCTGGACGGGCAACGACGATCCGTCGAGCCACCAGGTGCTCATCGAGCTCGCGGCCAAGCGGCAGAAGCAGGGCACGCGGCGACGGCGCCGCAAGCCACGGGTCTTCGCGCGCCGCTCGGCGCGCTGAACCGCAAGAGCGCTCGACGATGCCGCGTACCGTCATGGACCACAGTCGAATTCGCGTCGTCGAGAAAGCCGAGGAACCGCGCGCCGTGAGCGTCCAGCTGATGGCGTTCAGCGCCGACCCGATCATGCGCTGGAGCTGGCCCGAGCCGCACGACTATGTTCGCCACTTTCCGACGTTCGTACGGGGCTTCGGTGGCCGGGCGTTCGAGCACGGCGCGGCACACGTGGCCGACGACTTCCTCGGCGGCGCGTTGTGGCTTCCTCCGGGCGTCGGGACCGACGACGAGGCGCTGATGAAGCTGTTCAGCGAGACGGTTGCGGAGCCGACGCGGTCGGAGGCCTTCGCGATCCTCGAGCAGGTGAGCGCCGCGCACCCGGCAGAGCCGCACTGGCATCTCGCCTTCGTCGGTGTCGACCCCACGCAACAAGGAAAGGGCATCGGCGCGGCGTTGTTGCGCTACGCGCTCGCGCACATCGACGAGCAGGGGCTGCACAGCTATCTGGAGTCGTCGAATCCGGCCAACATCTCATTGTACCAGCGGCATGGCTTCGAGGTGATCCGTGAGATCCGCGTCGGCGGCTCACCGCCGGTGATCCCGATGGTCCGCGTTCCGCGCGCGCCGGCCGGCAGTCACCGATCCGCATGAGCTCTCGACCACTGACGCTCTCGCCGCGCTGACTGCGCGCAAGGACAGGAGCCATGGACATCTCTCGCACTGCCGATGACGGCTATGACGCCGTGGTGGTCGGCGCCGGCTTCGCCGGCCTCTGCATGCTGCACCGCCTGCGTGGCCTCGGCCTCACCGCGCACGTCTTCGAGGCCGGAAGCGGCATCGGCGGCACGTGGTTCTGGAATCGCTATCCGGGCGCGCGTTGCGACGTGGAGAGCCTCGAGTACTCCTACCAATTCTCCGACGAGCTGCAGCAGGAATGGGAGTGGACCGAGCGCTACGCGTCGCAGCCGGAGATCCTGCGCTATCTGAATCACGTCGCCGACCGCTTCGACCTGCGGCGCGACATCACGCTGCAAACTCGCGTCGCGTCCGCCGTCTTCGACGAGGCGACCGACCGCTGGCAGGTGCGCACCGACGACGGCAAGGAGCTCTCGGCGCGCTTCTTCATCATGGCGACGGGGTGTCTCTCGTCGACCAACACGCCCGCGATCCCCGGACGAGACACCTTCGCCGGCCCGATGCTGCACACCGGCAAATGGCCGCACGAGCCGGTCGACTTCACCGGCAAACGCGTCGCCGTGATCGGCACCGGGTCGTCGGGCATCCAGGCGATCCCGCTGATCGCCGAGCAGGCAGCACAGCTGTACGTCTTTCAGCGCACGGCAAATTTCTCGGTGCCGGCGCAGAATCGTCCGCTCGACCCCGCCGAGCAGCGTGCGGTCAAGGGAGACTACGCAGCGCTCCGCGCGCGCGGCGGACAGATGCCCTTCGGTTTCGATACCCGGTCGACCGAGATCTCCGCCCTGCAGGTGAGCGACGCGGAGCGCCGCGCCGAGTACGAGGACCGCTGGGCCCGGGGCGGTCTGCCGTTTCTCGGCAGCTTCGCCGACATGGTGTTCGACAGGGCCGCCAATGCGACCGCGGCGGAGTTCATCCGCGAGAAGGTGCGCGCGATCGTGCGCGATCCGGCCGTCGCCGAGGCGCTCACCCCCCGCGGCATCGTCGGCTGCAAGCGGCTCTGCAGCGACACCGGCTACTTCGAGACCTTCAACCGTCCGAACGTCACGCTGGTCGACATCGCCGCGTCGCCGATCACGGCCATCACCGCGCGCGGCCTGCGCACGGCCTCGGCGAGCTACGAGGTCGATTGCATCGTCTTCGCGACCGGTTTCGATGCAATGACCGGCGCGCTCACGCGAGTCGACATCAGAGGACGGGGCGGGCGGACCCTCCGTGACAAATGGGCGGAGGGCCCGCGCACGTATCTCGGACTCTCCTCGACGGGTTTCCCGAACCTGTTCATCATCACCGGACCCGGCAGCCCGTCGGTGCTGTCCAACATGGTGCCGTCGATCGAGCAGCACGCCAACTGGATCGCCGGCTGTCTCGCCTGGATGGGCGCGCGCGGTCTCCGCCGCATCGAGGCGACGGCCGAAGCCGAGGATGCGTGGGTCGCGCACGTCAATGAGGTTGCCGACGCGACGCTCTACCCCTCGTGCAACTCGTGGTACCTGGGCGCCAACATCCCCGGGAAGCCGCGTGTCTTCATGCCGTATCTCGGGTTTCCCGCCTACGTGCAGAAATGCGACGAGGTCGCGGCGGGCGGCTACGAGGGATTCACGGTCGCCTGAACGCGAGGCCGAGCCTCACGGGCGCTCGGCGGCGGCTACCTGCTTTCGCCGCCGTGCAGCCGCCGGTAGGAGGCGTCGCCGGCCCGCGCGGAGACCGCGAGGCCGAGATCGTGGGCGCCGAGCAGTCCCCGTCGCAATACGGCGGCGTCGATCTCCATCGGCATGTTGTAGATGAAGGGTACCGCGAGGGCGCTTTCCGTGACGGTGTCGAGAGCGCTGGCGTCGCTGGGATCGATGGCCAGTTGCCCGAGATGCACCGGCAGGCCGACCCCGGTGAAGAACTCGGCGACGCGACGGGCTTCGTCGGGGCGCGACTCGAGGACCAGCTGCGCGAGAGTGCCCATCGCCACCATCTCTCCGTGCAGGTAGCGCGCGTGGGTCGCGGGCAGGGCGGTGAAGCTCTGGGCGAAGCCGTGGGCGGCGGCGATTCCCCCGCTCTCGAAGCCGAGGCCGCTCAGCAGGGTGTTCGCCTCGACGACGGCCTCGAGGGCGTCGTTCACCACGTGGTCGCGGACGGCCGCGGCGGCCGTGGCACCCCGTGCGAAGAGGGTCGTGGCGCAAGCCTCGCCGATGGTGGCGGACGCGATGGTCGGGCGCGCGCCGAGGGTCGTGACCCCGTTCGGGTTGCGAAGGCAGACAGCGGCTTCGTACCAGGTGGCCATGGCGTCGCCCATGCCGGAGACGAGGAAGCGTTCCGAGGCGGCGGCGACGATGCCGCTGTCGACGACCACGAGTGCTGGGCTGCTCGGATAGAACTCGACGCCGCTCGTGACGCCGGCGGGCGTGTACAGGACCGAGAGGGCGGAGCAGGGGGCATCGTTCGATGCCAGCGTCGGCGCGATGACGACGGGCGTGGCGAGCCTGAACGCAATGGCCTTGCCCGCGTCGACGCACTTACCGCCCCCGACCGCGAGCACGCAATCGACGTGCTCGGTCTTGAGCGCACTCGCGTGGCTCTCGATCTCTTCGAGCGAGCATTCGCCGCCGAAGACGCACACCACCGAGTCGACGCTCGCCGCGCGCAGCGACTCGGCGAGCACCCCGCCGTGGCGCGTCCGCCCGCCGGCCGAGATCAGGATCGCGGCACGCCGCGTTCCCACGAGCGACAGATACCGGCCGATGTGCGCCAGCACTCCATTGCCCTGGATGTATCGCTGCGGCGCGATGAACACGCGCGGGGCGTCGTGGACGCCCGTCGGGGCGAAGACGAGAGCGGGGACATACGCTTGGGAAATCTCCATATCGGTGTCACCTCGCTAACACCCTCCGGCGGTGCGGACAACGACGACTCGCCGCACCACGGGATCGCTAGCCGACCTCGAACACGGCGCCCTCGGCTCCGGTCGTCACCGTGCACCGCACGGGCACCGCGGCCCTCGCCTCGGCCGTCATCCGGTCGATCGCCTCGTCGTCGTGCGCCGGGTCGTGATGAAAGGTGACGAGATGCCTCGCGGCCGCGAGCTCGGCGAACGCGAGCGTGTGCTCGAGGGCGCTGTGGCCCCAGCCGACGTGCTCCTCGTACTCGGGCAGGGCGTACTGCGCGTCGTGCACGAGCAGATCGGCATCGCGGGCGAGCGCATAGCCTGAGGTCCAGTCCGCACGCAGGGGAAATCGCGGCACGCCGAGCGCCGGCTCGTGGTCGGAGAGGTAGGCCAGCGTCGCGCCGCCCGCGGCGATCCGATAGCCGACGGTGAAGCCCGGGTGGCAGATGCGATCGGCAGTGACCCGGAACTCGCCGATGTCGAACTCCCCGATCGGCAGGTCGTGAAGCACCAGGCCCCGGATGTCTCGCAGGTGCACGGGGAAGAGGGGCGGCGAGAGGTAGCGTTGGAGGCGTCCGCGCAAGCCGAGCGTCGTGCTTGCCGGTCCCCAGAGATGCGTCTCGACGTCGGGATCGTAGAGCGGAGCGAAGAATCCGAGCCCCTGGATGTGATCGAGGTGCAGGTGCGTGAGCACCACGTCGACGCGCCGCAGGGTGCCCTCGAGCGCGCGTCCGAGCGGACGGATGCCAGTGCCCGCGTCGAGGACGAGCACCGTCCCCTGCGGGCCGCGCACCTCGACACACGAAGTGTTGCCGCCGTAGCGCGCCGTGTCCGCTCCCGGCGCCGCGACGGAGCCGCGCGTGCCCCAGAGGCGTGCTCTCACGATGGCGTCTCCCAGAAGATCACGACGGCTCCGAGGACGTGGTCGGTGAGGCGCATCAAGGGGAAGGCGGTCGCCTCGATGTGGCGGCGCGTCCCGTCGAGGCCGCGGATCCAGAAGTCGCCGTGCGCCGGCTTGCGCTCGGCGACCGCGATCATGAGCGGCAGCCGCTCGGCCGCGAGCGGGCTGCCGTCGGCCCGCGTGGGCGTCCAGATCGTCGACCACTCGCCCGCCGGCATCTCGCCGGTCTCCTCGAAGCGCATGCCGAGCACCCGCTCCGCGGGCTCATTGTAGAAGGCGAGCGTGCCGTCGGCGTCGACGAGGAAGATCGGCATCGCGAGCGTGCTCGCGAGTTGCCGCATGAGGATCAGCTCGATCGGCTTCTGCGACATGCCCGCCCCCGAGCACCTCTACGATCGAGGCCTCTCCGGCGTCAACCTGAGCGGCGGATGCGACCGCGGCACCGCCGTCCGCGATGCCGGTGTGCAGCAAGGTTGAGCTCTGGGTGTGGGATCTTCAGGCGGGCGGGGCTGAGAGCGGTCGAGCGCCGGTCTCCACCAGCCATTCCTCGTGGCGCGTGCGCACGAGCGCGATGGCTTCCGTGGCGGTATCGACGCAGCGGGGGAGGTCGATGTCCGCCGGACTCGCGAGTGGAAACTCGGGGCGCAGTAGGAAGCTCCGTGCCCACCGCACCAGCTCTGGCCACATCGGGCCGACCAGGATCAGCGGCACGCGGTCGAGCTGGCGCACCTGGAGGAGCTGCCAGACCATCATCAGCTCGAGGACCGTGCCGATGCCGCCCGGCACCACGATGAACGCGTCTGAGACGAGCACGAAGTGGTGCAGACGCGAGAAGAATGCGCGGTGCTCGAAGACCTCGCTCACGAAGGGATTGGTCTCCTGCTCGAAGGGCAGGTGCACGCGGATGCCGACGGACTGCCCCGGGGTGGGCGGCCCAGCGGACGCGGCGCCCTCGTTGGCGGCGCGCATCAATCCAGGCCCGCCGCCCGTGACGATCGCGCATCCCATGCGCGTCAGCTCGGCGGCGAGATCGCGCACGGCGCCGTAGACCCAGTGGTCGGCCGGGATGCGCGCCGAACCGAAGATGGTCACGCGGAACCGCTCGCGCCGCGTGGGCCGGAGGCGGGTGAGCTCGTTCACGACGTCCCACAGTCCGAGAATGGACTGGCTCAGGATCTCGACGGTTCGCTTCTCGTCCCCCAGGCTGACCGTGTCTGACTCCGCTGCGGGTTTCTCTTCGCTCATCGCTTCACTCGTTGTCCGCGGCGGTGTCGGCCTTGCGACGGGTAGGTGCGGAGCGGCCGTCGCCGGCGACGCCGCGCCACTTCCATTCCCGAATCTCCGGCATGTCGTCCCCGTGCTCCTCGATGTACGTCTTGTGCTCGACCAGCTTCTCGCGGATGGCCTGCTGGGCGTACGCGGCGCGCGCGCGCAGCTTCGGTACCCGCTCGATGACGTCGTTCACGAGGTTGAAGCGGTCGATCTGGTTCAGGACGCACATGTCGAACGGCGTCGTGGTCGTCCCTTCCTCCTTGTAGCCGCGCACGTGCATGTTGTCGTGATTGGTGCGCCGGTACGTCAAGCGGTGGATCAACCAGGGATAGCCGTGGAACGCGAAGATGATCGGCTTGTCGGTCGTGAAGATGGTGTCGAACTCGGCGTCCGAGAGACCGTGCGGATGCTCCTTCGGCGGCAGCAAGGTCATCAGGTTGATCACGTTCACGACGCGGATCTTCAGCTCCGGCGCGTGCGTGCGCAGGAGATCGACGGCTGCCAGCGTCTCGAGGGTGGGGACGTCGCCGCAGCATGCCATCACCACGTCGGGCTCGCCGCCGCGGTCGTTGCTCGCCCACTCCCAGATGCTCACGCCGGCGTTGCAGTGCTGGATGGCCTGCTCCATGGTGAGCCACACCGGCGCCGGCTGCTTCCCGGCGATGACGACGTTCACGTAGTTGCGGCTCCGCAGGCAGTGATCGGTCACGCTCAGCAGGCAGTTGGCGTCGGGCGGCAGGTAGACGCGCACGACCTCGGCTTTCTTGTTCACGACGTGGTCGATGAAGCCGGGGTCCTGGTGGCTGAAGCCATTGTGGTCCTGGCGCCAGACGTGCGAGCTCAACAGGTAGTTGAGCGACGCGATCGGGCGGCGCCAGGGGATGTCGTTGCACACCTTCAGCCACTTCGCGTGCTGGTTGAACATCGAGTCGATGATGTGAATGAACGCCTCGTAGCAGCTGAAGAAGCCGTGGCGTCCGGTGAGGAGATAGCCCTCCAGCCAGCCCTGGCACTGATGCTCCGAGAGCACTTCCATCACCCGGCCGTCGGGCGCCAGGTGATCGTCCTCGGGAAGGATCTCCGCCGTATAGCAGCGATTGGTGACCTCGAGGACGTCCTGCCAGCGGTTCGAGTTGTTCTCGTCCGGGCTGAAGAGGCGGAAGTTGCGGCTCGCGAGGTTGAGCTTCATCACGTCGCGCAGGAATTTCCCCATGACCCGCGTCGCCTCGGCCGTCGCGGCGCCGGGCCGCGACGTCTTCACCTCGTAGTCGCGGAAGCCCGGCATGCGGAGATCGCGCAGCAGCTGCCCGCCGTTGGCGTGCTGGTTGTCGCTCATGCGGCGATGCCCGGTCGGGGCGAGCGCGCTGAGCTCCGGCTTGAGCGCGCCGTCGGTGTCGAAAAGCTCCGTCGGTCGATAGCTCTTCATCCAGTGCTCGAGGATGCGCAGGTGCTCGGGCTTGTCCATGTCGCCCATCGGCACCTGGTGTGAGCGCCAGTAATCCTCGCACTTCTTGCCGTCGATCGTGGGCGGGCACGTCCAGCCCTTCGGCGTCCGGAGAATGATCATCGGCCACTGCGGGCGGCCCTGGTACCCGCGGGTGCGGGCGCGATGCCAGATCTCCGTGATCTCGGCGACGATGGTGTCGAGCGTCTCGGCCATCGCCGCGTGGACGCGCGCGGGCTCGTGCCCTTCGACGAAGTAGGGCTTGTAACCGTAGCCCTCGAAGAGCTTCCGCAGCTCGTCGTGCGGGATACGCGCGAGGAAGCACGGGTTCGCGATCTTGTAGCCGTTCAGATGGAGGATCGGCAGCACCGCGCCGTCGCGCTCCGGGTTCAAGAACTTGTTGCCGTGCCACCCGGTCGCGAGCGGTCCCGTCTCGGCCTCGCCGTCGCCGACCACGGTCGCGACGATCAGGTCGGGGTTGTCGAAGGCCGCTCCATAGGCGTGGGAGAGCGCGTAGCCGAGCTCGCCGCCCTCGTGGATCGAGCCAGGCGTCTCGGGCGCTACGTGGCTCGGGATGCCGCCCGGGAACGAGAACTGCTTGAAGAGCCGTTGCATTCCGGCCTCGTCACGCGAGACGTTGGGGTACACCTCGCTGTACGTTCCTTCGAGGTAGGCGTTCGCCACCAGCGCCGGGCCGCCGTGTCCCGGACCGGTCACGTAGAGCACGTTGAGATCCCGCTCTTTGATGACCCGGTTCAGGTGCGCGTAGATGAAGTTCAGTCCCGGCGTCGTGCCCCAGTGGCCGAGGAGGCGTGGCTTCACGTGCTCGCGCTTGAGCGGCTTCTTCAGCAGCGGGTTGTCGAGCAGGTAGATCTGACCGACCGAGAGGTAGTTCGCGGCACGCCAGTACGCGTCGATCTTGTGCAGCATGTCCGGCGCAAGCGTGCGCGACTTCTTCGCGGTGCGACGCGCGGCGGGGCGGCTGCTCGCCGAGGCCTTCTGCGATCGTCGTGGTTTCATGGAGCGGTGATGCCTCGAACCGCAGACGAAGTCGATGGTAGCAGGGCCCGGCGGATGTGAGCGTCTATCCCAGCCGGATACGCAGCTCGTTACCGGAAGGTTTCAAGAGTGCGCCGAGCGACGCGATCGCGACGACCGCGCCGCCGTCGCGGTACGGGTTGGGCTCACGCTCGAAGGGCACAGCTGTGTCGTTCAGCTCGAGCGCCACCGGCCCGCAGCCCCGCGCGGCGACCGCGTAGACGATCCGTATCGGCCGGCCGGCCAGCTCGGCGTCGACGGCGAGGCCGTCCAGCTCGCGCGGCAACACGGGATCGATCGTCACGCTCGACGCCCCACGCCGCAGGCCGAGCAGACGCTCGTGCACCAGACGGAACGCGATCCCGGCGCCGCTCGAGTAGACGCGCCAGCCTCCCTCGACCGGGATGCGCCCCGCCCTCACCTCGTCGTAGCGGCTCTGCGCCTCGTAGCGGTCGGCGACGGCGGCGTCGG
>Ga0157379_10000246_pt1 | contig 42489 bp, 44 predicted proteins | sample S25metaG_FD_121802 | JGI IMG/M metagenome (GOLD analysis project Ga0157379, IMG submission 121802) | Switchgrass rhizosphere microbial communities from Kellogg Biological Station, Michigan, USA - S2-5 metaG | ecosystem: Host-associated > Plants > Roots > Rhizosphere > Soil | place: USA... | reverse complement strand
TCGCGATCATCATCCTGCTGCTCGTGGTGATGTCGTTTCGTGTCCTGCGCGAATACGAGCGCGCCGTCGTGTTCATGCTGGGGCGCTTCTGGAAAGTCAAAGGCCCTGGCTTCTTCCTGCTGATTCCGGCCGTGCAGCAGATGGTCCGCATCGATCTGCGCACCGTGGTCATGGACGTGCCGCCGCAGGACGTGATCACGCGCGACAACGTGTCGGTCAAGGTCAATGCGGTTGTCTATTTCCGCATCGTCGATCCTGAAAAGGCGGTGATTCAGGTCGAAAAATATTATCAGGCGACGAGCCAGCTCGCGCAGACGACGCTGCGCGCGGTGTTAGGCAAGCACGAGCTCGACGATTTGCTGTCGGCGCGCGAAAAGTTGAATCTCGATATCCAGCAAGTGCTCGACAGCCAGACCAACGCCTGGGGCATCAAAGTGTCGACCGTGGAAATGAAAGACGTCGATCTCAATGAGTCGATGATCCGCGCGATCGCTCGCCAGGCCGAAGCGGAGCGCGAGCGGCGCGCCAAGATCATCCACGCCGAAGGCGAGCTGCAGGCATCGGAAAAGTTGATGCAGGCGGCACAGATGCTGTCGCGGCAACCGCAGGCGATGCAGCTTCGCTATCTGCAGACGCTCGCCAACATCGCGGGCGACAAGACGTCGACCATCGTGTTTCCGTTGCCGATCGATCTTCTGACCGGGTTGACGACCGCCAAACGCGCGGAGTAACGCCCTGCCCAGCTTCGACCGCTCGCTTGCCACGGTTCGAGCCGCGGCTCACCTCGCGCTACCGCCGCGCCCTGTCGTCCAGCCCCAAGGGCCGGACCCGGTGGCGCAAAATATAATCATTGTCATGCCTTCACGGTTCGCGGTTTCGCGAAAACGGCTCACTGGGAACTATCCGCGATGAATCCGCAACGCCCCGAGCTCGGCGCCGAGCTCAATCACTTGTGCATCCGGTCCTCCAACCCGCTCCGTCTCGCGCGCTTCTTCGCCGACGCCTATGGGATGGACCGGCGGCCGATCCCCGGTGGATGGCACTGCGCGGCGCCGGGCCGCGCCGTCCTGGTCAAGTCCGGACGTCCCAACAGCGTGGATTTTTTCGCCTATGCGTTCCCGGAGCGCGGCGCATTTACCGAGTACCGGCGGCGCATCCAGGCCGGTCCCGTGACCCTGGGCCGCAATCCATCGCCGCTGTTCGATAGCACCGCCTTTGCGGTGACCGATCCCGATGGCAACGTCGTGGCGTTCGGCCGCCGCATGGATGTGGCCGAACTGTCAGCGGTCGACCTTCCTGCTCGTCTGCAGCACATCGCCTTTCGCACGCCCAACATGGAACGGATGGTGGCGTTCTACACGGACAGGCTCGGATTCGTCGTGTCGGATCGCGTCGAGGACAGCGAAGGAACGCTGCGGGCCTGCTTCATGCGCACGGACCATGAGCACCATTCGCTGGCGCTGTTCGGCTCGGCGGAGACACGGCTGGATCACATCTCGTCGGAGACCGGAAATGTCAGCGAGCTCGCGGCGTGGGCCGATCGCCTCGCGGCCAGGCACGTTCCCCTGCACTGGGGCATCGGTCGCCATGGTCCGGGCAACGATCTTTTCTTCATGGTCAAGGACCCGGACGACAACCTGATCGAGATCTCGGCCGAGCTCGAGCGGTGCGAGGCACAACGTCCGGCGGGCCTTTGGCCGCACGAACAACGGACCCTGAATCTGTGGGGCACCGCGATCATGCGGAACTGATGCCATGGCGAAATCGGAAGCCGAAGTCTTGATCGCCGGCGCCGACCCGACGGGGCCTCACGCGCAACGGCATCACCGCGGATCAATAATCGATACGGCAGCTACGTCCCGGTTGGCGGCGGCGTCACCGGGCGCTCTGCGGGCTGGCGGGCAGGCTCCGTGCTCCCTTTGCGTTGCCACAGCGTCCACGCCTTCCATGCCCAGGCAAGACCGAACCAGGCGGCGAACAGCGCAATCGGCCACGCCAGCACGCGCGGAAACCACGCCCCCACGATGGCGATGACCATCATCACGATGGCGACGACGGTCAACAAGCCGGCTTCAGTGGGGCCCAGGGTGCGGCGATTGGTCAACGCGGCGCCCAGCGCACTGCCCACGCTGACCGCGCCCGCCGCAGCGCGCCCGGCGCTGCCGACCATCGCGCGGCGCACCCCAGCGACATCGCCCGCCGGCGCCGGTCGCGGTTCGGTCCTGCGCACGCGGTTGCGGGTGAGCACGATCTCGGTCGAGTGCCCAAGGTCTCGCTCGAATTGCGCGGCCATCTTCCCGGCAAAGGCCGGATCCTCGATGGCAACGTCGAGCTCGTAGTTGGTCACCCAACTGGCGAAGTTCAGGTTCGTCGACCCGACGCGCGACCACAGGTTGTCGGCGACCGCGGTCTTGGCGTGCATCATCGTCCCGTCCCATTCGAACACGCGCACGCCGGCCTCGAGCAGCGGACGGTAGCCGATCCGCGACAGCGGCGAGATGGCGGGAATGTCGCTGGCGCCCGGGACCAGCAAGCGCACGTCGACGCCATCGCGCGCGGCGGCGCGCAACGCTTGCATATAGGGAGCGGTCGCGACGAAGTAGGCGTCGGACAACCACAGGTGTTGCCGCGCCAGCGACGCGACGAGCAGATCGGTCCGATACGTGCCCGCGGCATTCGGTACGCCCGCAATCACGCGCACTCGCACGTTGCCGGCGACCGTCGACTCTACCGGGCGCTCGAGCACCAGCGGCGTGCCGCCGCACGTGCTCCACACCTGGGCGAACGCATTCTCGATCTCGACCAGCGCCGGCCCGCGAATTTCCACGCCGGTGTCGCGCCAAGCCTCCAGACGCTTGGCCGGATTGCCCAACCATGCGTCGTTCACGCACAAGCCGCTGACGAAGCCGATTTCGCCATCGACGACGATCGACTTGCGATGATCGCGCGCGAGCCATGCCAGCGGGCTCGCGAAGCTCGGTGGATTGAAGCAATGGACTTCGGCGCCTGCCGCATGCAGATCCGCCCACGGCGCGTGCCACTTGGTCGAGCCGAGCCAATCGTAGACGACGCACACGCGCACGCCGTCGCGCGCCTTGGCCGCCAGCGCTTCGACGAATTCGCGGCCCACGCGGTCGTCCGCGATGATGTAGCTTTCGAACAGCACGTAGCGCTGCGCGTTGCGGATCGCGTCGAGCCAGGCGGGAAAATTCTCCCGCGCGTCGAGCAGCAGGCGCACCGCGTTGCATTCGGTCAGCGCCGCGCCGGTGGCGCGGGAGAAGGCGCGATCGAAACGCTCGGCTTCGGCCGCAGGCAGGGCCGGGGCGGTCGGCGCAAGCGCGGAGCCGGCGGCGGTTGTGGCGTCCAGGACATCCATGGTGGCGCCCATTATCGCGGACATCTGGGTCATAAGGGCATGTGCTGCCACGCTTTCGTTGCGGGTCGGGCGTAAGCCCGATGCGATACACGGCGGGAGCCCTCAGGGCGCTACGCGGGGCTTGGGAGCAATCGTGATTCGCGCAGGTTTGGTCGACGCGGGCACGGGCGGCGGCCTGAACATCGCGTAGAACTGCTGCACCAGCTTCACGTATTCCTGCGTCTCCGGATACGGCGGGATCTGGTTGTCGTAGCGCACCACGATCGCTTCCCCCGCGTTGTACGCGGCGAGCGCAAGCGGGACGTCGTTGGCGAACAATGCGAGCAGCGCAGCCAGATGATGCGTGCCGATGCGCAGGTTGATGGCGGGATCGAGAAGCTTCTGCGCCACGCTCCGCCGCTGGTCGTCGTTCACGCCATAGCGCTGCGCGGTTTCGGGAATCACCTGCATGAGGCCGATGGCGCCTTTCGGCGAGACGACCTCCGGCTCGAACGCGGATTCGACGGCGACCACCGCCTTCACCAGCGCAACATCGACGCTCTCCTGCTTCGCGTAGCGCACGATCATCGGCTCGAATCGCTTCGCATTCGGATGATTGACGATGCGCTGGTAGATCGCCGTCTGCTTGAAGGATTCGTCCGTGTCCGAAGGGGCCGGCGCCACCGGGAGATCCGCGCTGCTGCGGCCCCTGAAGAACAATTGGTAACGATCGTCGAGCTTCTCGGTCGCTACGTGCGGCCGGCCCTGCTCGTCGACATAGCCCCAGACGTCGGCCGCCGCGTTCGGCGCAGCGATCAACGCGAACACGAACGGCATCACCCGGGCCACAGGGACATCGATGGCTCGCGGGCGCCGCCGAATTGGATTACATGGAAGAGGTGGAGTCATCGCGTCGACGCTGCTCGTCAACGGATGATAGCAATCGAAGTGCCCCCTGCCTGACAACTACAACTCCGCCATGCCGGGCGTGGCAGGGGGCAGCGGAATTTACCTCGGGATTTCGCTAACGCCTTGCACGTTCGTGCAAACGCCATGCAATGTCGTGCCCGGCAACGGCGCGTCTTGTGCGTTGGCGGATGCGCCCGATTATTTCTCGCGCAGCAACGCTTCGAGCGCCGCGAGGCGCTCACCGAGCTCGATCAGCAAGCCGCCCGCGTATTCGCCGGTGGCGCGCCGCGCTTCCGCCAGCTCCTCGGCCATGATCTCGTGCAATTCGCGCGCATGACGCAGCACTTCGGCGAGCGGCGCGCCGAATTCGCCCGCCGACGCCATGACCTGCGCCTCGCGTATCGCGTCCACGAAGGCGCCGGAGAGGCTCGCGAGATACGCGGGGTCGGGCGTCATCCCTGAATCTTAACGCCGGCGGGAATCCCATGGCCACTTCTTTTACTGCGTGTATCGGCGATTCAATCCGTCATTCCGGCGAGGATTCCTTGTTCGCGTTGACGCTTGCCTTCGATCCGAGCGCACCCAGCACTAATCCCGCCAGCGCCAGGAGCAACGAGACCATCAGCACCGGGATGCCGTAGCTCTCGCCCAGGTCGATCAGCAAGATCGGAATCACAATCGCGCTGCCGATCAGGGCTCCCGCGATGAGGCTGACGGCGCCACCGAACCCCATGCGCCGCTTTGCCGTTCGCGCGGCCCCGGCGAACCGATGGCGATTGCAATGCTCGACCGAGACAAAGGCTGCGCGATGCCGTGGCCCGTCGTCTCGCACCATATTCCCCGCTAGTTCAAGCAGCGCTCAACGCCTGTGCACTCGTCTCCGGGTGAAACGATCGTGCCGCCGCGATGCCCAGCACGACGAAGATCGCCAGCACGACGAATTGCGCGACCACGAACGGCGGCTCGGATTGCGTCGGTGCCAGCGCGTTCAGCGCCGGCAATTTCAGGAACGACTGGAACACTCCGACGAAAACATTCAGGTAGAGGGAAACCACCGCCGCTGCCACGTAGACCCATCGCCACGGTCCCGCGAGGTGACGGGAGTAAAGCGCGAAAATGGCGATCGCCAGCACCACCAGCGACACGGCGCCGACGATATGCGACGGCAGAATGTGATCGCGCGGAAAGAAGTATCCGGTCACGCTCGTCAACACCGTCGTTGCGAGAAAGAGCGCGGTCCAGCCATCGAGCCGCTTCGAGCCGAACATGCCGAACAGCACGACGAGCCCGGCCACAATTCCCACGAGGCTCAAGGCGACGTGAACCAGCGTAAACGTGGATGTCGACATTCCCAGGATCATGACCTGCTCCTTCCGATAACCGTCCGATCTCTCCCTCGCCGTGCAACGACCGGCGCCATCTTCGTAGTCAGCTCACCCTTTGATGAACCCGAGCAGCTCCTCGTTGACGCGGTCCTTCAGCGTCGTGCACATCCCGTGCGGGGCGCCCTCGTACACCTTGAGCTTCGCGTTCTTGACGATTTTCGACGACAGCAGCGCGGACGCTCCGACCGGAACGATCTGGTCGTCGTCGCCGTGAAGGATCAATGTCGGCACGTCGATTTTCTTGAGATCCTCCGTCAGGTCGGTTTCGGAAAATGCCTTGATGCAAAAATACGAGGCAGGGAATCCGGCGAGCATCCCCTGCAGCCAGAAAGAGTTGCGCACGCCTTCCGAAACCTTGGCGCCCGGCCGGTTGTAGCCGTAGAACGGCATGGTCAGATCCTTGAAGAACTGCGAACGGTCGGCCTGGACACCGGCGCGAAGCTGGTTGAACACGTCGATCGGCAATCCGCCGGGATTGGCCGGCGTCTTCAGCATCAGCGGTGGAATGGCGCCGATCAGCACCGCTTTGCTCACCCGCTTCGTGCCGTGCCGCCCGATATAACGGGCGACTTCGCCGCCGCCCGTGGAGTGGCCGACGTGGATCGCGTTCTTGAGGTCGAGCGCCGTGACGAGCTCCGCGAGGTCGTCGGCGTAGGTGTCCAGGTCATTGCCGTTCCACGGCTGGCTCGACCTGCCGTGGCCGCGCCGGTCGTGGGCGATGCAGCGATAGCCGCGCGAAGCCAGGTAGAACATCTGGTCCTCGAAGGCATCGGCGGAGAGCGGCCAGCCGTGGCTGAACACCACGGGCTGCCCGGTGCCCCAGTCGTTGTAGAAGATTTGCGTGCCGTCCTTGGTGGTAATCGTGCTCATGGTGCGATTTCCTTGGTTGGATGCCGGGCGTTGCGCAACGTGCGAGCCGGCCTGGGTTCAGCGGAAAGGAGCCGCCGGTCGGTTGTACTATTCACTTCCGCCGCGTCTGTCGTATGTCCCGCCGCAGGCTGCTTCGTTTCAGTTGACATACGGCCATCGACCAGCGACATGCCCGCGTAATGGCGCCGGCGCAGATTCCTCGATTGGCACTGCTTTCATCCGTTCACCAATGAAGAGGCTCAAACCAATGAACGTCAAGAACTTGAAGACCCGAAGGATGGCCGCGCTGGACACGCCAAGCGGCCTTTCATCGAGCGCGGTAAAGGACATTGGCGGCGCGCTGGCGACCCTGCTCGCCGACATGCTCGCGCTGTACATGAAGACGAAGAACTTCCACTGGCACATGTCGGGGCCGCATTTTCGCGACTATCACCTCCTGCTGGACGAACAGAGCGCGCAGATCTTCGCCACCACGGACGTGATTGCCGAACGGGCGCGCAAGCTCGGCGCCACCACGGTGCGTTCCATCGGCCACATCGCGCGGCTGCAGCGCGTGCTCGACAACGATGCGGACTTCGTGACGCCGCTCGACATGCTGGCCGAGCTGCGCGACGACAACATGCAGCTGGCGTCGCGGATGCGCGAAACGCACGACCTGTGCGATGAGCACGGCGACGTGGCGACGGCGAGCTTTCTCGAGATCTGGATCGACGAAGCCGAGCTGCGCGTCTGGTATCTGTTCGAAGCGAGCCGCCCAGGCGAAGCCCCCGGTCGCTGACGACTGCCCGGAGATTCGCGATGGCTGACGACGCGCCCGTCATAGCGAGGCGTCACCAGATGTTCCCGGTGCTGACCGACGCGGAGATCGCGCGGGTCCTCCGGTTCGGTGTCGCGCGGCACTTCGCACGCGGCGCACGTCTGTACGCGGCGGGCGAGCCCAGTCCAGGCATGTTCGTCGTGCTGAAGGGAACCGTCGCAGTCAGCCAGCGGGACGGCTTGGGCCATGTGGTCCCGATCACGCGGCTAGGACCAGGCGACTTTTCGGGGGAAGTGGGCCAGCTCTCCGGCAGGCACGCGCTGGCCGATGCGTATGCCGAAGAAGAGTCCGAGACGTTGCTCGTACCGCCCGAACAGCTGCGCGCGCTGATCATCGCCGAAGCTGACCTCGGCGAGCGCATCGTCCGCGCATTGATTCTGCGCCGCGTCGCGCTCTTCGAGTCCGGCGCCAGCGGTCCGGTGTTGATCGGAGAGCCGCAGTCGCCCGATCTGCTGCGCCTGCAGAATTTCCTGCAGCGCAATGCGCATCCCCATCATGTCGTCGACGCCTTGCAGGACGGCGCCGCGCTGTTCGAGCAATACGGCGCGGCCGCGACCGACGTACTCGTGATCTGCCCCAACGGTTCGGTGCTGCGCAACCCTGGCGAGAATGTGCTTGCCCGTTGCCTGGGTATGCTCGATTCGACCGAGCACACCGAGCTTTTCGACGTGCTGATCGCGGGCGCCGGTCCGGCCGGGCTTGCGACTGCGGTGTATGCGGCATCGGAAGGCCTGCACGTGGTTGTCCTGGATTGCCGGTCGTTCGGCGGCCAGGCGGGCGCCAGCGCGCGCATCGAAAACTACCTGGGATTTCCGACGGGTATCTCCGGTCAGGCGCTCGCCGGACGCGCCTTCGTCCAGGCGCAGAAATTCGGCGCGGAGATCCTGATTCCCGCGCAGGCCGCGGCGCTGGATTGCAGCAGGGCCGGGCCAAAGGGCGAGCTGTCGGTACGGCTGTCCGATGGGCGCCAGCTTCGCGCGAGGACGGTGGTCATCGCGAGCGGCGCGCGCTACCGGCGGCCTGCCATACCCCGCCTGAGCGAGTTCGAAGGCCGTGGCGTCTGGTATTGGGCGTCCGGCCCCGAAGCGAAAATGTGCGAGCGTGCCGAGGTGGTCCTGGTGGGCGGCGGCAATTCCGCAGGGCAAGCCGCGGTGTTCCTCGCGCAGTACGCCGCGAAGGTCTTCATGCTCGTGCGCGGGCCGAGCCTCGCCGCCAGCATGTCGCGTTATCTGATCGATCGCATCGCGGCCACGCCGAATATCGAGCTGCGGCCTCATACCGCATTGACCCAGCTTCACGGCGACGCGAACGATGGGCTGCGCGCGGTGTCCTGGCGCAACGAAAAAGACGGCACCGAAGAGAAGCATCCGGTACGCAACGTGTTCCTGTTCGTCGGCGCCGATCCCGAAACCGGCTGGCTCCGGAGCTGCGGCGTGACATTCGACGCGCACGGATTCGTGCTCACCGGCCCGGCGACGGGCAAAGCTTTCCCGGCGCGTCCGCCCGCACCACTGGAGTCGAACGTGCCGGGCGTGTTCGCGGTCGGCGACGTGCGCGCAGGCTCGGTGAAGCGCGTCGGCGGCGCGATTGGCGAAGGCGCCAATGTCGTGGCGTCCATTCACCAGTACCTGGCGACGGCCCGATAGGACGTCCGCGAGGTCAACGACGGCGTCCACAAGACTCCCGTCGTTCCCGCGAAGGCGGGAACCTAGCGTCTTTCGTCGTACGCCACTGGGTCCCCGCCTTCGCGGGGACCACCGAGAACTTTGGCTCTCGGTTTCCTGGATGCAGCAACGTCAGCCTCGTTCGAACGCCGATTCGCGGCGGCATGCAATACGCGATCGAGCCCCGTGGCAAGCTCACGCGCGGACACTGGTTTCTTGAGCACCTCGTCGGCGCCCGCATCCCGCGCGCGCTGTACCACGGCCGTGCTCAGGTAGCCGCTGACGAGCAGAATCGGGATCGTAGGCCGGATTTCACGCAACTTGCGAATCAATTGCGAGCCGGAGGTTCCCGGCATGCTCTCGTCGGTGATCACCGCGTCGAATTGCTGCGGATCGGTCACGAATGCCTCCAGCGCCGCCGCGCTGGACGTGAAGCCCGTCGCCGCGTAGCCGAGGTCGGCCAGGATCTGGGTGGACAGCCTGACGAGCGACTCTTCGTCGTCGACGATCAGGATCCGCTCGCGATCGCCGCGCGGGGTCTGCGGTTGTGCACGCTTCTCGAGCGAGTCCGCGTCGCCGGCATTGCCGGCGCGCGGCAGATAGATCGTGAAGACGGTTCCGTTGCCGACAGTGGTGGCGACGTCGATCGCCCCGCCCAGCCCGATGACGATGCCGTGCACCAGCGAAAGACCGAGCCCGGTGCCTACGCCGACGTCCTTGGTGGTAAAGAACGGATCGAAGATCCGCTCGACAATTTCGGGCGCGATGCCACTGCCCGTATCGGCGATTTCCAGGACGACGTACTCTCTCGCCGCGACCGTTCCCGTCGTCACCGTGCGGATCGCGTCGAGACTGGCGCAGTCGAGCGACACCCGTACCGTCCCACCCGCGGGCATCGCCTGCATCGCGTTCGTGACCATGTTCATCAGCACCTGATGGATCTGCGTCGCATCTCCCATGACGGCAGCCCGGCCCGCGCGCAACTGATCCTGCAACTCGACGCCATTGAGCGATTTCGCGCGGAACAGGTCGAGCGTTTCGCGCACGACTTCTTCCACGTGAACCGGGACCCGCTCGCCTATGCCGCTGCGGCTGAAGGCGAGGATGCGGTCGACCAGAGCGCGCCCGCGTTCACCGGCGATCAGAATGCTTTCCAGATCGCGGCGCAACCGGCTTCCGGCAGGCGCATCGCGCAGCGCCATTTCGCCGTAGCCGAGGATGGCGCCGAGCAGGTTGTTGAAGTCATGCGCGATGCCGCCCGCGAGCGTGCCCATCGCTTCGAATCGCTGCGCCTGGCGCAGCTGGTGCTCCATCCGCTGCAGCTCCTCCTCGGCAAGATTGCGCTCGGTCACGTCGAGCATGAACCCGACCACGCGCGTAGGCTTGCCGTCCGGATCGAAGAACATCCGCCCCTTCGCCTGCAGCCACCGGATCTCGCCGTTCTTGCGCGCGACGCGGTACTCGGCGGCGACATCGCCTGTCGCCTGCGCGGCCTTGATCGCCGCCCGCACATTCGGCCAGTCATCCGGATACACGAGGCACTTCCACGTTTCATACGTACCGTCATAAGTGCCTGGCGCCAAGCCGTACATCGCTTCGAGATCGGGCGACCAGCGATTCTCGCCTTCGCCTGCACCGATCCGCCATTCGAACGCCACCGCGCGCGCGACCTTCTGGGCGAGATCGAGCATGTCCTGGCGCGCGTGAAGCTCCTCGTCGACTCGCTTGCGCGCGGTGATGTCGGTGACTGAACCCGCCCAGCGAATCGGCGTGCCCGATGCGTCGCGCGAGCAGCGGCCGGTCATGTGGATCCAGCGCGATTCGCCGCGCGGAACGATGCGCACATCCTCATCGAGCCGCGCCGTCTTGCCGGCGAAATGGTCCCTGACGGCTTGCGCGTACCGCTCGCGCTCCCCGGGATAAAACGGGAACCGCGCGACCCATTCGGCGCGGCTGGCAAACGTGGTGTCGGCGGGCAGCCCGCACATGTCGAGCAGCAACGGCGATACGTACACCTTGTCGGCCGGGATATTCCAATCCCAATGGCCGTCGCCGGTGGCCTCCATCGCGAGCGCGTACCGATGCTCGGAGAGCCGCAGCGCCTCTTCGGCACCCTTGCGATCGGTGATGTCGGCGACGGAACCGGTCCAACGCATCGGGTTTCCTGAGGCATCGCGCGACAGCAATCCGATGAGGTGAACCCAGCGCGTTTCGCCGCGTGGCAACATGCGCATCTCGATGTCGAACCGGGCGGTGCTCCCGGCGAAATGAGCGGCGGCAGCCTCCTCCCACTTCGGACGATCCTCGGGATGGAAAGGGAACTGTGCGAGGAAGTCGGCGCGGCCCTTGAAGGTGGTTCCCGGGGGAAATCCATACAGCTCGAGCATCCGCGGCGACGCGTAGAACTCGTCGGTCGCGATGATCCAGTCCCAGTGGCCCTCCCCTGCGGCTTCCGTGGCGAGCGCATAGCGCTGTTCCGACGATCGGAGTGCGGCCTCGGCCCGCTTGCGCGAATCGATGTCGCTCACCGCGCCGACCATTCGCGTGGCACGCCCGGACGCGTCACGCACGCACACGCCGCGGCCGCGCACCCAACGATAGCTGCCATTGGCTTGGCGGACGCGCCACTCGCCATCGTAGATGGTGGCCCGTCCGGCAATGTAGTCGTTGATCGCACGCGACTGCGATTCCACGTCGTCCGGGTGCAGCTGGTACATCGCGCGCCACTCCGAGCGCTGGCGGACCGTGGGACCGGGCTCGAGCCCATGCAAGATCTGCGTGCGCTCGGAGAAGAACATCTCGCCGGTCAGGATGTCCCAGTCCCAGATGCCGTCGGTCGATCCGGCCACCGCGAGCGAGAATCGCTCCTCGCTGCGACGCAACGCCTCGTCCGCGACCTTTCGCTCCGTGATATCGGTGAGCGTGCCGGTGATGCGCAGCGCCTCGCCCCGCTCGTCACGAAACACTTTGCCGCGCGAACGCATCCAGCGCAATTCACCGGGGCGCGGGACGACCCGATATTCGATATCGTAGCGCCACGTCGGATCGGTCAGGATGGCCGCGCGCGCCTCTTTCACGATCGCCCGGTCGTCGGGATGGATCGGCTGCCGGGCGAAGAACTCCTCGCGGCTCGCGAAATGCGTGTCGGCAGTGAAGCCAAGCATCTCCTTCATCCGCGCCGACAGAAACATTTCGTCGGTCGCCAGATCCCATTCCCAATGCCCGTCTTCCGACGCTTCCATCGCGCGCGCGTAGCGTTCCTCGCTGCGGCGGATGGACTCGTTCGCCTGTGCCAGCTCCGACGTTCGCAGTACGACCAGCTCCTCCAGCTTGTCATGCGCGCGGTGCAGCGCGTCCTCCGCCTGCCGGCGGACGCCGATTTCGCTCTCCAATCGCTCGTTTTGCGCGGCCAGCTTCTCCAGCATGCCATTGACGGTTCGCGCCAGCGTGTCGAGCACGCTCGATCCGCGCTGCGTCGGCAGCCGGCGCGCGAGATCGCCCTCGATAATCGCGGCGGCGGTGCGGCTCATGCCGTGCACCTCCGACAGAAGCGCACGCCGAACCAGCCATCCGATGACAGCGCCGAGCACCAGCACGATCGCTGTCGCGGTTGCGATTCCGAACCAGAAGTAATCGACCAGCGATTGAAAGCGTGCGCTTTCGCGGCCAATCAACAGATGGTATCCACCCGGCAACGCCAGATGCGAAGCAACCACGCGCATCGACGAATCGGCCGCTCCGATCACGAGCCCATACGTTCCCGGTGACTCCGGAATCGCCGCCGGCCACACCGGCAGATTCCCGGCGATCCGTGCTTTGGACGCGTCGGCGAGGACAATGATCTCGCCGCGGGGCAAGCGTCCCGCCTGCGACTCGATCACCGCGGCGAGTCCCGTCGCGCCTTCCCGGTCGAAGACCTCCACGAGCTTCTGGACCTCCTCCGCCTCAACGTACGCCTTGAAGGTCGAAATGTTGATGGTCCACGCGTACCACAGCGGAACCGCAAACAAGGCGAGCACGAGGACGCTGAGCGCGATGTAGGCGAGCGCCAGCCTGGAGGGGGAGAAGCGAAACAACCTGGTCATGTGCCGTCAGTGATTGATTTCACGGCTGCTCGATGGCTTCGCTGACCGCGGCCAGCAATTCCTCGCGAGTGAACGGCTTGGGTAACACCTTGCCGACATGAAGCCGGTGCGCAGCGTCGACGGAACCGCCCAATCCACGCCGAAAGCGCGCGGACAGCGCGAGGATGGGCGCCGAATACGCGGCGCGCAATGCCCCGACCGTCGGCCCGCACGTGCCCGGACTGGAAATGTCCGCAATGACCAGCCGAGGCGACACCATAACAATATCATCTCCGGGCGGCAGGACGACCGCATAGCCGGCTTCGCCGAGCCAGCGCGCCATGAGCTCCCGAATCAGGTCGTCGGGTTCGACAATGACGATGCAGCCTTTCGCTTCCACGAGGTTCCCAAAGGCGCGCGGGCGCATCATGCCCGCCACGAGGGTTGGAGTGACTCCCATTCCATCCGCGTTGCGGCACGGCAATATGCCCGCGCCCGGCCTGCCGATGACAAACGACACAATTGGCTGCGCGGCTGACAAATCCCGGTTGTGGGCAGGAGCCACTGTCGGTGCACAATGCTGGCGACAATCCCCGAAATGATGAAAGCAGACCCCGCGGTGGCAACGACGCAGACGCCCATCAATGTCCTGGCGGTCGATGACGATCCATCGATACGCCAGATGATCGCCGACTATCTTGGCGACAACGACATTCAGGTCACCGCCCTCGCGAGCGGAAAGCAGATTGCGGAGGTCCTGGCCCGGCAGGAGATCGATCTGGTCATTCTCGACTTGAAGCTTCCGGGCGAGGACGGCATGCAGATCGCCCAAGCCCTGCGCGCGGAATCGACCATACCGATCATCATGCTGACCGGTCGCAAGGACGAGGCCGACCGGGTGATGGGCCTCGAGCTCGGGGCCGACGACTACCTGACCAAGCCCTTCTCCCCGCGCGAGCTGCTTGCACGGATCCGCGCATTGATACGGCGATCACGCGTCCACGAGACCGTCGCCGATGGCCTGGCCAAGATCCGCACCTATCGGTTCGCGGGATGGGAGCTGAGCATAAGGCTCCGAAAACTTACGTCACCCCAGGGGGTGACGATAGCCATGACGAACAGCGAATTCAACCTGCTGGTGGCATTCCTGGCAGCTCCCCAGCGCGTGCTGACGCGCGAACAACTGCTCGACTCCTCGCGCCTGCACAACGACGAGGTATACGACCGCTCGATCGATGTTCAGGTCGGCCGGCTGCGCAAGAAACTCGAGGAGAAGAGCGCAACGACGCCGCTGATTCGCACGGAGCGAGGCGCGGGGTACGTGTTCACGGCCAGCGTCGAGGTAGTGCGCTAGTTCCGGTATTCTTGCTTGTCCACGTCGGCGCGGCCCGCTGGCCAGCTTGATACCTTAGGCGTCAGATGGAAATCCGCGACATTCGGCCATCGGAGATCGAACCGGCAAGGCGCCTGCTCGAGGCGAGCGGCTGGATTCATCGCGTATCGGATCCAGAGAGTTTTCGCGAGCTCGTGTCCCGGTCGCAGCGTGCTCTTGTCGCGGTCGAGGATGGCGAGGTCGTGGGATTTTTGCGCGCGCTCTCCGACGGCATGGCAAACGGCTACATTTCGATGGTCGTCGTCGCGGAGAATCATCGGCGCAGAGGCGTCGGCCGCGCCCTGGTGAATACGGTCATGGGCAACGATCGCCGAATGACCTGGGTGCTTCGCGCAGCGCGAGACGGCGTTGCGGAGTTCTATGAAAGTATTGGCTTTGTCCGATCGGAGGTGGCGATGGAGCGCCCGGGTGAGAGAACAGCTGACGGCTAACCCTGCACTCGACGAGACGGATCGATATCGCCTGTCTGGAATGGTCGCGCACGTTAGCCTTAACGATGCCACTTTCTCGCGAAAGGTTTGCCGATGATCAGCATCGAATTCCTGATCACTTCTCTTATCGTCATGCTCGTTCCGGGTACCGGCGTGATTTTCACGGTTTCCACCGGCTTCGTCCAAGGTCGCAAGGCCAGTGTCTATGCCGCGCTAGGCTGTACCGCCGGAATCCTCCCGCATCTCCTCGCGACGGTGCTCGGCCTGGCAGCCATCATGCACACAAGCGCGCTAGCCTTTCAGGTGCTCAAATATGCGGGCGTGGCCTATCTCCTGTATGTCGCCTTCGCCACATGGCGGGACAAGTCTGCGTTTGCGGTCGAGTCCAGCGCGCCGAAGGCTGGCGCCGTTCAGCTCGTCACCAGGGCTATCCTGCTCAATGTGCTGAATCCCAAGCTCACGATCTTCTTCCTGGCGTTCCTGCCCCAGTTCGTCGAACCGAGCACCGTCTCGCCTTTGGCGCAACTCCTGACCCTCAGCGGTGTGTTCATGGCAATGACGTTCCTCGTTTTCGTCGCCTACGGCTTGCTCGCACACGCATTCCGCAGCTCGGTTATCGAGTCACCGCGTGTTCAATCGTGGCTTCGGCGTGGCTTCGCTTCCGCATTTGCGGCCCTTGGGATCAATCTCGCGCTGTCCGAAAAGTGAGGGCTGACGCTGCGGCCGATCATGCGGATTGCGATACTGCTCCTACTAAACTTACTTGCCCAGTACGTCTCGGCGAATGAGTTGCTATGGCAGAAGCTCAGGACCGAGGCGGATCTTGTCGTGTTGATGCGCCACACCCAGCCCACAGGTGGCAATCCGCTCACCTGGGACGAAAGCGGAAGGTGCGAGGGTGAATCGATGTTGACCGTCGAAGGCAAAGAGCACGCCCGGAAGATCGGCGAAGCATTTGCCGACCACGGCATTAAAGCTTCCGTCATAAGCTCTCCGATGTGCCGCTGCCGCGACACCGCACGAATTGCGTTTGGCGAAGCGGTTGTGACCGATGCCGCCTTGCGTGAGATTGCAACCGCCGATCGGGAGCGGACACGCGCCTTCGAGCGCAAGGCCCAATCACTGATCGCCGGCAAACGTGGTTCTTCGCCCGTAGTCTTTGTGAGTCACCGACCAAACATTGACTTGCTCAGCATGGAGCTGGTTGGTGAGGGCGAGCTGGTAGTCGCTCGGGCCAATGAAAACGGAGAACTCACTGTGCTGGGCAAAATTCAAATCCTGCCGTGATCCGCGGCCCAGACTCGCTGCTCACGACGGCGGTCGGCCGCCCTCGACTGGAACGTTACACCGTCAAAAGGGGGGTCGCCGCATGCTCACCGCATCCTGTCACTGTGGAGCTGTCCGCGTCGAAGTGCCTCGCAAACCACGCTCTCTGACCAACTGCAACTGCTCCATCTGCCGCCGTTACGGCACGCTGTGGGCGTACTACAAAAGCTCGGAAGTACGGGTCACGGCCGCACCCGGCGCAACCAGCGAATACTCCTGGGGTGACAAATCATTGCGGTTCGTCAGGTGCAGCACGTGCGGCTGCATCACCCACTGGGAACCAATGCAATCCAGGGAAGACAGCAAAATGGGCGTCAACGCGCGAAACTTCGAGCCAGGCTCACTCGAGTCCGTGCGCGTCCGTCTCCTCGACGGTGCATCCACCTGGAAGTACCTCGATTGATCGCTGCTCCTCGCCCAATGCAGCTTGTGCGGCCATCGTTGACGTACCTGCCCGGGTATGTCACGGCCCTGCGCCGCGGATGGTCGGCCGACAACGCAAGAGGCGAAGCGGCCGCCCGTGAAGAGCTCGCGAAGATCGATGAAGATCCGCAGGTCTTTGTCGATCAGCTCTTCGATCCTGAAGCCAAGGGTCCGCCCGTCACATTGCCAGACGGCTCCACGGTCACCCGTCTTCCCGGATTTCGCCTGTGGCTCTGGGATGGCGAGTTCTGCGGATCCATCGGCTTTCGATGGCAACCGGGAACTGCGAGGCTACCTCCTCACGTGCTGGGCCACATTGGCTACGGCGTGGTCCCCTGGAAGCGTGGTCGTGGTTACGCGACTTTGGCGCTGGGCCTGATCTTGCCGCATGCCCGCGCGGAGGGTCTACCATATGTCGAAATCACGACCGATCCCGGGAATTTGGCGTCGCAACGTGTTGTCTTGGCCAATGGCGGTGTGTTGGTCGAGCGGTTCACGAAGCCCGCGCAGTATGGACACGCCGAAGGTTTGCGTTTTCGCATCGGCCTGTGAAGGCGGGGAAGCCAGGTAGACGCCACGCAATGCAACCAATACCCAGTCTCGAATCCATCCTCACCTGTCCGCATTGCGGCTTTGCGGAGCTCGAGGTCATGCCGACCGACGCGTGCCTCTATTTCCACGAATGTACCGCCTGCCACACGTTGCTTCGGGCAAAGGCCGGCGACTGCTGCGTCTTCTGCTCCTACGGTTCGGTCGCGTGCCCGCCCGTTCAGCTGTCCCGCGGCTGCTGTGGTGGCGCTTCCACTGCGAAGGAATAGCAATGAACCGCGCATCGAAGGCGCCCGCTACCGCGGGCCCAAGCGCGGGGAAGCGTGCTTTCTACTTCGTCCTGGGCTCGCTGATTGGCGGCACCATTGGCTATGGTGTCGTCAATTCGGGTCCCGGCCCCGCGCTCTCGCTGCTTGACCCAGGCGCCGCGCTTTGGATATTCGGCGGAGCCGCCGTTTGTGGCGTGCTTGGGGCAAGTTTCCCCGACACGTTCTGGCGCCGCTCGCGAAAGTTCGAAATACGGCATTCGGACGGGAATGACGAGCGATGATCCGCGTTGCCAGGTATTCGTGCCGAGAAGAGAGACAGCCATGGAACTTGGACTGAAGCGTGGAAACCCGCGCGTAGACTGGAGTCATGACGAAGGCGCGTCCCTCGACTGCTTTATCGGCTAACCTTTCGCAATGCCCCACATTCCAGCTTCCCAAGCGCTCGCGCGCTTCCGCGTCGTCGACATGACCCAGGTGCGCGCCGGGCCCACCGCCGCGCGGCAGCTCGCCGACTGGGGCGCGGACGTGATCCAGGTGCAGATGCCCGAGCACATGCGAGGGGACGACACGCTCGGCGGCCAGGAAGGCTCGGATTACCAGTACACGCATCGCAACAAGCGCTCGATCACGCTGAACCTCAAGGAACCCGAAGGGATCGAGGCGCTGAAGCGACTGGTCGCGACCGCCGATGTGCTGCTCGAAAACTTCCGCCCGGACGTGAAGGCGCGGCTGGGCATCGACTACGAAGCCCTGTCGCAAATCAATCCGCGGCTCGTGTATGCCAGCATCTCCGGTTTCGGGCAGACCGGGCCGTACGCGACGCGGCCCGGCTTCGACCAGATCGCACAAGGGATGGGCGGGCTCATGTCGGTGACCGGGCTGCCGGGACACGGACCGATGCGGGTCGGCGTGCCGATCGCCGATCTTTGCGGCGGAATCTTCGCGGCGTACGGCGTCACCGTGGCTCTGCTCGAGCGCGAGCAATCCGGCAAGGGACAGTGGCTGCACACCTCGCTCCTCGAAGCGATGATCTACATGATGGATTTCCAGACCTCGCGCTGGACGATCGAAGGCGAGATCCCCGGCCAGGCGGGCAACTTCCATCCGACCAGCATCCCCACCGGCGTCTACAGGACGAAGGACGGGTTCATCAACATCGCGGTCTTCGGCGGCAAGATCTGGGAGCGCTTCTGCGAGGCGATGGGCGCGCCCGAATGGATCGCCGACGAGCGATCGAAGACCAAGGTCGCGCGCTCCGTGCATCGCGACTGGCTGAACGGGGAGATCGAGCGGCGCCTTGTCGCGAACACCAGCGATTACTGGATCGAGAAGCTGAACGGCGAAGGCGTAGCCTGCGGCCGCATCAACAACCTGAAAGAAGTGTTCGAGGAGCCGCAGGTGAAGCACCTCGGGATGCTGAAGAAGGTCACGTCGAAGCACCAGGGCGAGCAGGTCCTCATGGGCCAGCCCGTCACCCTCACCCGCACCCCTTCCACCATCGTGCGCGCGGCGCCGAAGCGCGGCGAGCACTCCGAGGAGATCCTGGCCGAGATCGGTTACGACTCGAACGAGCGCGCACGCATGAAAGCTGCAGGAGTTTTCTGATGAACGACATGAGCGACATCTCGACTACCGAGCGCGTGAAGACGTGGCTCGACGGCTCGGTGCTCCACGTCCGGTTCAACAATCCCGACAAGCACAATGCGCTCTCGGTCGACATGTGGGAGGCGGTGCCGCCGATCCTCGACCGGGCGGAGAACGACGACCACGTGCGCATGGTGGTGCTCTCCGGCGAGGGCGGCAAGGCGTTCATCTCCGGCGCGGATATCTCCCAGTTCTCGGACATGCGCGCCGCCGAGGAAGCGGTGAAGCGCTACGAGGCGATGGCCGAAGCGGCGCTGCAGGGCATCTACGCGTTCGGCAAGCCGACCGTCGCATGCATTCGCGGCTACTGCATCGGCGGCGGCGTCAACGTGGCGATCAGCTGCGACATCCGCATCGCTTCGTCGAATTCGGTGTTCTCGATTCCTGCCACACGCCTGGGGCTGGGCTACCGCTATTCGGCGATGAAGAACCTCACGCAGCTCGTGGGTCCCGGCTATGCGAAGGACATTTTCTTCACCGGCCGCCGCCTCGATGCCGCCGAGGCGCTGCGGATCGGTCTCGTCAACCGCGTGGCCGAGCCCGGGAGTCTCGATGCGCTGCTCGCCGAATACACGACCGCGATCACCACGGGCGCCCCGCTCACCATCAAGGCGGGCAAGCGGATCATCCAGGAGATATTGAAGCTCGATGCCGATTTCGACGACGAGATGTGCCAGCGGCTGATCCTCGACTGCTTCGAGAGCGAGGATTACGCCGAGGGGCGCAAGGCGTTCATGGAAAAGCGCAAGCCCGTATTCAAAGGCAAATGACGACCATGACGATCCGCATCGCGCTCGCGGCCCTCGCCTTCGCCACTACGTCGGCGCTCGCGGCATGGCCCGAGAAGCCCATCAAGGTCCTGGTCGGTTACGTGCCCGGCGGCTCGACCGATGTCGTCGCACGCCTCATCGCGCCCAAGCTCTCCGAGCGCCTGGGCCAGCCGATCGTGATCGAGAACAAGCCGGGCAGCGCCGGGGATTTCGCGGCTGAGTTGATGCTGCAGGCGCCCGCGGACGGTTATACGCTGCTGATGACGACGGTCGCCGTGCATGCGATCAATCCGGGCCTCATGACGCAGCGCTTCCACCCGATCAACGATTTCACGCCGATCGCGATGGTCTGCTCGTATCCGATGATCATGATCGCCTCGCCGCAGACGACGTTCAGGACTCCCGCCGAGCTGAAGGAGCTCGCCGCGAAGACGCCGACCTTTTACTCGTCGTCCGGCGTGGGATCTCCCGGACACCTGTCGGCCGAGCTGCTGGTGCGCGCGCTCGGCGCCAGCATCACCCACGTCCCCTACAAAGGTGGCGCGCCGTCGGTGCTGGCAATCATGTCGGGCGAGGCGCAAGTCAATTTCGCGACGCTGCCGGCGGTGGTGCCGCAGATTCGCGGCGGCAAGGTGCGCGCCATCGGCCTCGCATCGCGCGAGCGCAACCCCGCGGTGCCGGACGTTCCGACGATGTCGGAGCTCGGCATCGCGGATTTCGAAGTCGGCACGTGGAGCGGGCTCATCGGCCCGAAAGGCGTGTCCCAGGACGTCGTGCAGAAGATCAACGCGGCAGTGACGGCCGTGGTGAACGATCCCGTGATCAAGCAGCGCCTCATCGACGAAGGCGCCGAGATCAAGCTCATGTCGCCCGCCGATTTCGGTACCTTCATGCGCGCCGAGAACGTGCGCTGGGTAAAGGTCGTCAAGGACGCGGGGATCACCCCGCAATAGCTCCCACATTTCGTGCCTGCGCGAGGACGCCGATGAATATGTTCCGATTCACACTGACCGTGCTCGCCCTCGGTCTCGTTACGAGCGGACTCGCGCCGGACGCAACCGCACAGGCCTGGCCGACAAAGCCGGTCAAGGTCATCGCCGTCTTCCCGGCGGGCGGCTCGGTCGATCAGGTCGCGCGCGTCCTGGCCCAGCAATTGGCAACGCAGACGGGCCAGTCATTTGTCGTCGATAACCGCGGCGGCGCTTCCGGGTCGATCGGCACCGCAATTCTCGCCAAAGCCGACCCCGACGGCTACACGATCGGCGTCGTATTCGACACGCACGCCGTCAATCCGTCGCTGATCCCGGGTCTGCCCTTCGACACGCTGAAGGACCTGACGCCACTGATGCTGGTCGGAACCGGCGCGATGGCGCTCGTCGCCAACGTCGCGCAGCCCTACAAGTCGTTCACGGACGTCGTGGCCGCCGCCAAGGCCAAGCCCGGCAGCGTGTCGTTCGGAACGATCGGCGCCGGCAGCATCGGCCACCTTACGATGGCGCAGCTGGGCAACCAGCTCGGCGCCGAGTTCAACCATATTCCCTATCGCGGCGGCGGGCCGCTGATGAACGATGCGATCGCCAACCAGGTGCCGCTCGCGATCGGCTCCGTGTTCCTCGTGAAGCCGCACGTCGACTCGGGGCGGCTGCGCGCCATCGCGGTAACCTCGCTGAAGCCCGACCCCAACCTTCCCGGTGCCGAGCCGATCGCAAGCCAGGGCGTACCCAACTTCGAGGCCTACACGTGGTGGGGTGTGTACGCACCGGCCAATCTGCCGCCCGCGCTCGCCAAGCGCATCTACGACGAGCTCGCCAAGGCGATCAATACGCCGGCGGTCAAAGAGAAGCTGCAAGGGCAAGGCATCGATGTCAGCGGCGCGCCCGGAAGCGAGCTCGACGCCTTCGTTCGCAAAGAGATCGCACGCTGGGCCAAGGTCATCAAGGACAACAACATCAAGTCCGGCGACTGAGCAAAATGTGGAAGCGGCAGCGCGCGAGACGTCGCGCGCTGTAGCGTATCGATTGAAGTCCCGGCGGCATACGCACACGTCCTTCGCACAGAACGCGGGGATTCTAATGGCTGGCATGAATCGGGGTCTGTCGCACTGACTTGGCAGGTCGGATTGAGGGTATTGCGGAGAGGCGGTCCTCCCAATGCCGCGCCAAGCATCATTTCGCGCGTGAAGTCTCGTCGTGCCTCGCGCATCCGAATGCCACCGCAATCAAGGAAGTCATCGCCGCGCGCCGCGCGATGCCAGCTGTAGCAAAACGGCGACGTCAGAGCGCTTCCGACAAGCGCAAGCACCCCTCTCCTACGCAGATATCGCCGTGCCGAAACCGCCGTATCGGGAACCGCCTGCAACGGCGAGTTACAAATAAGGGTGCGTCTTCGTCAACTCGGAACCTCGGCTGCTCGTTTAGGGAATCGTGCCGGGCAAATATGACGAAGTTCATCGGTAAAGGAGACAAATACATGAAGACTTTGATCGCACTCGCCATTGCAGGCGTGCTCGCTTCGACGGCTGTCGCGGCCGGCCCCGCTGACTCGCGCATCGATCGCCATTCCAATTCTGCCGTGATGATCCCCGTGCAGTACGATCAGCGGGACGACCGTTCCGCGTCGATCGACGAACGCGAATCGCGCATCACGGAGCGCATACAGCGCGGCATGAACGACGGCAGGATCACCAATCGCGAGGCGCGCAGGTTGCAGCGTGAGCTCGACGCCATCGAGGCGAAGGAGCGCGCATTCAAGAGCGACGGCCGACTCAGCCGGCGCGAGACCGACGAGCTCAATCGCGATCTCAACCGCTTGGCCGATCACGTCCGCCAGCAAGCGCGCGACGAGGAGCGCTACTGATTTCGTCTCTTGGTAATTGGACGGAACGGGCCGGCGAACGCCGGCCCTTTTCATAGAGGCGGCGCGCGGCTGACCCACCCTACGGTCGAATCCAGGCAGGCGTCGCCCCGCGTCGGGAGGTGGACCCCGCCGGAATGGGTAATATGGGCGGCTCCCAATCATCAATGAGGGGATTCAATAACGGATCGGCGGACGTTCGCTGCCGCTTTCGTAGGCGCCCTCGTAATCGAGCGGTCCAGCATTCACGTCGCGGTCGCCCGGCAAGCAACCAAAACGATACCTATTGTCATGGTCTTCACGGCGGACCCCGTGCAAGCCGGGTTCGTCACGAGCCTGGCGCGGCCCGGCGGCAACGATCTCCTTCAAGATAGTGAGGTACTTGCTCCAGAGCTCGCGGCTCGCGTCGGCGCTCAAGCCCGTGACCGATTGGGGTTACTCACGCACTACTGATTTTTCGCGGGCGCTCCAGGAAGGACAGCGGGCACACCCTCCGGGTTGATGTTGAACGCCAGGAATGTCAGCGGCACAGCTCCCGGGTTTCCCCATTGGTGCACCAGACCGAACGGTTCGTAGATTAGAGAACCGGGTGTCTTGGCCTCCAACGTGCCTTCGACCGTGTTTGCGCCTGTTCCTGAGATGATGTAATAAAGCGCCGCACCTGATCGATGGTGCGGCGGATTGGACGGCATTTCCGGCGGAAACGTGACTCGCGTCAAGTTAAGGTCATACCGGCCTGGCTTCAGCGCAGGGAGCGGTGCTTTTGTTCGATAGAGCTCCTGCACGACTGCGGGCGGAGCTTCGAGCGGCTTAGCGAGATCCGCGTTCGCGACGAGCAGGAAGTGCAGAAAAATAGAAGGACCACCGTCTCCCGCTTTCAGTACCGCCGTGTTGCCGCTGGCGATAAACAAGCCCTCACCCGGGCTTAATGTCTTGACCTCTCCACCGATCGAAATCTCGGTCGACCCCGAGAGCTGGTAAAGGATCCCGTCGGTCGCGGAGACGCTGCTGCTTGCCCCTGTGGGAATGGTGACACTTACTGCCTTGAAGTGGACCGGCGTATCCCCGACCGCCGGCAACTTGGTTGAAGCCACTACCGTTCTCGCAGTTGCAGGCGCAGCGGGTGGGCTTTGTCCTGCGGCGGGGACAGCGAGTGCTACCGCACAAACGAATGAACTTGCAACGAACGTTCGCCGATCCATCGCTGAATCACCTCGTCGATGAATGGAAGTCTGACCATGGTACGCTCCTTCGAGGGCGGCTGCTTTCGCGATGCGGCGCCTGATGGAGCAGTTGTTCATTGCACAGATCAAAGCCGCGTGCGCCTGAGCCAAACATTCGATGTTGACGGCGCCAGCTTTCTACAGTCGGCGTGCAAGCTATATCTTGCTTCAACCACTCCGCTTTGCGGCAGCGACTAGAAACGTTGGTCAAAGCCGCCGATGTCCGCGCGTTCGCGCACACATCGGCGGAGACTAGCACTTGCTATTTCTGAATCCATTCGCCCGAGCGATAGACCCACTTATCGCCCTTCTGCTCGATCGTCGAGAACTCGTACTTGTAGCCCTGTCGTTCCGGGATGTACTGCGGGTCTCTCCAAACATATTTGGAGCTCTCATACTCGTAGTGGCCGGGTACGTAGACCTGTCCCGCGCGTGGCGCGGGCTTGACTTCCACGTTCACCGTCGGCGGCGGTGGCGGCGCGGCGTTGATCTCGACCTCGACCTTGTCGGCGTAGGCGACCGTAGGAAGGGCGATCGCACCGAGCGCCAGCAAAGTACAGCCGATGGAATTACGTAGTTTCATGATGTCTCCTGAGCGATTGAATGATTCGTCACGCTTGGTCCCGTGAGACCGGGACGCCTTTCCCTCGCACACCGAGCGTACCTCGGTAGGTTTTTTGCGTGAAGGCCGCTTTGGCGGAAACGGAGTTCGTCTGACGTCCCTTTAATTGAGCGTCTGACACGAGGCCTGCAGGATGGGTAACCAGGACGGCCTGCTACGCGCGTCGCAGTGGTATCAGGGGTTTGTCCGCTTCAGGCAGTCGCGCCCCGGGCGCGCGTGACCTCGCCTCGTTGTCTGTTCGCCACCGTACTGACTTGTCGCCGATCGCTCGGAATGACTAAGATTTCCGGACTGGCTAGAGAGGGCAGTCATGCAATCGGTGCGTATGCACACGGATGGGAATGGCGTTAGCTGGGCGATGGCGAAGTGCAGCGTGTATGGCGAGGTGCACAAATACCTCACCGAAAATCGTGCTCGCGGGCCTTGTCGCCTGTCAGAACTGCCACCACAAGATGGATTTGGATCGCGCGTTGATCGAAACAGACGAGCAGAAACGGATGCCGGATGGCGGCGGGCAACGACCGCACCATCCTTAGCAATGACTAGGTATGCAATTTGAAATACCGGGAGCGCCCCGGAGCACCGCGGGGTGGGCGATTGCTAGCATCGGACAACCGCGAAGCGAGCGGTCTAACCGGCGCACGTGGTGCACCAATCATGCGAGCCCGCGAATGGATTGCGGTGTCTGATTTCTGCGTTGTGCCTAGGAGGACACGTGCCATTCAAAAGCCAAGCACAGAGAAGAAAATTCGCTGAGCTTCTGGTCAAAGGGAAGATTTCGAACGAGACGTTCGAAGAGTGGAACCGGGAGACGGGATCGGCGAAGCTTCCCGAACGCGTTAAGCCAAAAGCCAACGCGAAACCCCAGACTAAGACTACGGCTAAAGCAAAGGCCAAGAGCAAAGCCACCGTCAAGCGCAAGGCGAAATAAGGGTGCCAATCATGACGGAACGTCCTTCAATTGCCTCCTAACCGATGTGATTGTCGGGCGTCAAATTCGCGCGGCGTGCACGAAATGCGCGGCCTGGAGGGGCCGTTGTGCTGCTCTCTGGAAAGCCGGATGGCATCGAGTCGGCGGTAGCAGCCGGCACCGTCCCACTGTTGAAGCCAGTCACGTCCGAGCGGTTGAGCCAGCTACTCGGGGAAGTTTTCGGTCAAAGTCGCGCCGAATCATGAACGCATTACGGTTGGCGAAGCGATACCCACGCCGGAGTGTGGTCGCTCGGCTTTTCCCGCCCCCGGTAGTCGGTATCAACACCGGCTGCAACGACACATCTCTGCAGTGGCGCGCTAAGTAACAGGAAGTCCATGCGGAAGCCTTTGTTCTGGCGAAAGGCGTTGTCATTGACCCAATAGGTGTACATCCGCTGGTCGGGGTGCAGTTCGCGCGCAGAGTCCATCCAGCCTTGCGCAAGCAGGCGTCGGTAAGCGTCTCGGGTGGGCGGCTGCATCACGGCGTCGAAGCGCCACCAAGTCGGGTTGTAGATGTCGAAATCGGTGGGAACGACATTGAGGTCGCCTGCGAGCACGACCGGCTTGCCGGACGCATAGAGTCGTTTCGCGTACCGGATCAGGCGCTCGAACCAGCGCAGCTTGTACTCGAAGTTAGGTGATCCCACCGGGTTGCCATTGGGGAGGTAGATCGACGCGACGACCAAGCCCTTGGTCCCGGCTTCCAGATACCGCGTGTGCTTGTCGCTCGCTTCGCCGGGCAAACCCCGGCGTAGCTCCGCTGGGGTTTCGCCTTTGGATAAGATCGCCACGCCGTGATGGGACCGTTGCCCGTGCCAGATCGCGCCGTAGCCTGCTTTCTCTATAGCCTTCGCCGGGAACTTGGTGTCGTCGGTTTTCAGTTCCTGCAAGCAGACGATGTCGGGACTCGTTTCCTCTAGCCATTCGAGCAGCCGAGGGAGGCGACCGTTCACGCCATTGACGTTGTAGGTGGCGACCGTGAGCACGTTTCCGCCAGGTCAGATCAGGTGGTCGTTATAGTCTGCCCACGCTATCGCAAGGGGCTCGATGATCTGCGCTCGTCGTTCTTCGGACTGTCGACGCGCGTCGATATTGGATTCACCCTATGAGATGGAACTGTCAGAGGTCGCGAACAGCCATAAGTCGGTCCCCGCACTGCGTGTTCTAATTCTTGCCATCGATTCGAGTGGCGGCCGGTTTCGCTGACTCGCCGACACGCCGGCCGACTTCGATCGCGGCGGCGGAAAGCGCTCTATCGAACGCAACATTGGTCGCTTCAATGACGCGGCGCATCGACGATCGTTCGAGTACTGTGGCGTAGTCGCGCAACTCGTCGTCTGACAAGGGCGCATAAACAGCAGCAATGTACGCAAGCGACTCCGGCGCAAGCTCGATGGCGATCTGGCGGCGTAAGGGTTCGAGCGCATCCTTTTTTGGGTTTCCGAGCCGATCCGGCGCGCTATATGCAGGCGGGATGTCGCGTACAGGCATGCCCGCCGCAAGGATCATGGCCCGGGCCATGTTGAGCGCCATCGTCGCGCTTCTGTCCTCGATGCCACTAGCCTTCAGGATCCGTTCGAGTTCGGCTTTGCGTGCCATTGGCAACCCGGCGAGCGCTTGTGGAGCGTTATCGGCTGCGCGCCTGGGCGCTTCCTCAGTCGAGGCTGTCATCTCGATCGCAGTCACACGCTTGCCGGCGGGTGTATCGAGCCACTTCACGAACAGTACGGCGTCGCCTTCGGGCAATAGTGCATCGAGATGCGATCGTATGGCGAGCCGCAGTCGGTCGGCGGCGAACGCAACGTTGACGGCGCTGCGCAATCGCTCCATCTGAGCGTCAGTCAACCGATGCGGTTGCGCCTGCGGCCCAGCTTGTGCTTTTTCGATCTGACGGAGCCCTTTGCCCGCGATCTGCCCGAGTTGTTCCGCAAGGCCCGACTTCTGGATGTAGTCGTCGACCAACGTGACCGACGCCACCAGGGGCGATGACGAGAGTAGATGCAAGAGCGCGACGAGGCTCAGACGTGCAGCGAGGTCGAAGTTCATGTTCGCTTCGGAGACCTGTTCAGGCGTCCATCGTACTCCACGGCGCAAAGCCCGGCGCCTGGCCATTCGAACAACCGACGAGCTTCGAACTGGTGATCAACTCGAAGACAGCGAGATCCGTCGGTCTGACTGCCGCAGTCCCTGGTGACAAGCGGCTCATGTCAATTCAATGACGTCCGTAGATGAACCGCTTCGGCTCCGCCCCAGGCCGGCCGCTGGCATCATTGCTAGCACGCGCCGATCGCCTGATCGAATGACAACTCCGAGTCGTGGCCTAATCCGGCGCTCGAGACGAGCCTGCAAAATCAATACGCCGAGAATCACCGCGGTAGCACACCTGTTCAAAATCGCGAGAAGATTGTAACGGGCTGTAACCCGCGCTTGAGATTCCCGAACCCCCCCAACAGATCGGCCCGCTGCGACTTGCGGAGAGGAACTGTGCAAAGCGTTCGGATGCATCTCGACGGTAACGGCTTGCTATGGGCAATGGCGAAGTGCCGCGTGTGTGGCGAGGTACACAAGTACCTCGTTAGCGAAGCGCTGGCCGGCCCCATCAAGTGTAAGAGCTGCGCACGCCCTATGGAGATACAAGGCGCGGTCATCGAATCAGCGCTACCGGGCGATCAACTTGGTAACGGCGCTTAGTGCAGCCCGGCCGTTCTACCTTGATCTAAGACCTCGTTCGGATATTGCCGAAATGGTCAGTGCGCCCGACACTCGCCCTCTCAGTTTCGTCGTTCAGCGCTAGCATGTCGCGGCGCTCCGCCGCTGGTCGGCACAGTCCATCAGGTCTTGCCGAATTTCACCTATGGAGAGTCTGCTATCGGATGGAGTTGCTCTTCTTGCTGGCCGTTCCCGGCTGCCGTCGTTCAAACCAGGAAGGCAGCATGTTGGCGGGTTGGCGCTAAATCAATAACTTAGCTTGGCGCCTCTGCCATGCCCGCTAAAACATACCCGATCAACATACGGCCGCCACTTCGCCGAAGGCGTGCGCTAGTGATTGCTCCCTTGTTTCGATCCCGACATGCTCTGCCCCATGAGCGATGACAAGCCCGTGGTGCTGTATCCCTTCCGAAAGCGCGATCCGCTCACCGGCAAGTGGTACCGCGCCCGCTACATGGCGTCGCTAGCCGACATCGAGCGCGCCGGCGGGATAGTGGACGGCCAGCCGGAAGTACGGCGACCGCTCGGTATTGACTCAGGCTTTCAGCCGTACCGCGATCCGCCGCCTCGGCGTGTTGAGCCAGTACAGATGCATCCCCAGCGCGAGCAACCGCCAGCAATCGACCAGCTAGAGCGATTCCTGGCGTGTGTGTTCCTGCGCCGGTACGCGACCTACTGTGTACGGCGCAGGCGATATGCGCAGGCCCAGGGTGCGACAGCGTTGTGGCGGGAGTTGAGTCTGCGCTGATGCCCGGCAAAATCCATACGTCGAGAAGCTAGTTGAGCACAAATCGCCTGAAGGCAATGACGGCGTCCGCTGGCGCTGGCGAGCATCCGAAAGCGTTGCTACACGCCGGGAGGGCATAAATACGCGCTCCCTCCTTATCGTCGGGCACCTTCGTGATCCGAAACGCTAATCCACTTCGAGCCGCCAACGGGCCATACGTCTCAATAATGGTGTCGGTAACGGTTTGAAGGCGATACTCACTGTTATTAGCCACCCAGGCTTGCGCGCGCTGCCAGTACAAGTCGCACTGCGCCTTATTGGTACAAATCAGGGTCTCGGCAGTCGCGAGATTGGCGGCTGGCATCTGGCCACAACCAAACAACAGTGCCGCAGCAATGCACAGAGATAGTTTTCCAAAGATCGACACGTAGGTCATCGAAGTCTCCTGCCGGCCAACCCCCATCCACCGCAACGGGTGCAGGCTGAATCACCCCCTCTGAGAAGGTCACTGCCGCTAGTGTAGCGCCCGCTTTCGCGAGACGTTGACTAGTGGAGGTTCAACAATCCAACCTGGCAGCGTCGGCACCGGATGGGACGCTGCAACGGCGGAAGCAATCTTGCGACAACTCGAAAAGCTGGAAACACCCGTATCACCGTTCGCCCCCGACTACGCGCCGACCAAAGGCAGGTGGAGCAAGCGAGCGAAGGGCAGCGGGCGATGGGTAAAGGCAACTGCCGTGGAGGAAAGTCAACCTCGTGGAGTGGACTCCTGACGGCAGCGTTCGCAGGCCGCGCGGATAACGCGATCAGCAGGTGATGAGATCCGTATGCCCGAAGCCCTTGGAGTAGTCGAGCACGGAGATGACCGTCGGCGTTACGCGGAACAGGCGGATCTCGTCCGGGGTTGGCATCTTCACTGGCAGAGGAGGTGCGTCAGGGTACTTCAGCGGGAGCATGCGCAAGACCTTGTCCGCTTCGGCCCGATCATCCACCGCATGCGCGCGCGCTGCCATCGACAGGCCGGTGATCTTCATCAGATCCGCAGTGTCATGATCGATCGTTAGCGAAATCCGATCATCTCGCGCAAGATTTTTTGCCTTCTGACTGTCCAGGCCGCAGAGAAAATACAGGATCATGCCTTCGTTCGCATAACCGACGGTCGTCGCCTGCGGCCAGCCATCCGGGCGCAGCGTCGCAACCGTCATGATTCGGTGCTGGTCCAGCAGCGTCAGGATTTTCCTTCTGATTTCATCTTCCATGAGTTGTCCCGATGATCGCGAACAGGGCGGACCTCGCTTGATAGGCATTTTAGGGTCGTTCCAACGGGCGGCTTTGACGTGTATCAAGCATGACGCCCGGCAACTCAACCGATAATTGTTGTCAATCCGGAATCCAAAGAGAAACACCCGCATGGGCAGCACAACAGTGTTTTCGATTTTGGTGGTTCGTAGTGCGGCTGCAGCGATGTGCACCGGTGCCGAATCCGACACATTGCCGGCCGCGCGGGCGTCGGATGATCTGCAGCGCCTCAATACGATCGCGACCACGTGGTCGCGCTTGTGTCGCCTCTGCATTGCGCTGCTTGTTCTGCCGTTCGTTTCAGGCTGTTGGCACGACGCCGATCGCAGTATTGATCGATCCGCCAGCTTCGCCGCGCTAGGTTTGTTGCCGGGGTATCTGGGAAGCGAAGCCTCTGCAGTTTCCGCTGATGGACGCGTGGTCGCGGGTTCGAGCCGATCGCGTGCGGGATTGACCCAGGCGTTTCGCTGGACCAGCCCGGAGGGCTTGACGGCGCTCGGGTTCCTTCCGCAAGGCTCGTTCACCACGACGACGGCCATTTCGGCCAACGGCGCGGTCATCGTCGGCAATGCCGATGGCGGCAATCCCATCGGCTTGCATGGATTTCGCTGGACGATCGATCTCGGCTTGACGCAGCTTGCCGGTCTGCCCAATGCAATTGTCTGCGCCGCGAACGCTGTTTCCGCCGATGGATCGGTGGTTGCCGGCACCTGCCTCGCGCCCATGAACGAGGCGTTTCGCTGGACGCAGGCAACGGGTGCAGTCGGCTTGGGACGCTTCGGCACAGGCAGCAATTCGACCAGCACGGCGACCGCAGTCTCCGGCGACGGGGCGATCATCGGCGGCGCCGGTCATCCAGTTCTAACGGGCGCCGTCATCTGGGATGCCTCCAATGTGCCCACGATTATCGGCGGATTGGCGGGCGATACCAGTGGCGTGATCACGGCGCTTTCCCGCGATGGAACGGTTGCAGCCGGCATATCTCTCGACGCCGCTGGTCACGAACGTGCCTTCCGCTGGACCTCCACCGGGGAGGTCGTTGCGCTTGACACGACGGGCACATTCGTTGGGACAATCGCAACCGCCATTTCGTCCAACGGCCGGCGTATCACCGGTTGGGGAGGTCGCGAGAGTGGTCCGGATGTTGCAGTTCTGTGGGACGAGTCGGGAGCGTTGCACGTCGTATCCGACCTGCTTTCCGACGATGGCAAGGCCGCAAGCACGGGCTGGTCACTCACGCGTGCGCGTGGGATCTCCGCTGACGGTCGAGTCATCGTCGGCGAAGGCATCGATCCCGACGGCACCGCGCGCGGATGGATCGTTACGCTGAGCGAGTGAATCGTCGAGTCAACGCGGCGGCCGTTTTCTTCAGCTTTATCCCGCGACAAGACCGCGCCCATGAAACCGATCGGAGCGCTTGGCTATCAGTAAAGCGGTCCCACCGTAACGACGCGTATTACCGTCGTGACAGTATCGGCGCGCCGATGGCTGCTACTGGCTGAACCGGGAAAGCAGTATTTGGCGGAGACGCAGGGATTCGAACCCTGGATACAGGTTTTGGCCCGTATGCTCCCTTAGCAGGGGAGTGCCTTCGACCACTCGGCCACGTCTCCAGACTTGCAATTGTACTGGCTAACCTAGGTCCCGGTCCATCGATCCAGGACGAATTCTTCGCAGAATCCGCAGGTTAGCGAGCGATCCACCCGCGTCGGTTACGCCAACTTCACCGTGCGCCCGGCGTCCGACGATTCACGGACCGCATCCAGCACTTGCTGGCACCGCCATCCATCGGTGAAGCTGGGACTCGGCGAGTGCCCTTCCGCAATCGCTTTGCTGAAATCCCTCACGAGCATTCGAAACGCCATCAACCGATGATCCCGCGCATCCTTCGGCAGCGTGTATTGCGGCGGCGTAGTTAGCGCGGCAAGCGGCGCACCCTTACGGCTCGCGATCACCACTCCGTCATCGGTCGGATTGGGCCCCGCCTGCTCCGCCAACAGCGTGCCCTCGTCGCCCAATACGGCGATGCGCGCACCGCGTGCCGGCGTCGTCGCGAACGACGCGATCATCGTCGCCGTGCCGCCGTTCACGAAGTTGAGCGTGAAGTAAAACGTGTCGTCGGTTTCGGCCTTGACGATCTTGCCGGCAGCCTCGTCGAGCACGTCGGGTCGTAACGTGGACAACTGGCCGCTCACCGACGCGACTTCTCCGAACCAATCGCGCAAGCCGTCGATGTAGTGCGAGCCGAGCGCGCCGAGCAAACCTCCGCCCTCGGACTTCAATGCCTGCCACGTCAGCGCACGCGGCTGCGCGGTCACGTAGCGGTCCAGGAACAGTTCGATCGTGCACAGCCGGAACCGGCCGATGTGCCCATCCGCCAGCAGTTGCTTGATGTATCCACGTTGCGGCGTGTAACGAAACTCATGGGCGACCATCGCCGTGCGCCGTTGCTTCGTGGAGGTGTCGCGCATTTCGGCGGCTTCGCGCGCGTCCAGCGCGAACGGCTTTTCACACAGGACATGCTTGCCCGCTTCGAGCGCCGCCATGACGAGCGGATGATGGGTCCGCGGCGGGGTGCTGATTGCGACCGCCGCAATATCATCGCGCCGGATGAGCTCCAGGGGATCGGTATAGACGGCTTCGACACCTGCACCATCCGCGACCTTTTGCGCCTTGTCCCGATGGCGGCTGCACAGCGCTGCCACTTCCCAGCCCTCGGACTGGAACGCGGGAAGGTGCACCTGCGCGCCGAATCCGAGCCCGATGATGCCGACCCGCGGCTTGACTGCTGTGTTAGGCACGACTACCTCCGTTGACGCGACGGGTTACGCCGGTTCCTTCTCCAGCTCGAACGCCTTGTGCAGCACGCGGACGGCGAGCTCGAGATACTTCTCGTCGATCACCACGGAGATCTTGATCTCGGACGTCGAGATCATCTGCATGTTGATGCCCTCCTCGGCCAGCGCCTTGAACATCTTCGACGCGATGCCGACGTGCGAGCGCATGCCGATCCCGACCACGGATACCTTGCAGATCTTGTTGTCGCCGATGATCTCGCGCGCGGTGAATTTCTTGCCGCGCTCCTTCTCGAGCACTTCGAGCGTCTTCGCATACTCGCTGCGATTCACGGTGAACGAAAAATCGGTGTGACCCGACGCGCCGATGTTCTGCACGATCATGTCGACGTCGAGGTTCGCGGCGGCGACCGGACCGAGGATCGCGTACGCAATACCGGGCTTGTCCTCCACCCCCATCACCGAGATCTTGGCTTCGTCGCGGTTGAATGCAATGCCGGAAATGATCGCCTGTTCCATGGTTTCGTCTTCCTCGAACGTGATGAGCGTGCCGGACGCCGCGGATTCCGGATCGTCGAACGACGACAGCACGCGCAGCTTGACCTTGTACTTGCCCGCGAACTCCACCGAGCGAATCTGCAGCACCTTGGAGCCCAGGCTCGCCATCTCGAGCATTTCCTCGAACGTGAGCGTCGCAAGCCGGCGCGCCTCGGGAACGATGCGCGGATCGGTCGTGTAGACGCCGTCCACGTCGGTATAGATCTGGCACTCGTCGGCGGTCAGCGCCGCTGCCAGCGCAACCCCCGAGGTATCGGAACCGCCGCGGCCGAGCGTTGTGATGTTGCCGTCGGCGTCCACCCCCTGAAAACCGGCGACGATGACGATGGTGCCCGCCGCAAGATCACGGCGCATGTTGGCTTCGTCGATGTCGAGAATGCGCGCCTTGGTGTACGTATTGTCGGTCAGGATCCGCACCTGGCCGCCGGTGTAGCTCTTCGCCTGCAGGCCCAGCTCGTGCAGCGCAATGGCGAGAAGGCCGATAGTGACCTGTTCGCCGGTCGCGGCGACGACGTCCAGCTCCCGCGGATTGGGATTGTCCGAGATTGCCTTCGCCAGACCGAGAAGCCGGTTGGTTTCGCCCGCCATGGCGGACAGCACGACGACGATCTGGTGGCCCTGCGCGTGGTAATGCGCGACGCGGCGTGCCACGTTCTTGATGCGATCGGTCGAGCCCACCGACGTGCCGCCATATTTCTGGACGATCAGCGCCATGACGTCAGGACACTGCGCGGAATACGAGCGTCGCGTTGGTGCCGCCAAAACCGAAGGAATTGGACAGCGCGCCGGTAATCTTCATCTTGCGCGCCGTCAGCGGCACGAAGTCGAGATCGCACTGCGGATCGACATTGACGAGGTTGGCTGTGGGCGGCGCGATCTGGTCGCGGATCGCGAGCACGGTGAACACTGCCTCGATGCCGCCGGCGGCGCCGAGCAAATGGCCGGTCATCGATTTGGTCGACGAGACGGCGAGCTTGTGCACATGGTCGCCGAAAGCGCGCTTCACCGCGGTGCACTCGGCAAGATCCCCAAGCGGCGTCGAGGTGCCGTGCGCGTTGATGTATTCGATGTCGGTAGGCTGCATGCCGGCATTCCTGAGCGCGTTGACCATGCTGCGGCGTGCGCCGTCGCCGTCGTCCGGTGGCGCGGTGATGTGATGCGCATCGGCGCTCATGCCGTACCCCGCGAGCTCGCAATAGATGCGCGCGCCGCGCGCCTTCGCATGCTCCAGTTCTTCGAGGACCAGGATGCCGGCACCTTCGCCCAGAACGAAACCGTCACGGCCGATGTCCCACGGGCGGCTGGCGGTGGCGGGATCGTCGTTGCGCGTGGACAGCGCGCGGGACGCGCAAAAGCCGCCTACGCCAAGCGGGGACACGGTCGCTTCCGAACCGCCGGCAACCATGATGTCGGCATCGCCGTATTCGATGAGCCGCGCCGCCTCGCCCAGGCTATGGTTGGCCGTCGAGCAGGCGCTGACCGTGCCGAGATTGGGACCCTTGTAGCCGTAATGGATCGACGCCAGGCCGGCGATCATGTTGATGATCGAGCCGGGCACGAAGAACGGCGAGATCTTGCGCAGCCCGCCTTCGGTATACGCCCTGTGCGTCTCTTCGATCATCGGCAGGCCGCCGATGCCGGATCCGATGCACACACCCACGCGTTCCTTGTCACCGGCGTAGTCGTCGAGGCCGGCGTCCTTCACGGCCTCCATCGTCGCCACGAGCCCGTAATGAATGAAGGTGTCGTAACGGCGCGCTTCCTTTCCCGACAGATATTTCGTGACGTCGAAGCCCTTCACTTCGCCGGCGATCTGCGACGGGAACCCCGCGGGATCGAAGCGGGTGATTCTCGCAATGCCGGAGTGGCCGGCGAGGATGCTCGCCCATGCCTGCGGCACCCCGATGCCCACGGGCGCGATGATGCCGAGACCTGTGACGACAACGCGACGACGGGACATGACGGCTCAGGCGGTTTGGAAATGAACGTGGTGCGCCACGCACGGACTCAGGGCGCGCGCGGCGCCAAGCAACCGCGCCGCGACGACGGAGGCCGACGGGCGCTTCGAGGACCCGTCGCCGCCGTGGGCAGCTATTTCTTGAGGTGGGCGCCGACGTAGTCGATCGCCTGTTGCACCGTAGTGATTTTCTCGGCTTCTTCGTCCGGGATTTCGGTTTCGAATTCTTCTTCGAGCGCCATGACGAGCTCGACCGTGTCGAGCGAATCGGCGCCGAGATCGTCGACGAACGACGATTCGTTCTTGATTTCCGCTTCGTTGACGCCCAGTTGCTCGGCGACGATCTTCTTGACGCGTTGTTCCACGTTATCCATGCTTTCCTCCCCTATCGGGGCCCCTAGAATCAAACGGCGAATTCTACCAGATAGCGGCCGCTAACCGCCCCTTGACCGGTGGGCAAGGCAAAAGCCTCGCGCGATGCTGCGTCGGGCTCAACGCCCGCCCCACAAAGGATCCTTACACCATGTACATGCCGCCGTTGACGTGCAGCGTCGCGCCGGTCACGTAGCCGGCGCCCGGACTTGCAAGAAACGCCACGGCGTGCGCGACATCCTCGGGCGTTCCGAGCCGGCCCAGCGGAATGCGCGACAGCAGCGTCTCGCGCGCCGCATCCGGCAGCGCCTTCGTCATGTCGGTGTCGATGAATCCCGGCGCGACGCAGTTCACCGTGATGTTGCGGCTCCCCACTTCCTGGGCGAGCGATTTGGTGAAGCCGAGCAGCGCCGCCTTTGCGGCCGCGTAATTCGCCTGCCCCGGATTGCCGCTCGAGCCCACGACACTGCCGATCTGGATGATGCGTCCATGACGCGCCTTCACCATGCCACGCAGCACGCCTTTCACGAGTCGAAAGACGCCATCGAGATTGGTGGCCATCACCGCGTTCCACTCGTCGTCCTTCATCCGCAGCAGAAGATTATCGCGCGTAATGCCGGCGTTGTTGACGAGGATGGTGATGGGTCCATGCCTGGCCTCGATGGCGGCGAGGACGCTGTCCGTCGCTGCCGCGTCCGTCACGTCGAGCTTCATCCCGGTGCCGCCATTGCCGACATCGCTGAGCAGCGCACCGATCTTCGCGGCGCCCTCATCGGTCGTTGCGGTGCCGATCACCGTCGCGCCGTCGGCCGCGAGCCGCAACGCGATCGCGAGACCGATCCCGCGAGTCGCGCCCGTGACGAGCGCCGTCTTTCCGGCAAGCATTCCCTGGCTCATCGCTGAATGTCCGCCTCGTCGGCTACGACGACGACAGCTCCGCCCGCGCCGCAGCGATGGCGTCGCTGTCGGACAGTGCGTATGTGTGCATGCCATCGGCAATGCGCCGGGTCAATCCGGTCAGCACCTTGCCGGGTCCGCACTCGACGATGTGCGTGACGCCGCGCTCGGCCATCGCGCGCACGGTGGCCGTCCAGTGGACGGGGTTGGCCGCCTGCCGCGCGAGTGCGTTGCGAATCGCGTCGGGTTCGCGATGTTCGGCGACATCGACATTGTGAATGACGGGAATTGCGGGTGATTGCAGCTGAATCTCCGCGAGACGCGTCGTGAGCTTATCCGCGGCCGGGCGCAACAACGAGCAGTGAAACGGCGCGGATACCGGCAGCAGCACGCCGCGCTTCGCGCCTTTTTGCTTGGCGAGACCGATCGCCCGCTCGACCGCCTCGCGGTCGCCGGCAATCACGATTTGCCCCGGCGCATTGAAGTTGACGGCTTCGACCACTTGTCCCTGCGCCGCTTCCGCGCATGCGGACACCACGGCGCCGTCGTCAGCACCCATGATCGCCGCCATCGCGCCCTGCCCCGCGGGCACGGCCTCCTGCATCGCCTGCGCGCGAAAGCGCACCAGCGGCAGCGCATCGCGAAACGCGAGCGCGCCGGCGGCGACGAGCGCCGTGTATTCGCCGAGGCTGTGTCCGGCGAGCACCGTGGGCATCGGACCCCCGGCAGCCTGCCACGCACGCAGCGTCGCGATGCCGGCGGTGAGCATCACCGGCTGCGTATTGGTCGTGAGGTTCAATGCGTCCGGCGGTCCTTGCTCGACCAGCGTCCACAGGTCTTCGCCGAGCACGTCGGAAGCTTCGCCAAACGTATCGCGCACGACCGGATGCGCGGCAAAGCCGTCCATCATTCCGACGGTCTGCGAGCCCTGCCCGGGAAAGACGAATGCGATCTGCATACGAATTGATCCTACCACCTCAGAAAAACGGAGCCCCACGTGAAGCCGCCGCCCACACCGATCAGCATGACATGATCGCCGGACTTGATGCGTCCGTCGCGCACCGCGATGTCGAGCGCCATCGGGATCGATGCGGCCGACGTATTCCCGTGCTGGTCCACCGTCACGATGAGCCGCTCATGCGGCAGGTGCAGCTTTTTCATCGTGGCATCCATGATGCGGATGTTGGCCTGGTGCGGAATGATCCAGTCGATGCCGGACGGCTGCATGTCGACCGCGGCCAGCGCTTCCTGCGCGACGTCGGCCATCACCTTGACCGCGAATTTGAACACGGCGCTGCCGTCCATGTGCACGAACGGCGTGCCGGTCACGCGCCCTTCCTGGATCTGCCCGGGCACGCTCAGGATATTCCGATGACTGCCGTCCGCATGCAGATGCGAGGTCAGGATGCCGGGCGCCGCCGAGGGCACCAGGACCACGGCGCCGGCGCCATCGCCGAACAGCACGCAGGTGCCGCGATCGCTCCAGTCGAGAATCCGCGAATAGATCTCGGCGCCGACCACGAGCGCGTTGCGCGAGGCGCCGCTGCTGACCATCTTATCGGCCAGCGCGAGCGCATAGACGAAGCCGGAGCAAACGGCGCCGACGTCGAGCGCGGGTCCGCCGTGAATGCCCAGCTTGTCCTGCAGGATGCACGCGGTCGCCGGGAAGATCATGTCGGGCGTGGCGGTCGCGACGATGATGAGGTCGATGTCGGCTGCCGTCATTCCCGCGGCGGCGATCGCCTCGCGCGACGCATGCAGCGCAAGGTCCGATGTCGTTTCGCCCGGTGCCGCAATATGCCGCTGCCGAATGCCGGTGCGCGTGCGGATCCACTCGTCGCTGGTTTCGACCCGGCGCGCGAGCTCCTCGTTGGTGAGGATCGTGGCCGGCAGATAGCGGCCTGTCCCGGCTATTCGGCTAGGCATGAGGTTCGGCCGCGACCACCGCCGCCGTCGGCGAGATTGCCGCCGGCATCGCCGCGATCTCGTGCGCGATCTTGTCGAGGACGCCGTTGGCGACTTCGGTGTAGGCCTTGAGCAGCGCATAGCGAAAACCGAGGACGTCGGCCCCGCCATGGCTTTTCACGACGACACCCCTCAACCCGACCAGCGTCGCACCGTTGTAGCGGCGCGGATCGACGCGCTTCTTGAAGGCCCGCAATGCCGGAAAGGCCGCCAGCGCCGCCAGCCTGCGCACCGGATTGCGCATGAACTCGGTCTTCAGGAAATCGTAGAGCATGACCACCAGCCCTTCGGAAACCTTCAACGCGACGTTGCCGACAAAGCCATCGCAGACGACCACGTCGGTCGTCCCCTTGTAGAGGTCGTCGCCCTCCACGTTGCCATAGAAATTGAGTGGCGACGCCTTCAGGAGTTCCGCGGTCTGCTTCACCACGTCGTTGCCCTTGATGTCTTCCTCGCCGATGTTGAGCAGGCCAATGGTCGGCCGTTCGATGCCATCGACCGCCGTCACCAGCGCGCTGCCCATCACCGCGAATTGCACCAGCTGTTCGCACGTGCAGTTGACGTTGGCGCCAAGGTCGAGCGCCGTGGTGACGCCTTTCCTGGTCGGCAGCTGCGACGCGATCGCGGGGCGGTCGATGCCCGGCAACGTCTTGAGCACGAAGCGCGCGATCGCCATCAGGGCCCCCGTATTGCCCGCCGACACGCACGCCTGCGCCGTGCCATCCTTGACCAGGTTGACCGCCACGCGCATCGACGAGTCTTTCTTCTTGCGCAGCGCGTCGGCCGGCGGCTCGTCCATGGCGACGACCTCGGTGGCGGCTTGCAACGAGACGCGATCGCGGGCGGACGAGCGCGACTTGGTCAACACCGCCGCGCACGGCGCATCGAGACCGACCAGAATCACGCGCGCGTCGGGCGTCTCCTCGAGAAAGGCGAGCGCTGCCGGGATCGTGACCGATGGACCGTGGTCGCCTCCCATCGCGTCAACGGCGACCGTGACGGTCATGCTGTCGTGGCCCTCATGGGAGTAGGTGCCGTCTGGCGATGTGCACGCGGCTTGTTGGAATGGCGCGTGCCGATGCGGCGGCAGCGCGCAGGCCGTAGTTTAAACGCCTACGGCTGATTCCAGAAATTTCGAACATTGGTTCAATTGGGCCCGACCGGCAACCAATACAACTGCCCATCGCAGCCATTCAATCCGCATACGCGCGCAACTGAGCGGCCGCGAAGCGGCTTGTGATCGGCGCGCTTCGTGCCTTTTCTACGTGGAAGGCGCGCGGCCGCCCGAAGCCTTCCACGCAAATATCTCGGGACCAAATCGTGGGCCCGGCGAAGCAGGCCCGCGCGATTTGGTCACGTCGGTCTACTCGTCGGCCTTGGTCTTTACTACTTTTTTGCCACGGTAATAGCCATTGGGGCTGATGTGGTGACGCAGATGCGCCTCACCACTGACCGGCTCCACGGCAAGCGCCGGGGCGGTCAGGAAATCGTGTGCACGATGCATGCCGCGCTTGGACGGCGACTTCTTGTTTTGCTGAACAGCCATGACATTCTCCTGGTCTTGATACCGTAACTATACGCATTCAGCCGCCGTTGCTTGGTTGCCCTCAGTTGCCACTAGGCTCGCACCGGCCTTCGTCATGCATCGGCGCGTAAGGCAGCGTCAGCAACAATTCTTCCTCGATCAGCACCACCGGATCCAACGGGTGATCGGCAACGAGCACTTCATCGCCGCTCTCCGCGTCCAGCGCATCGGCATCGGACTCGCTTTTCGCGAGGACCGTCACCGTCCGCTGCGCAACCGGCAGCGCAAACGACGCGAGACAACGCTGGCATTCCAGCGGCACATCCCCCGAAATTGAGATGGCCAGTGCCGGCCGCCCGACCTCGTCGGTGGTGCCTTCGATGCGCCAGTCCACCGCCGCCGCTCCCGGCGCCACGCGGTCGGCAAGCCGTTCGGATGCCGCCACATCGAGCGTACCTTCGAGCACCCCGCGCTCGCGCGCCAGACGGTAGGCATCAAATGTTTCCGGCCTTGGTCTGCGGGTCATGCGCGACGCGTTCCTCGAACCTGACTGCTGGCGGGAAGCCGAAGCCCGGTTGGGCCCAGCAACCCAAACACGCGATAATAGCTTATTGCACGCAGGGTGTCAAAGAAATGCCAGCAAAAACAAAGGGCAACGGCCGCAGGACGCTGATTCTCGGCTCCACGTCCCGGTACCGCCGCGCGCTCCTGGAACGGCTCGGGATCCCCTTCGTGGCCGTCGCGCCGAACGTGGATGAGAGCGCCGAGCCCGCCGAAGCGCCGGTGGCCACTGCGCTGCGGCTCTCCGAGGCCAAGGCGCGCGAGGTCGCCGGGCGTTTCGACGACGCGCTGGTGATCGGCTCCGATCAAGTGGCCGATTGCGATGGGCGTCCCATCGGCAAGCCGGGAGACCGAATGCGGGCGTTCGCCCAGCTACGCGAGCTCTCGGGGCGGACCGTCGTCTTCTACACCGGCGTCGCGCTGGTCGACTCGCGCAGCGGTCGCTGCAGCAGCGAGCTCGTCGCTGTCACCAGCACGTTTCGCACGCTGACCGACGAGGAGATAGCGACGTATCTCGATCGCGAGCAGCCCTACGATTGCGCCGGCTCGGTACGCTCCGAAGCGCTCGGCATCGTCCTGTTCGAGCGCATCACCAGCGATGATCCCACGGCGCTCATCGGCCTGCCATTGATGGCGTTGACTCGCTTGTTGCGTGCCGAGGGCGTCGACGTGCTGGACAGCGCCGGTTTCCGCTGATGCGCGGCACGCTCTACCTCGTGCCCAACCTGCTGGGCGCGATCCCGCCGGCGGATGTCCTGCCTGCGCGTACGATCGCCATTGCGCGCACGCTGCGTCATTGGATCGTCGAAACGCCGAAGCCGGCGCGCGCGTTCCTGAAATCGCTTGGGACTCCGCATCCAATCGCGGCGCTCGACATTCATCCGTTGCCTGCCAACGCCAGCGGAGCCGCGCTGTCCGTCCTGCTCGCGCCCACGGAAATCGGCGAGGACATCGGCTTGCTGTCCGACGCCGGGTGTCCCGGTGTCGCGGATCCCGGCGCGACGCTGGTCGCCGCGGCGCATGCCGCGGGCGTTCGCATCGTTCCGCTGGTCGGACCCTCGTCGCTGCTGCTGGCGCTGATGGCGTCCGGCATGAACGGCCAGAGCTTTGCGTTCCATGGCTACCTGCCGGTGGCCGCCGGCGAACGCGCGGCCGCTTTGCGCCGGCTCGAAGACGAATCGCGCACGCTGCAGCGCGCGCAACTGTTCATCGAAACGCCCTACCGCAACGAAGCGATGGTGAAGGCGATCGGCGAAACGTTGCGGCCGGAGACGCTGGTGTGTATCGCCGTGGATCTGACGCTGCCGGGCGAAACCATCGAACGCCGCACTGCGGCGGCGTGGAAGCGTGAGGATCCTGCGCGTTTCGCGAAGCGGCCCGCGCTGTTCGTCCTGGATGCGGGCAGTGTCTGAGACTTACAGCGTCGTTCCCGCGAGGGCGGGAACCTAGCGTCTTTCATCGAACGTCACTGGGGCCCCGCCTTCGCGGGGACGACGAATCCAAGGGCTATTGCGCGCCGACGTCGGGCGAATCGCCGATGTAATTCTTCAGCATCCGGTTTTCGAAGCTCTGCTCCTCGTACACC
>Ga0157379_10000240_pt1 | contig 43012 bp, 45 predicted proteins | sample S25metaG_FD_121802 | JGI IMG/M metagenome (GOLD analysis project Ga0157379, IMG submission 121802) | Switchgrass rhizosphere microbial communities from Kellogg Biological Station, Michigan, USA - S2-5 metaG | ecosystem: Host-associated > Plants > Roots > Rhizosphere > Soil | place: USA... | reverse complement strand
GGCGTGCGCGTCGTGACATCCTCGTACTCGCGCAGTGCCGGCACCTGGGAAGGTTCCAGGATTTCCACGCCCTCAGCCTCAAGCGATCGCAGAAATGCAGCCAGTGCCTGCTGCGATGCCTCATCGGTCTTCAACCAGCCGCTGGTGTACTGACGAACCAGCCGTTTGGGCCGTTGTGGCGGCAGCAGCTCGCGCGCGCCGAGCAGGGCAGGATAGCCCGGATCTCCGCCGGCCGTGTTACCGATGTGGTGCGCGCTTTCCCAGACATCGGTCAGCGTGCCGCCGAGAAACCCCAGATGGTTGAGACTCGGCGAGGGATCGATGCCGCCGTATCGGTTCAGTGCACCGAACGTCGGCTTCATACCGATGATTCCGCAAATCGAGGCGGGCCGGAGCACCGAGCCACGCACTTGGCTGCCGGTAGCGAGCGGCAGCATGCGCGCGGCCACCGCGGCTGCCGAGCCCGAGGAAGAGCCCCCGGGAGTGTGCTCAAGACTCCAAGGGTTCGAGGTCGGCGCAGGCGACGCCATTGTCAGTTCGGTCGTCGTGGTCTTGCCAAGCACCACGGCGCCTCCGGCGCGCAGCGCATCGACGTGTGCGGCATCGATCTCGGCGACGTGGTCCCTGAAGAGTGCGCTGTTGACTTCGGTAGGCCAGCCGGCGATGTCGAAACAATCCTTGATGCCGACCGGCAGTCCGTCGACCGCGGACAACGGCTGGCCGCGCTGCCAGCGGGTGGCGGAGGCGTCGGCCTGCTGCCGTGCGCCCTCGAAGTCGAGCCGCACGAAGGCCTTGATCTGCGGCTCGTGGCGCTCGATCTGCTCGATGCAGCGCTCGAGAAAGGCGCGCGGTGTGTCACTGCCGGCGGCGAAGGCGCGCTTCGCCGCCGCGAAGCTGAGGTAGCTGGCGGACTTAGGGTCATAGCGTCGGGCCATGGCTAGCGCTCCTCGAGAGCGGGCGACACCTGCGCTTCCGCTGCGGCGGCGACCGCGAGCAGGCGCTGATCGGCGCCGTGGGCGCCCATCAGCATGAGTCCCACGGGTGCGGCGCCCGCCCGGTGGCAGGGGATCGATATGGCACAGCGGTCCAGGAAATTGGCGACGGAGGGATTGCGCAGCACCAGGAGGTTCAGGCGTCCGTATGCCTCATCAGATTCCAGTTCCGCGAACGTGGGGGCGATGATCGGGGTCGTTGGCATCAGCACGGCATCGAACCCCGCGAGTTGCTGATCCGCCCGCCGGATCAAATCGGCGCGAGCCTGCTTGAGCTCCCGGTGATCCGCCTCGCCCTGCTCCCGCCCCCGCAGGATGCGCTTGGAGACGCGCGGGTCGAATTCGCTGGCGCGCGCTTCCAGGCGCTCGCGGTGCAGCGCGTACGCCTCGGCCGCGGCGAAGCCACCTTTGCGATTGATGTGCGGCAGCTCCTCCAGCTCGCGTAGCGCGACGTCGACCAGCTCGGCGCCGGCACGCGCCAGCTGAGCGCAGGCACGCGCGAAATCGCCACGCACGTGCGTATCGAGGTCGTTCATGACGTACGACTGCGGGACCGCGAAACGCAGTCCGGCGAGTGCCACGGCTGCGAGCGGGCGCGGCACTTCACCGGCCAGCAGCGCGTCTAATGCCGCGCAGCAGCCGGTGGTGGGCGCCAGCGGCCCGATCGAGTCCAGCGTCGCCGAAAGCGGAAACGTGCCACCCTGCGGCACGCGATACGCGGTGGGCTTGAAGCCGACGATGCCGCAGAACGCCGCAGGAATGCGGCACGAGCCGCCGGTATCGGTGCCCACGGCCCCGCACGCCATGCCGTCGGTAACCGATACCGCGGCACCCGAGGAGGAGCCGCCAGGGATGCGTCCGCGCTGGCGGTCGAAGGGGTTGGCCGGGGTGCCGTAGTGCGGATTGAGTCCGAGGCCGGAGTAGGCAAACTCGGTCATGTTGGTGCGGCCCACGATGACGAGCCCCGCCGCGCGCAGCCGCGCCACCACGACCGCGTCGTGTTGCGCCGGCGCCTCGTCGCGCAGCACCGTGGAGCCCGCGCCCGTCACGTCACCCTCGAGATCGAACAGATCCTTCACCGACAGCGGGATCCCTGCGAGCGGCGTGGCCGGCGTGCCCGCGCGGCGCGCGGCATCCTGACGATCAGCCTGGGCACGCGCGGAGTCCGCGTAGACCTTGATGAACACGCGGCTGCCCTCGCCGTGCGCGTCGGCGATGCGCCGCAGGCACTCTTCCACCAGCGCGCGGCTGCTGGTCGTGCCGGCGCGCAGGTCGGCGGCGAGACTTGCGAGTGCTCTCATCACAAAGGCGGCCCTGCGTCGGGTGTGCGGTTGATGATGCGGCCCGGGTGATGATACCGTCGCCGAAGGTTGACAGCGGCAAGCGCTGTGCAAAATACTTTCTGCGATCCCGCAGGTCTGTTGGAGCAGGCGTGTCCGCTGCAACGTTTTCCCTGAATCTCGGTGCGGACGCGAAGCCGGCGCCGGTGCGCATCGAGCAACTCGTCATCGCGGGCTGGACCGGCCGCGACAAGCGCGCGGTCGAGGAGCACATCCGTGAACTCGAGGCGCTCGGTGTGAAGCGCCCGCTCAGCACCCCCATTTTTTACCGCGTCGCCGTGAGCCGCCTTACCCTTGCCAGCAGCATCCAGGCGATCGGCACGCGCTCGAGCGGCGAGGTGGAGGTGGTGCTGCTGCGGTCCGCGGGGCGGCTGTGGGTGGGTGTTGGCTCCGATCATACCGACCGCGAAGTCGAGAGCTACGGCGTGACGGTCTCGAAGCAGATGTGCGACAAACCGATCGCCGCGCAGTTCTGGGCGTTTGACGACCTCGAGTCGCATTGGGACCTGCTGCAGCTGCGCTCGAGAATCGAGGAGAACGGTGAGCAGGTGGTTTATCAGGATGGTACCGCTGCCGCCTTCCTGCAGCCGCGCGAGTTGATCCGCGGTTACGCGCGCAGCGACACGCTTGCCGACAACACGCTCATGTTCTGCGGCACGCTCGCCGCCAGGGGTGGCGTGCGCGCCGCCGAGCGTTTTGACTTCGAACTTGAGGATCCGGTGCTCAAGCGTAAGATTCAGCACCACTATCGAATCGTGCCGTTGCCGATCGCCGGGTAGAGCCGGCCGCAAGGAAGTCTGCGCATGCCCATGAACAAACCGCACCGTGAATTTCACCGGCTGGACATGAAGAGCGGCTGGGAAACCATGCGCGGCTATCCGGTGACGATCCAGCAGAAGATCCTGTCCAGCGACCTCGACGAGCGCGGCAAGATGGGCAGCCGGACGCGCCTCCTGCGCTTTGAGCCAGGTGCCTTCACTACCGCGCCATTCGTGCATGATCACTGGGAAGAGGTCTACCTGCTGGAAGGGGATCTGGTGGTGGGCACCGATGCGCAGGGCAAGGGCGGCGAGGCGTTCGTAGCTCCCACCTATGCCTGCCGTCCCCCAGGGGCGTTCCACGGGCCGTTCAGGTCGGACCGTGGCTGCGTGCTGTTCGAGATCCACTACTACGACGAGAGCGGCAAGAAGTCCTGAGCGCGGCGCCGGCCGGTCCTACAGCGTGACGTGGATGTTCTTGGTCTGCGTGAAGGTGTAGAGCTCCTTGATGGACTCCTCGCGGCCGATGCCCGATTGCTTGTAGCCGCCGAACGGCACGCCTACGAAGTGCGGGCCGGCGTTGTTGATCCAGATGTAGCCTGACTCCACGCGCCGCGCGGCGCGATGTGCATTGGCGAGGCTGCTCGTGTAGATCGACGCCGTCAGGCCGTACTCGACGCGATTGACCTGCTCGAACATCTCCTCCTCGTCGCGCCACTTCAATACCGAGAGCACCGGGCCGAAGATCTCCTCGTTGGCGATGCGCATCTCCATGTTGACGCCGGTGAACACGGTGGGTTCGACGAAGAAGCCGCCTGAGAGGGCCGGGTCGCGCGGCACGGCGCCGCCGAAGGCGAGCGTCGCGCCCTCCTGCCGGCCGATCTCGATGTAGCTCAGGACCTTCTCGAGCTGCGCCCGCGACACGATCGCGCCCATGGTCGTTTCCATCTCGGTGGGCAGGCCTGGCTTGAACTGTTTCACGCCCTTCAGCACCCCCTCCAGAACCGGCTCGTAGATCGACTCGTGCAGGAACAGCCGCGAGGTCGAGCCGCAGGACTGTCCGCACCAGGTGAAGTTCATGCCCTTGAGCGCACCCTCCACGGTGCGGGCGATGTCCGCGTCCGGGTAGGCGAGCAGCCCGTTCTTGCCTCCGAGTTCGAGCACCACGTGCTTGAGGCGCTCGGCCGCCGCGCGCGCCACGGCACGCCCGCTCGGCACGCTGCCGACCAGGGTAACCACCGGCGTCAGGGGATGGGAACTCATCGCCGCGCCGCATTCGCGACCGCCGCTCAGGAGACTCAGAACTCCCGGCGGCAGGATGCCGTCGATGATCTCGAACATCCGATACGCCGACAGCGGCGCCTGGGGCGGTGGCTTGATGATCACCGTGTTGCCCGTCACGAGCGGCGCGCCGATTTTCATCGCGGCGAACATGTAGGGATGGTTGTAGGCCACGATGCGCGCGCACACCCCGTAGGGCTCCTGCACGGTGAGGTTCACGATGTCCTCGCCCATCGGCGTGACGTCGCCCTTCGCCTCGGTGGCGAGACCGGCAAAGAAGTCGATGTAGTCCGGACCGTCGTAGCCATCGCGGATCATCGCCTTCACCGGGTTGCCGCAGTTGGCGGCATCCAGCAGCGCCAGTTCCTCCGCGTGCGCGCGCAGTGCTGCGGCCACCTTCTTCAGCAGTGCGCCGCGGTCGCGTGGCTTCCAGCGCCGCCACTCGAGGAAGGCCTGATGCGCCGCACGCACCGCCTTGTCGACGTCCTGGGCGTTGGCCTCGGCGGCCTGGCCCAGGCTCTCTCCCGTGGCCGGGTTCAGGGTCTGCGAGTAGCCGCCGAGAGGTTCCTGCCAGGCTCCGGCGTAGTAGAGCAAGCGGTGCTTGGGCAGCGCCGCTTTTACCTTGTCGGCTGAGCCGCTAGCGGGTTTCGACATGATTCAACCTCTGGGTACGACAACGTCCACGAGAACGGTTGCGCCGGCTTCGGCGGCCGCGAAGGCCGCCTCCAGGGCAGCCGGCAACTCGGCAATGTCGGCGATGGGGCCGAAGGCCTTAAGGCCGTAGCTGCGCGCCAGTGCACACAGGTCAACCTCCGGGTCGCTGATCGCCATGCCGATGTTGCGGTTTTCCACCGGCCGGCCGCGCTGTCTGGCCACGCGCTCCTGGTGCTCGACGTCGTTGTAGAAGGAGCGGTTGTTGTTGACGATGAAAAGTGCGGGCAGGCGCTGCGCTGCGGCCGTCCACAAAGCCTGGCTGCCCATGAGCAGATCGCCGTCGCCGAGGATCGCGACCGGCAGGCGGCCGCTGCCGCGCAAACCGAGGGCGGCGCCCACGGTGATGCCCGGTGTCGAGCCGATACCCCCGCCCCCGTCGTAGCCGATGCAGTCGAGCGGGCCGAGGAAACGCGTGGCTCCCTCCGGCCAGCCAAACGGCAGCCGCGTGATGCAGATGCGCCGCTCCCCGCGCACGCGCTCGAAGGCCTGCGCGAGTGCCGCCAGGTCGATGCTGCCGCGCACCGCAATCTCGGCCTGTGACTGCGGGGGCAGCGGCCACGGCGCAGCGGCTCGCCTGCGCCCGGCGGTGAGGGCGGCGGTGGCGGTGTCCGGATGCACCGCGATGCGCACGTCCGCTTCGGGCAGTGCGAAGTGATCCAGGCTCCAGCCGTTGTGCAGCCGCTCATCCGGCGACACCACGATGGTCTTCAGGTCCTTGCCCCGGTCCTGGCGTTGCGCCAGCGTGCCGGCGAGATCCGGCCAGTCGAGGCTCAGCACCGCGTCCGCCGCGTTGAGCACGCTCAGGCTGCGCGCATCGAAATACTGCGCGGGAGCAGCGACGAAACGCGGGTGCGTGCTCGGAAAACCCACGCCGCTCTTCTGATCACAGATCACCGCGGCGCCCAGTGACTCGACGAGCGCCAGGCGTCGCCTCCAGCTGTCCTCATCGCGCCGGTGCCGTCCGATGAGGACCAGCGGGCGCTGAGCGCCCGCGAGGATCCGCTGCGCGAGGTCGATGTCGGCAGCCGCCGCCTGCAGCGCACCCGCCAGGCCAAAGCGGGCCACGTCCGGCTGCGGGGGCGGCGGGCTGGGCAGCGCACGCTCCTGCAGGTCGACGTCGAGGCAGATGTAGACCGGCGCCTGCGGCTCGGTGCGGGTCATCAGCCAGCCACGCAGCAGGGCTTCCATTGCCGCGGGCACCGAGGCCGGCTGATCGTCCCACTTCACGAAGGGTCGCACCAGGGCGGCCTGGTCGCGGCTGGTATGGAGCCACTCGATCCAGGGCCGGCGCCGTGCCGCATCGACCGCGCCGGTGGCGCCGAGGATCAGCATCGGCACCCGGTCGGCCCAGGCATCGTAGATGGCCATGACCGCATTCATGAGTCCCACGTTCGCGTGCAGCACCACGCCCATCGGCTGACCGGTGACCTTCGCGTAGCCGTGCGCCATGGCGACCGCCTGCGCCTCGTGCAGGGTGAGCAGCAGGCCCGGGTCGTGGTTGCCCAGCAGGTTGACGACGCTGTCGTGGAGGCCGCGGAAGCTCGCGCCCGGATTGATCGCCAGCCACGCGACCCCCAGCTGCCGCAGCAGGAGCGCGATGGAATCACTGCCGAATGCGGGCCCGGATGCTGTCGTCACATCGATCCTGGAATTATGTACACTTTGTCAGACGATCATAGCAAAGGGTTCCGGGCCGGTTCTGCAGCCGCCCAGGCCGGCTTTCCGGGGGCAGTTGGAGCGCCGCCCCGGGTGATCTAGACTAGATTGTCAGACAAGGGAAACTAGCCGCGATGGCATATGATGATAGCGCCGATCTGGGCAGGCTGGGGCGCCAATCACTGCGTCGGCACCTCAGCGATGCGGAAGCGAAGCTCGCCGAGGCGCTCGAGCAGATCTTCGCCAGTGGCCGCCACGACTTCGCAGCGGTGGCCGCTGGCTTGCGGGAGCTTCGCGTCCCGCGACCCTCCGGTGCCAGTGACCCGTGGAGCGTCGAGGCGCTGGAGTCGGAACTGCGGCTGATCAACGCTTCTCTTGACGATGCCTACACCCGCAAACGAACCGAATCCCCGCTCTGACAGGCTGGCCGGCCGCACCGTGGTGGTCACGGGCGCGGCGCGCGGCGTCGGTCGCGCCATAGCGCACGAGTGCGCGCGGCAGGGCGCCCGGCTGGTGCTGTGCGATGTACTCGAGGAGCTCGGCCGTGAGACCGCGGCCGCTATCGGCGCGGCCGGCGCCCGGGTGCGCTTTGCACCCGTGGATCTGGCCGATCCTGAGTCCATCCAGGCCTTTGCCGCGGGGGTCGGCCAGGAAGAGGGCAGCATCCACGGGCTGGTGAACAACGCGGCGATCGCAACCCGCGTAGGCGGCGCCGCCTTCGAGGACATCGAACTGGGTCTGTGGGATCGCGTCATGACCGTGAATGTGCGCGGCACGTGGCTCATGACGCGCGCGATGAGCCCGCTGTTCGCTGCGGACGGCCGCATCGTGAACATCGCTTCCGATACGGCACTGTGGGGACCGCCGCGACTGCTGGCTTACGTGACCAGCAAGGGTGCCGTGATCTCCATGACGCGCTCACTGGCGCGCGAACTCGGGCCGCGGGGCATCGGCGTAACGGCGGTCGCCCCGGGCATCATGCGCAACGAGGCGACCGAATACGTGCCGGCCGCGCGACACCAGGAGTACGAGCGCGGGCGCGCGGTGCCCGGTCCCCAGATCCCCGAGGATATCGTCGCGATCGTGGCGTTCCTGCTCACGCCGGCCGCTCTGCCGCTCACCGGCCAGGTACTGCCGCTCAACGCGGGCTTCGTGTTTACCTGACCTCAGCCGGGCACGGATACGCCAGCGCGCCGCGCCGGCAGCGTGCTGCTGGTGAGGAGTGAGGCGAGCGCGGCCAGCACCGCCAGCACTGCGAGCAGCAGCAGCGCCCCGGTGAAGCTGTGCGTGCGCTCGCGCACCACCCCCATGAGCACGGGCGCAAGGAAGCCCCCGAGTGCACTCGAGCTGTTGATCAGCGCGAAGCCGCCGGCCGCGGCGGCGCCGCCGAGCAGGTCACCCGCGTACGCCCAGAACACGCCGAACATGCTCCAGATGCCGAAGGTCGCGACGCACAGCCCGACGAAGGAGTTTGTGGCGCCGTGCCCGCCCGCGGCGTACGCGTAGCCAGCCGCGCCCACCAGCGCGCCCGCGACCAGGTGCCATTTGCGCTCGCCGCTGCGATCGGAGTGCCGTCCCCAGAGGATCGTCGCGATGCCACCGAGCAGGTAGGGAATGCTGCTGAGGAAGCCGATCTGCAGCGTGGTCGCGGAACCGAGCGACTTGATGATCTGCGGCAGCCAGAACACGGTGCCGAAGTTGCAGCACACGAACAGAAAGCACACCAGCGTCGCGATCAGCACCCGACGGTCGAGGAAGCCCTGGCGGAAGGAGGTCGCGCCGTGCGCGCGCTTCGCGACATCCTCCGCCGCGATCGTGCCGGCGAGCGCCTCCTGCTCCGCAGCGTTGAGCCAGCCGGCGTCGGTGGGTCGTTCCGGCAGGCGCAGCGCCACGGCGATGCCGATCAGCACCGTGGGAATGCCCTCGGCGATGAACAGCAGTTGCCAGCCGCGCAGGCCGGCGAGCCCGTCGAGCTGCATGAGCGTGGTGGCGATTGGCCCGCTCAGCACGTTGGCGAGCGCCGTGGTCGCCATCAGGATCGAGAACGCGAGCGCCAGGCTCGCCCGCGGCACCCAGCGACTCAGGTACAGCAGCACGCCCGGCAGCAGCCCGGCCTCGGCGACCCCGAGCAGGAAGCGCAGCGTGTAGAAGGAGGCTGCGCCGCGTATGCAGACCATCGCGATGACCACCAGCCCCCAACTGATCATGATGCGTGCCAGCCAGGGCCGCGCGCCGACGCGAACCAACACCAGGTTGCTCGGTATCTCGAACAGGAAATAGCCGATGAAGAAGATTCCGGCGGCCAGTCCGTACACCGACGGAGAGAAGCCAAAGTCGGCGTTCATCTGCAGGGCCGCGAAACTGATGTTGGTGCGGTCGAGCAGGTTGAACAGCAGCAACAGCATCATGAAGGGCAGCAGCCGCCGCATCACTTTGTGAAGCGCCGAGGTGAGACTCGCGTCGGTGCTCATCGGCGCTCCGTTCGTTGACACCGGGCAGATGTGTCAGACAATATCAAAGTGAATCCGAGCGAGGGAAGTGTGACGATGTCCGGCGCGGAACAGCCGCAGTCTGAAGCAATCCGCCCGCCGCGCAGCCTGCTGCCGATTCTGGTCGCCACCAACTCCCTCGGCCTCGCCGCCACTTCGATCTACGCGCCATCGCTGCCGGCGATCGCCCGGGCGCTGCAGGTAGCCGCGCCCGCTGCGCAGAACACCCTGACCGTGTACCTGGTCGCCTACGGCGGCGGCATGTTGCTGGTGGGGCCGCTCTCGGATCATCTCGGGCGGCGACGCCTGCTGATCGCGGGCACGAGCCTGTTCGCGCTGGCCAGCGTACTCGCCGCCTGCGCCGATCGCATCGAAGTACTGCTGTTGGCGCGCGCGCTGCAGGCGATCGGTGCCTGCGCCGGCATGGCGCTCGGTCGTGCGATCGTGCGCGACGTGTTCACGCACGCCGGCACCGCGCGCGCCCTGGCGGTGATCTCGGTCGCCCTCGGCGTCACCCCGATTCTGGCACCCCTGGTCGGCGGCTACCTGCAGGTGTGGTGGGGCTGGCGCGCGAACTTCGTGCTGCTCGCCCTCGCCGGCGGGGCCATCACGGCCGCGGTGCTGTGGCGCATTCCGGAAACCATGCAGCCACACGCCGGGGATGCGCCGAAACCGCCGCTGTTCGGCGGCCTGTCGCGGCTGCTGCGCGAGCGGCGCTATCTTGGCTACACACTGGTGGTCGGCGGCACCAGCAGCATGTTCTACGCGTTCCTCACCGTCGCCCCGCTCCTGCTCATCACGCGTCTCGGGGTCACGCCGGACGCCTTCGGGCGCTACCTCGTGCTCGGCACCTGCGGCACCGTCCTGAGCTCGGTGTGGTCGCGCCACCAGGTGGGCAGGGTGGGTGTCGACTACTTGATAGGCGTCGGGGTGGTGATGCTCTTTCTCGCCGGGCTGTTGCTGGCGCTGCTGGCCTCGTTCCTGCACCCCTGGGCGCTCGTCGCGCCGCTGTTCCTCGTGGCGCTGGGCATCGGACTGTGCCTGCCGAATGCGAACGCGGGCGGACTGGGGGTCTTTCCGCAGTTTGCCGGCGCTGCCGCCGGCCTCTCGGGCGCTATCCAAATGATCTTCTGCAGTGCCGCGACCCTGGCCATGACTGCGACCGACAACCGCACGGCGCTGCCGCTGGCGGGCTGCTGGCTGTGCGCCGCGCTGGTGGCTGCCGCGGGCGCCCTGCTGGGACGGGCGCGCGGCCCGAGCGTCGGCGACCCGCGGCTCCCGGCCGCTGCCTGAGCCGGCAATGCCGCCCGAGCCAGGCCGGGGCGCATCGTTGCGACCCGGGCTAGTGCCAGAGGGGCGCGCACTCGGTGGCGACGATGTCCTCGTAGCGCGGCTCGCTGTGGAGCAAGCCGAGTGAGCGCGCAAAGGCGCACATGCCGGTGATCGCCTGGCGCGTGATGGAGGCGTCGTAGTAGGGCACATCGCGACGGATGAGATCGGCGATCAGGGCCGCCTCGGCGGCCGGGAAGCGCTTGCGCCCCACCTGTGTGGCGAGAGCGGGATCCGCGGCGAGCGCGGCCTGGGTCGCCACCAGTGCGCGGACCGCGGCGAGGGCGGCCCCTGGATTCTCATCCAGCAGGCGCTGAGAAGTCGCGAGTGCACTGAAGGTGTAGTCGAAACAGCCACGCGGTCCGTCGCCGCGACGCACGTCGAGCACCACGGTGCCCGCGCCACTGCGGACTGCCACCTCCGTGCCCATGCCGTTGGCCCAGAACCCGTCAATGCGACGCTCCTCGAGCGCGCGCGCCGCGGTGACTCCGAAGTTGACACCTGCGCCCTGGGAGCCGGGCACCGGCACGATTTTCACCTGATCTGCGGCCAGGTCGAGTCCGGCGCTGGTCAGTAGCTTGCGCAGGCCCATCTCCACCCACGGTGCGGCGCCGATGGTGCGCCCCTTCACGCACTCGAGGTCGCCGCGCCGCGCGTTGAGGCCCTTATGCATGACCAGGAACCAGTACATGCCCTGCGCCTGCGAGGCGAGCAGGCGTGCGCCGCGGAACTCTGGAAAAGCCGCCAACGCCGAGTGTGCCGAGCCGCCGACGAAATCCACCTTCCCGTGGCGCAGCGCGTCGTAGGCCGCGCTCACCGGAAAGAGCAGCTCCACCTCCAGCTCGAGGCCCGCGCGCGCAAAGAAGCCCAGATCCGCTGCCGCGATCACCGGGAAATAGGAATTGGAAATGAGATCGGGAACGACGAGTCGCATGACAACCTCGCTGCGCCAACCGCGGCCGGCGCGCGTTGACAGCAAAAAACCGCGGGCGCTACACTAGACATTGTCAGACAAATTCCCCCAAAGCGCCAAGCCCGTGAACGTGGAACGTAGTGCCGCGCCGGCCGCTCCTGGCTGGCCCGACGTCAAGGACAGGGTCGAGGCTCGGATCAATCAGGGCTTGCTCGGCCACTGGTATGTCATTGCCAAGTCGGCCGATATCGCCCCCGGCGCGGTGCTGGCGGTCAAAGCCCTCGGTCAGGCGCTGGTTCTGTGGCGCGATGCCGGTGGGGCGCTGCATTGCCTGGAAGACCGCTGCCCGCACCGCGGCGCACGCCTCAGCCACGGCAGCGTGCGCGAGACGGGCATTTCCTGCCGCTATCACGGCGTGACCGTGGACGGCAGCGGCACCATCGCCGAGGTACCGGCGCTCGGCAAGTGCGGCCTCGAAGGCCGCGCGGCGGTCAAGAGCTACCCGGTGCGTGAGGTGAGCGACGGCGTGTTCGCCTATTTCCCGAGCATCGAGCACCCCGAGCCGCGTGCTTTCGATCCGCCGGTAGAAATTACGCGCGATCCGGCGTTCCTGTGCACCTCACTGTGGTCCTGCAACTATCGCTACGCGGTGGAAAACCTCGCCGATCCGATGCACGGCATCTACCTGCATGCCGACAGCTTCACGCTCGCGTACGGTGCGCGTCAGGACACGGTGGAGCTCGAGCCGACTGCCCAGGGCTTCATCGTGCGCCGCGTGCAGCAGCAGGGCGTCAATTTCGACTGGGTGGAGATCATCGCGCAGCCGCCGATTCTGCATGCGCGCGTGGTGATCCCCTATCCGAAAGCCGGCGGGCCCGGTCCGCCAATGACGGTCATCTGCTTCATTACGCCGCTGGATGAGGGCGCGTGCCGCATCTTCTTCTGGCGCACGCGCAAGGTGGCGGGCATCGCGGGTGAGGCGTGGCGCTTCCTGTTCCGCACCACCTTCGAGGCGCGCCACTGGAGCGTGCTGGAGCAAGACCGCCAGATGCTCGGCGCGATGCACCCCGACGCGCGCGATCGCGAGCTGCTCTATCAGCACGACGCCGGGGTGGTGCGCATGCGTCGCTACCTGGCCCAGGAGGCGCGCCGGCAGATCGAGACGGAAGACCGCGCCGGCGCGTCCGGCGCCTAGCCGCTGCCATGCTGCCCTCGCCGATTCCGCTCGAGCGACTGGACGCTTCCGTCAGGGATCCGTCGGCGTGCAGTTTTCTGCCGCCGGAAGCCTATACCTCGGCCTCCTTTTACGATTTCGAGCTGGAGGCGCTCTGGTACCGCGAGTGGTTCGCGGTGGGGCGCGCGGAGGAACTGGCGCAGGTCGGCGACTACTTCTCCGTGACCATCGGCCGCGAGCCGCTGCTGCTGGTGCGGGCGACGCCGCAGGAGATCGTGGCCATGTCGGCCATCTGCCGCCACCGCGGCATGCTGGTCGCCGAAGGCAGCGGCAACTGTCGCGGTGCCTTCGTGTGCCCCTACCACGGCTGGAGCTACGACCTCAAAGGCCGCCTGCGCGGCGCACCGCAGATGAGCGAGCGCCCGGGTTTCGATCGCAGCACGATTTCACTGCCGGCGCTGCGCGTGGAGGTCTGGAACGGCATTGTCTTCGTCAACTTCGACCGCGACGCGCCACCCCTGGCACCGCGGCTGCGGGCGCTCGATCCCTTGATGCGTGACTGGCAGCTGGGCGAGCTGCGCGGCGAATTCCTGCGCGACAAGAACTACAAGATGCACTTCGAGCACCCGTGGAATTGGAAGATCTACGCGGAAGGGCAGAGCGAGTGCTACCACTGCGACAAGCTGCACAGCACCGCGCCCGTCATGCATGCCATGGATTTCGGCTCGATGCGCATGCACATTGACGACACGCCCAACGGCCTGTGGGCCTTCGAGCTGCGCTCCAAGGAACTCGACCCGACGATCAACCAGCACGGGCGCGCGATCCTGCCGCACATTGCCAGCCTCTCGCCCGAGCAGCGCTACATTACTTACGGGGTGACCATCGCGCCCAACGTGTTCATCGCGCTCATGGCCGACAGCGTGGTGATGCTGAGCTGGCTGCCCTCCGGCCCGACCAGCATGAGGCTCAAGCGCCATCGGCTCTACCCGCAAGCGACGCTGGCCGCGCCGGACTTCGACGCGATTCACCGCACCGAGGGGCCCGCCACGCGCGAGTTCGTGGGACAGGACGACTACGCGTTCGAGCGCGTGCAGATCGGACTACGCTCCAGGTTTGCGCCGCGCGGCCCCATCGCGCCGCGTGAGCCGGTGCTGATCGGACTCACCAACTGGCTTGTCGAGCGCTACCGCCGCGCGCACCAGGGTGCCGGTAACGGCGCGGCCGTAGCGGCACCTGACCGCTAGGAGCCATCGATGGATGTGCCGCGCGACCTCGACGCTCCCATGCAGCTTTCCATCGGCGGAAAGTTCGTGGACGCCAGCGACGGCGGAGTCTTTGAAGTCATCGACCCGGCGACCGAGCGCTCCCTCGGCGCGGTGGCCAACGGCACCATCGAGGATGCGCAGGCGGCGGTGGCTGCCGCGGCCGCCGCGCTGCCGGCGTGGGCGGCGCTCGCGCCGCGGGCGCGCGGCGAGATCCTGCGGCGCGCCTTCGAGCTCATCGTGGCGCAGCAGGAGCCGCTCGCCCGGCTGATCACCCGGGAGAACGGCAAGTCACTGGCCGATGCGCGCGGCGAGATCGCCTACGCGGCGGAGTTCTTCCGCTGGTACTCCGAGGAGGCGGTGCGCAACATCGGTCAGGTGTCGCGCGCGCCGAGTTCGGGTGCGCGCATCCTGGTGCAGCACAGGCCCGCCGGCGTCGCGGTGCTCGTGACGCCGTGGAACTTCCCCGCCGCCATGGGCACGCGCAAGATCGCGCCCGCGCTGGCGGCCGGCTGCACCGTGATCGTCAAGCCCGCCTCCGAAACACCGCTCACCATGCTGGCACTGGCTCCGCTGCTCGAGGAAGCGGGCGTGCCCGATGGCGTCGTGAACATGGTGACCTCGCGCCGCTCGTCCGCGGTGGTGAACGCGATGCTCAAGGATCCGCGCGTGCGCGTGGTGTCATTCACCGGCTCCACCGAGACCGGGCGGCGCATTCTGCGCTCCGCCGCAGACGCGGTCGTCAACCCGCGCATGGAACTCGGCGGCAACGCGCCGTTCATCGTACTCAAGGACGCCGACCTCGAGGCCGCGGTCGCCGGCGCCATGGTGGCCAAGATGCGCAACATGGGCGAAGCGTGCACCGCCGCCAACCGCTTCTACGTGCACGAGGACATTCACGATGAGTTCGTCGCGCGCCTGGCGCGCGCGATGGCCGCGCTCAAGGTGGGCAACGGTCTGGAGGCCGACGTCGCTGTCGGGCCGCTGGTCAATGCCGATACGCGCGACAAGGTCGAGGCGTTGGTCGAGGACGCACGCTCGCGCGGCGCGCAGGTGGTGACCGGGGGGTGCCGCCTGCCGCCGCCGGGCTATTTCTACGCGCCGACCGTGCTGTCGCAGGTGCCGGACGAGGCGCTGTGCATGCGCGAGGAGATCTTTGGCCCCGTGGCGCCGGTGCAGTCGTTCCGCGACGAGGGCCAGCTGGTGTCGCGAGCCAATGCCACCGAGTACGGTCTGGTTGCCTACGTGTATACGCGCGACCTGGCGCGCGGTCTGGCCCTCAGCGAGCGGCTCGAGGCCGGCATGGTGGGACTCAACCGCGGCATCGTGTCAGATCCGGCCGCGCCGTTCGGTGGCGTCAAGCAGTCGGGGCTGGGGCGCGAGGGCGCGCACGAAGGCATGATGGAGTTCCTGGAGACGCAGTACGTCTCCGTCAGCTGGTAGCCGCGGCGCTGCGCGTGGAACGCCCGCGCTGCGCGCCCGGGCGGCTGCCGAGCTGCTCGTCCGGCAGCAGTGCCACCTGCTTCGCGGCCGCGCAGGCCGAATCGATATGCCGCCGTGTGGCCTGGCGCGCCAGCAGCGGATTTTTCGCCTCCACCGCCGCCACGATCTCGCGGATCTCGTGCAGGCACAGGTGCCCCCAGCCCTCGTAGCGCAGCGCCTGGGCGCGCAGGAAATTGAGGCGTGACACCAGCGAGTACACGATGTCGGTGAGCACCAGGTTGCCGCAGTGGTCCAGCACCGCGCTGAACAGCGCGTTGGTTGCCCGCAGCTGATCGATCGCGTCGTCGGCCTTGAGCCCGGACTCGAGCTGCGTCAACGCCCGCTTGAGTGCTGCGACGTCCTCGCCGCGCGCGCGCTCGACGAACTGGTACACCGCCTCGCTGGTGAGCATCGCCCAGACGTCGTGGATGTCCTCGATCTCCTTCCAGCCAAGCTTGGCCACGAACGGCCCGCGGTTGGGGATCAGCTGGATGAGGCGCTCCTTCTCGAGGATGCGCAGCGCCTCGCGGATTGAGGCGCGGCTGACAGACAGCTCGCGGCACAGGTCGGCCTCGACCAGCTTCTGACCCGGACGCAAATCCCCGGCCATGATCATGCCGCGCAGGCGCGCGACTGCCTGGTTGATGACCGTGGGCAGCTGCGGCGCCGGGGTCGCCGGATTTACGGTGGCGGGGAGCTTCTTCATGTGGTGGATCCGCAGAATCGTTGCCGGGGGATTATCGCATCCGCTTGCGTGCGTCGCCTACGATCGCGCTGGGCTCGGAGCCGCAATCATAAGCGTGCTCAATTGACAATGGCAGACTTTGTCAGACAATATTTGACCGACCGCAGTCGGGGCCTCGGTGACGCCCTCCCGTGGCGGCGTGACATAAACGTTCCGGAGGTGAGCAGTGCTGTATACCCGCGCAGAGGCCAAGGAATGGGCCTCGGCCCACTGGCGTGGCGTCTGCAACGTGATCATGCCGAGCTTCAGCGCCGACCTGCGGCGCCTCAACGAGGCCGGCATTCGCCACGACGTGCGGCGCAACATCGAGCTCGGCTTCTGGGGTGCACTGCTGGTCTCTGAATGCGGCACGACCGACGAGGAGTACCGCCGCTTCATGCAGATCGCCGTCGATGAAGCAAAGGGCCGTCAGCACTTCCTGATCCACGGCACCTTCGACACCCGCGAGCAGATCATCGCGATGGCCAAGGCGGGCGAGGAGATCGGGGTCAGCGGCATTCTATTGGGCCAGCCGAACTCCTTCTATCCGCGCAGTGAGGAGGAGGTCTACGAGCATCTCGCCGGCGTCGCCAACAGCACCCGCCTGGCGGTGTGCCTGTTCGCCACCGTGCAGATGAACCTCACGCGCTTTCATCCGAGCGGTTATCCGCCCCGTCCGCTGGTGCGGGCCGCAGACATTCCGAATGTCGTCGCCATCAAATACGAAGTCGGGCGTCCGGGCATCGCCGGCGATCTCGAGTTCTGGAAGATGATCCAGGGCAAGCACATCCTGTTTTCCGATCCGCTCGAGGCGCATTCTCCGCTGACGGTCGAGCTGTTCGGCCAGCAGTGGATGGGCACCAGCAACTACGAATACTGGGGCGGCGCCGTGCCGCAGTACTTCAAGCTGCTGCTGGAGAAGAAGTTCACCGAAGCCATGGAGATCTACTGGCGCATCAATCCGGCGCGACAGGCGCGTGTTGCCATCCAGACCACTTTTGCCGGCGCCAACTTCATCCACCGCTACCTGTGGAAGTACCAGGGCTGGCTGCACGGCTACAACGGTGGCCCGATGCGCCAGCCGGTCATGAAGCTCAACGATTCGCAGATGCGCAGCGTGCGCGAGCCGCTGCTGAAATCCGGCTTCAAGCTGGCCGAGGAGGACAACGCCGCGTTCTACCTCGGGCGCAGTCCCTGCTGAGCATGGCGCGGCTGCTGACACACGAGCAGGTCAAGTCGCTGGTCAGCATGAGCGATGCCATCGAATGCATGGAGCACGTGTTCCGCGAGGAGGGCGAGGGTCACACCTCGCTGCCGCCGCGCCTCAACATGAAGAGCGGCAAGGGCTGGCTGCGCGTCGGGCCGGCGGCGCTCGAGGCCTCCGGCTGGATGGGCTTCAAGGCCATGAATCTGCTGCCGGGCGCGGGGGTGCGCTACCAGGTGCACCTCTACGAGATCGCCAGCGGCGCGCTGCTCGCCATCATGGACGCGCAGTACCTGACGACCCTGCGCACGGGGGCGACCAGCGCGGTCGCGACCCGCCGCCTGGCGCGACCCGGTGCGGCGGTCGTCGCGCTGCTTGGCTCCGGGGTGGAGGCGCGCGCCCAGCTGGAGGCGATGCAGGCGGATGGCAAGGTCCGGTCGGCGCGCGTCTTCAGCCCGACGGCGGCCAACCGCGAGCGGCTGGCTGCGGATTTCCGCGACCGTTTCGCCATGGACGTTGTGGCCGTCGGCAGCCCCGAGGAGGCCGTGACGGATGCCGACCTGATCCTCGCGGCGGTCAAGGCGACCGAGCCGGTGCTGTGCGGGCGCTGGCTGCGCCCCGGCAGTCACGTCAACTCGGTGGGGACCGCGCGCCGCGACCAGCGCGAGATCGACGCCGAGACTTTCGAGCGCAGCGCGCGCATCATCGTGGACACCAAGGAAGGGGTGTTCGGCGAGGCCGGCGACGCCTTCGCGGCGCGCGAGCGCATCCGCATGGATGAGGTGCACGAGCTCGCCAGGCTCGTGACCGGGGAAGTGCCCGGGCGGCGCGGCGATGCAGAGGTCACCCTGTTCAAGTCGGTCGGCACCGGGCTGCAGGACATCGCGATCGCGGGGCTCATCTACCGGCGCGCCGTGGAGCGCTCCATCGGGACCGAGCTCGGCGAATTCCCCTACCTGAAAAGGAACTAACTCCGTGAGCGAGCCGGGCCCCCTGACGCCTCTGGACTACCTGAAGCAGATCAGCAGCGAGACGGGCGAGGCGTTTCAGGCGCTGCGCAAGGCGGTGATGACCGCAGGCCCGCTCGATGCACACACCTGCGAGCTGATCGCGCTCGGTGCATTGGTGACCTCGGGGGGCGAGCAGAGCTTCAAGACCCACGCGCGGCGGCTGCTGCGTGCGGGGGTGCCGGTGGCTTCGCTGCAGCAGGCGGTCCTCGTGACGCTCGGGGCTTCCACGACGCTCAATCAGGCGCTCAACGGGCTGCGTTGGATCGAGCAGGCGCAGCAGGAGCCCCGGTGAGCATCTACGCGCTGCAGAAGGCGATCCGCGACGTGAACCGCGACCCGGCCAAGCGCGCGGCCTTCTTTGAGTCGCCCGCCGGGCTCGCCGCGCAGTACGCGCTCTCGGAGGCCGAGCGCGACGCCCTGCAGCGGCGCGACTACGCCACGCTCTATGCCCTGGGGGTGCACGGTCTGCTGCTGCGCCCGTTCTCGATCCTGCACTCGGTGAGCGAAGCGGACTACCTGCGCGCCATTCGCGGCCAGGGCTGAGCATGGCGCTCTCCTTTGCCTGTGCGCTCGGTCATGCGCCCGGTATCGTCGCCTGGCGCGAAGCGGCGCCGGCCGAGCAGCGCGAGCGGCTGTACCAGGCCTTCGGTGAGCTGCGCGCCCGCCTGGAGGCGGCGCGGCTGGAGGCGCTGGTGTTGTTCACCGCCGAGCACTGGGCCAACTTCTTTCTCGACCACATCAGTCCCTACTGCATCGGCCGGGCGCAGGAATTCTCAGGTCCCATCGAGCCCTGGCTCAAGATCGACCAGGCTGCCGTGCCCGGCGCGCCGGATCTTGCGGAGGCGATCCTCACGGCTTGCCACGAGCACGACATCGAGCCCGCCTTCTCCTACGAGCTGCGCCTCGACCATGGCACGATGGTGCCGCTGCATTTCCTGACGCCCGCCATGCAACTGCCCATCGTGCCCATCGTCATCAACACGCTGGCGCCCCCGCTGCCCACGCCGCGCCGCTGCTTCCTGCTCGGCCAGGCGGTGGGCGAGGTCGTGCGCCGCGATGCGCGACGCATCGGGGTGATCGCGACCGGCGGCATGTCGCACGATCCGGGCGAGCGCAACCACGGCGTAATCGACGAGTCCTTCGACCGGCAGTTCCTCGACGCCATGAAGCACGCGGACGCGCAGCGCCTCAAGAACTACACCGTGCCGCAGCTGCATGCCGCGGGTGCCGGCGCCGTGGAACTGCTCAACTGGATCGCGCTCGGCGGCGCGCTCGGGGGTGCGCGGGGCGAAGTGCTCGCCTACGAGCCCGTGGTGCCGTGGGCGACCGGCATCGCAGCCATGGCGTTCAACGTGGTGAGTGCGTCATGATCTCGCTGCAGGGCAAGCATCTCGTCGTCGTCGGCGGCGGCTCGGGTATCGGCTGGGCGGGCGCGGAACTGGCAGTGAGACTCGGGGCGCGCGTGCTCATCGCCGACCTAGACGAGGCCGTTGCACAGCGCACCGGCGAGCTCGGCCCGCAGGTCAGCTTCGTGCGGTGCGACGCACGGCACTCGGCCGATACCGACCGGCTGTTCGCCAGCGCAGACGAGACGCTCGGTGGCATCGATCTCGTGTTCGCCACGGTCGGCGGCGCGCGGCTCGGGGACATCGAGAGCCTCGACGAGGCGGCCTGGTCGGCGGAAGTGGCGTTCAATCTCACCAGTGCCTATCTCGTCTGCCGCAGTGCGCTGCCCTACCTGCGCCGACGCGGCGGCGGTGCGATCGTCACCACCAGCAGCGGCTATGCACTGCTGCCGGGACCGGACCGTATCGGCTACACCGCCGCCAAGGCGGGCGTGCTGGCGCTGACGCGTTCGCTGGCCGGCACCGCCGCGCCTTACCGCGTGCGGGTCAACTGCCTGGTGCCGGGGCCGGTCGACACGCCGCGCTTCCGCGCCATGAACGGCGGGGATGCCGGCGTCGAGCAGGTACGTCAGCGCATGCCGCTCGGCGTCATCGTGCGCCCCGCAGACTGCGCCAACGCCGCGATGTTTCTCCTGTCGGATGCTGCCGCGCAGATCACCGGACAGGCCCTACACGTGAACGGTGGACTGATAATGCCATGAGTACCGCTAGCTACCAGACGATCAAGGTGACGCCCCTGACGCCGCATGTCGGCGCCGAGATCGGCGCGGTCGACCTCACCCAGGAGCTCAATGCCACCCAGGTCGCCGAGATCCGCGCGGCGCTGGTCGAGCACGGGGTGGTGTTCTTCCGCGAGCAACCGATCGACATCGGGACACTCAAGCGCTTCGGACAGCGCTTTGGCGAACTGAGCATCCACTCGAGCCGCAAGGGGCTCGACGAGCATCCCGAGGTGCGCCCCATCCACGCCGACGCCACTTCCAAGCACGTCGCGGGTGAGGAATGGCACACCGACCTGTCCTGCGATGCCATCCCGCCGATGGGCAGCATCCTGCACATCCACACGCTGCCGCCGGTAGGCGGGGACACCATCTGGGCGAGCATGTACGCCGCCTACGAGGCCCTGTCGGATCGCATGAAGAAATACCTGGAAGGCCTCACCGCAACGCACGACGGCCGCATTGCCTTCGGCCGCTTCGACCCGAACGGCAAGTACCCGATCAACGTTCATTCCGTGATCGTGCGTCACCCGGAGACGAGGCGCCCGGTGCTGTACGTGAACCGCGGCTTCACCTCGCACATCAACGAGCTGCCGGCTGCCGAGAGCGCGGACCTGCTGCAGATGCTGTACAAGCACCTTGAGAAGCCGGACTTCCAGGTGCGCTTCCGCTGGCGCAAGGACTCGATCGCCTTCTGGGACAACCGCTGTACGCAGCACCTGGCGGTCTGGGACTACTATCCGCAGGTGCGTTCGGGCTTTCGTGTGCAGATCAAGGGATCGGACCCGCCGTTCCTCTGAGTGGGGTGCGGGCGCGTGCAGTACCCGGAGGGCTGAACATGGCGACAGAGATGCGACGACCGCTGATCGACTACCACGCGCTGGTGAGTGGCGGGCGCGTGCACGGCAGCCTGTACCGTGACCCGCAGGTGTATCAGCGCGAGCTGGACCAGGTCTGGCACAAGGTGTGGGTGTACCTGTGCCACGAGAGCGAGCTGCCGCTGCCCGGTGACTTCCTGCGCCGCCAGATCGGCACGCAGCCGGTGCTGGTGGTGCGCGGCGAGGACAACGCCATCCGCGTGTTCTTCAATCGCTGCCGGCACCGCGGCAACCTGCTCTGCAATCGCGAGCACGGCAACGCGGACTCATTCCGCTGCCCGTACCATGCCTGGACCTATGCCAAGGACGGCGCGCTGCTCGAGCCAACCTTCGAGGAGGGCTACGACAACAACCTCAGCCGCGCGGACTTCAGCCTCACCCCGGTGCCGCGCCAGGACGCCTACCGCGGCCTGATCTTCGCCAGCGTGAGTCCCGCGGGCCCGAGCCTGCGCGAGCACCTCGGCCAGGTCACCGAGTTCATCGACCTGTTCATGGACGTTTCTCCCAGCGGAGAGATCGACCTCAACAGCGGCGTGCAGAAGCTGCGCTACCACGGTAACTGGAAACTGCTGCCCGAGAACTCGCTGGAGGGCGATTATCACGGGCCGTTCATTCACCGTTTCGCCTTCGAGATGCACAGCCGGCGCACCGGCCTCAACTTGAGCTCGCTGTACGAGAACCAGGTGCCGGACGTGATCCGCTCTTTGCCCGGGGGCCACATGGTCGAGGACTACCGCGGCGCCTCGATGACGCCGCCGCAGCGGGCCCTGACGCCGGCGCGCCAGGCTTACCTCGCGGCGCTGGAGGCGCGCTGCGGCAAGGAGAAGGCGCGGCAGCTCACCAGCACCACGCCGCCGCTAGTGTTCGTGTTTCCGAACCTCATCTACATCATGACCCACATCCGGCGCTTTCAGCCGATCAGCGTGAACGAGACCTACGTCTACTATCATCCGATGCTGTTCAAGGGCGCTCCGGCGGAGATCAACGAGGCCCGCCTGCGCGAGCACGAGTTCGGCTTCGGGCCGGCCGGCTTCATCTCGCCCGACGACATCGAGATCATGGAGCGCAACCAGATCGGCGTGCAGGCCCGCGGCAACGACTGGCAGCACATCGCGCGCGGCCTGCACCGCGTCCGCGAGATGCCCGGTGGCGGCACCGCCGGGTACACCATGGACGAGAACCACCTGCGCGGCATGTGGCAGCACTACGCCCGGCTGATGAGCGGGCAGAGCGATGGCGATGTCCAGTGACGCCCCGGCCGCGCCGAGCGTGGATGCCGTGGCGGCATTCCTCTATCGCGAGGCGCGTCTCATCGATGAGCACCGCTACCAGGAGTGGCTGGCGCTGTGGGAGAGCAGCGACACTCTCTACTGGGTGCCATGCAATGAGGACGACATCGATCCGCGCCGCCACGTCTCCATCATTTACGACGATCACGACCGGCTGGAACAGCGCGTGGAGAGGCTGATGAGTGGCTCGGTGCTGGCGCAGCAGCCGCTGCCCAAGATGCGCCGCATCGTGTCGAACATCGAGCCGGAGCAGGTGGCGCCGGATCTGATCTCGGTGCGCTCGAACTTCATCCTCGCCACGGCCCGCGCCGGGCGCCAGGAGCTGTGGGCAGGCCAGGCCGTGCACCGCCTGCGGCTGCGTGACGGCTCGCATCGCATTGTCGCGAAGAAAGTCCTGCTCAATAACTCCGACCAGGAGATTCCGCTGCTGCAGTTCTTGATCTGAGGTTGCCCGGGATGAGTCGATTGCGCGTTGCCGTGAATCCCCTTAAGTGCCAGGCCTACAAGCGCTGCACCGCGATCGCGCCGGCGGTGTTTGCGCTCGGCCCGGAGGGCAAGGCCACGGTACTGCAGGCAGACGCCGCGCCGGACGAAGAGGTAATCAAGGCGGCACGCAGCTGCCCCTACCGGGCGATTACCGTGACCGTCGATGCCACCGACGAGCAGATCTTCCCGCCGCCGCCCAAGTCACAGCCGCAGCCCCCCAAGTAACCGAAAGATGCTCATGGAACACCAGCGCTTCGATTATTCACCCATCGCGCGCCGGCCGCCGCTGAAGTTCCCCAACGGCGCACGCGTCGCGGTCTGGATCGTGCCCAACGTCGAGCATTTTCACTATGACAAGCCGGCCATCGCCCTGACCCCGATGACCACGGCACTCAAGCCGGACGTCCTCAACTATGCGTGGCGCGATTACGGCGCGCGCGTCGGTATCTGGCGGCTGATGGAAATCCTGGAGCGCAACGGCTTTCGCGCGACCGCCGCGCTCAACTCCGAGGTCGTGCAGCACTACCCGCAGATCGTGGAGGAGGGTACGCGGCTCGGCTGGGAGTGGATGGCGCACGGCGCCAACAACTCCTCGCTCTTCACGGGCATGCCGGCGGAGGTCGAGCGCGGCATCATCGCCGGGGTGCTGCGCACCATCGAGGACAAGACCGGCAAACGCCCGCGCGGCTGGCTCGGTCCGGCTCTCACCGAGACTGACAACACGCTTGATATCCTGGCGGAGGCGGGCATCCAGTATGTCGCCGACTGGTGCAACGACGAGCTGCCGTACGAGATGCGTACCAAGCACGGAGCGATCGTGGCCATGCCCTATACGCTGGAGATCGGCGACATCCCGGTCTTCCTCACGCACGGCGGCACCGGCGAGGACTTCTACCGCATCGCGGTCGACCAGTTCGAGACGCTGTACGCGGAGGGCGCGCGTAGCCCGCGGGTGTTCTGCATGGCGCTGCACCCGTTCCTCATCGGCCACCCGTTCCGTGCGCGCCACCTCGAGCGGGTGCTGAAGCACATCAGGCAATTCAGCGACGTGTGGCTGACCACCGGTGGCGAGCTGCTCGACTGCTACCGCGCGCAGCAGCCGGCCAGGAGCTAGCTCAGCGCCGGCGGCTCACACCAGTGCCTGCGAGATGACGGCCGCCTCCTGGGTGCGTGCGTTGCGCAGCGACAGCGCGATCAGCGCGGTGACGACGGCGCATGCTGAGAGCAGCAACAGTCCCGAATTAAAGGTCTGCGAGGCCTGCTTGAGGTAGCCGACGCAGATCGGCCCCAGGAAGGCACCCAGCTGGCTGGAGGTGTTGATGAAGGCGAGCCCGCCGGCGGCGGCCGCGCCGCCGAGAAGATCGCCGGCGTAGGCCCAAAACACCCCGAACGTGCTGAGAATCCCCATCATGCCAAGGCACAGCCCCACGAATGCCCACAGGGGGCTCGGGGCCAGGCCGGCGATGGCGAACCCGAAGGCGGACAGCAGGGCCGCTCCGACCACGTACCAGCGCCGCTCTCGGGTGCGGTCCGAGCGGCGCCCGCAATAGATCATGCCGACCGCCCCGCAGGCGAAGGGCAGGATGGAGAGCAGGCCGACTTCCATGTTGGTGAGTCCGCCGAAGGCCTTGATCATCTGCGGCAGCCACATGATGGTGCCGAAGGTGATGAACAGCAGGAAGAACCCGATGGCGAGCGCCAGCAGCACGCGCTTGTTGAGAAAGCCGGCCGACAGGCGCGTCATGCCGGCGCGCTCCTTGACCGCAAGCTCGCGCGCCAGCGTGTCGCTGAGCCAGGTCTGCTCGGTAGGGTTCAGCCACGTCGCCGCGCGCGGCGTGGTCGGCAGGAAGCCGAGCGTGAACAGACCCACCGCGACGGTGGCCGCGCCCTCGAGGATGAATAGCCACTGCCAGCCCTGGAAGCCTGCGAAGCCGTGCATCTCCATGATGCCGGTCGCGAGCGGTGCGCCGAGCATCGGGCCGATGGCGGCCGTGGACAGCAGCCAGGAAGCCGCGAGGCCGCGCCGCTGCTCCGGGATCCAGGTGCCGAGGTGGTACATGAGGCCGGGCAGCAGGCCCGCCTCGGCCACGCCGAGCAGGAAGCGCAGCGTGTAAAAGCTCCACGGGCTCCTCACCCAGGCGAGCGCCACGACGATGAAGCCCCACGTGATCATGATGCGCGCCAGCCAGCGCCGCGCACCGACCCGCAGCAGGATGAGGTTGCTCGGCACCTCGAACAGAAACGCGCCAAGGAAGAAAATGCCGGCGCCGAACCCGTACACCTGGGCCGTGAAGCCGAGCTGCTGATTCATCTGCAGGGCCGCAAAACTCACGTTGGTCTTGTCGGTCATCTGCACGAAGAACAGCAGCATCGAGAAGGGCACCAGCCGCCACAGGACCTTGCGCAGTGCGGCATCTCCGGTCGCGTCGCCACTTGAGGGAAGCTGGTTCATAGCTGCTGTTTCGGTCGAGGGCTTGGGCCGGATGATGGCACGCCCGATTTTGTCCGACAATCCAAATCCGCGCGCAGAAGGGACCCCGGCGGGAGCGGCGTCACCGGTTGACTCCGCCGGACTGCGGCGGGATAGTTGCAAAAATAGGATTGTTGGACATCTGCCCGTCATGACGCTAATCGCCCCAGCACGCTCCTCCACCCTGTCCGCGCAGGTCGCGCACCAGCTGGAGCAGCTGATCACTTCGGGCGAGTGGCCGGTCGGCAAACGCATCCCCGCCGAGAGCGAGCTGGTCGCGCAGCTCGGCTTAAGTCGCAACACGGTGCGCGAGGCACTGCGCTCGCTCATACACACCGGCATGCTCGAGGCGCGCGTCGGCGATGGCACCTACGTGAGGGCGCTGAGCGAGCTGCAGACCCCGTTCGTGCGGCGGGTGAACCGCGCGCGTCTTGAGGATGCGGTCGAACTGCGCGCGGTGCTCGAGCGCGCGGCGGCGGGACTCGCGGCCCGCCGCTGTAATGCGCGCAAGGCGGCGCAGCTGCGCAAGCTGGTCGCGGCGCTGCGCGCGGCGAGCGGCGCCAAGGACCAGGCGGCCTTCGTCGCCGCCGACACAGCGCTGCACGCGGCCATCCTGGCGTGCGCGCGCAACGCGCTGCTCGCCGAGGTCTACGATCATCTGGGCCGCGCGCTCAAGCTCTCCGCGAGCCCGCAGCTCTGGGACCTGGGGCTGGCGGCCAGGGAGATCGGCCTGCACGAGGCGCTGGTCGATGCCATCGCCAAGGGCGACGCGGTGCGCGCGGAATCTGCGGCGACCTCGCTGGTGGAGTCCCTGCGGGCCGCGCTGCTGCCGGCGGCGCACAAGGCCAGGGCAGCCAGGTAGCGACGCTGGCGAGCGCGGTACAAGGATTTTCCGGACGTGAGGATCAGCGGCCATGGCGAACGAGCGCATTTCGGGTAAGGCAAGCCAGCCGGGCATGCGGCTGGCCAGCGGCGAGGACCTCGAGCAAATCGTGCGCCCCGCGGAAGGGCTGATCTCGCGGCGCATTTTCGCCGACCCGGAAGTGTACGAGCGCGAGCTGGAGCAGATCTTCGGCCGCGCCTGGTTCTTCATCGGGCACGAGAGCGAGATCCCCGAGCGCGGCGACATCGTGGCGCGCCAGTGCGGCGTCGATCCGGTGATCCTGGTGCGTGACCAGGCCGGGGTGGTGCGGGCCTTTCTCAACTCCTGCCGCCACCGCGGCATGCGCCTGTGCCGCGCGGACCGCGACCACGCCACCGCGCTGCGCTGTCCGTATCATGGCTGGACCTACTCGACCTCGGGCGAACTGCTGGCGGCGTCCTCGGAGCATCACTACGGCCCGGGCGAGCTCGACAAGGCGCAGCTCGGTCTCATCCCGGTAGCGCGCCTGGGCAGTTACCGCGGCCTGGTGTTCGGCAGCTGGGACCCGGCCGCACCCTCCCTCGAGGAGTGGCTCGGCGACATGCGCTGGTACCTGGACATCATCTTCGGCCGCACCGGCGAGATCGAGTTCGTCGGCGTGCCGCAGATCTGGGACGTGGAGTGCTCATGGAAGTTCGCCACCGATAATTTCACCGATAACTTCCACGTGTACTGGACGCACCAGAGCCTGGTCGAGCTTGGCATGCTGCCGAGCGATCCGGATTTCGCCTCGCATGGGCACATGGTGACGCTCGACAACGGCCACATCCTGCACTTCGTGCAGGGGCCGCCCATGGAGGCGTTCCAGGGCCTGGGTCTGCCCAAGTCGCTGTGGCCACGCTTCGCGGAACATCTCAGTCCCGCACAGGCCCGGATAGCGCAGGCGCACGGCTACAGCGCCGGCACGATGTGGCCGAACTTCCACTGGCTGCAGCTGGTGACCGCCGGTGACACCAAGAGCGAGCCGGTCGGAATCCTCAACCTACGGCTTGAGGTCCCGCTGAGCCCGACGCGCACGCGTATGTACTCCTGGTTCGCGATCGACAAGGCGGCGCCCGCGGGCTACCGCAAGACCTCGTACGAGACCTACGTGCGATGCTTCGGCCCCTCCGGCATCTTCGACCAGGACGACATGGAGAACTGGGAGGAGTGCACCGCTGCGGCGCGTGGCCCGGCGGCCAAGCGCTACGCGCTGCACCACAAGATGGGCCTCGCCCGGCCCACTGACGCCACCTGGGCGGGACCGGGTATCGCCTACGCTGACAGCTACGGCGAGATGACCCAGCGTGCCTGGTACGCCGAGTGGCTGCGCCGTATGCGCCAGCCGGCGCACGCGCCCACTGCGGTGCAGCGGCCGCGCGTAACGGCGGCCTCATGAGCGCCGCGCCTCACTCTGCAGGCGTGCCTGCGGATGCGTGTGCGGCGGGCACGCCGCTCTACGGCGAGATACTCGGGTTCCTCTATCGCGAGGCCGCGCTTCTCGATAACAACGAGTACGGCGCGTGGATCGAGCTGTGCGCCGAGGACATCCACTACGTCATGCCGGTGCGCACCACGCAGGTGCGCGCGCGCGGCCCGGGGTTCGAGCAAGTCTCGTTCTTCGACGAGAACATCCACTCGCTGCGCACGCGCGTCGCGCGGCTCGAGACCGGCTCGGCCTGGGCGGAGACCCCGCCCTCGCGCACGCGCCATTTTCTGACCAACGTGCTGGTGCAGGCCGGGGAGCGCCCCGATGAGTTCGCCGTCGCGGCCAACTTCCTCGTCACCCGCACGCGCGCCGAGCAGGCCTACCAGATGTTTGCCGGCCGGCGCGAGGACTTGCTGCGCCGCGTGGCCCCATCCGAGTACCGGATCGCGCGCCGGCGCATTCTGGTCGACCAGACCGTCATCACCAGCACGAATCTGAGCGTGCTCTTTTAGATCATTCCCGCGGGAGAGCGTCATGGCACAGCTTGAAGGACAGGTGGCACTGGTCACGGGCGGCGGTTCCGGCATCGGTCGTGCGGTGGTGGACCGCTACATCGAGGAGGGGGCGCGCGTGTGCGTCATGGACGTCTCGGCCGAGCGGCTCGCGGAGCTCAGCACACAGCACGGCCAGCGCGTCACCGGCGTGCAGGGTGATGCGACCACGGTGGAGGCCAACGAGCGCGCGGTGCGCCACACGGTCGACAAGTTCGGCAAGCTCGACGTGTTCGTCGCCAACGCCGGGCTCGGCGATGCCTTCCGCGAGCTCATCGATATCCCCACCGCCGACGTGCCGCGGGTCTACAAGGAGATCTTCGACCTGAACGTGCTGGCCGTGATCATCGGCGCACGGGTCGCGGTCACGGAGCTGGTGAAGACCGGCGGCTCCATCATCGTGACCCTGTCCAATTCCTCGTTTTATCCCGACGGCGGCGGCGTCATGTACATCGCCAGCAAGCACGCCGCGCTCGGCATCGTGCGCCAGCTCGCGCACGAGTTCGCGCCGCTGGTGCGCGTCAACGGCGTCTCGCCCGGCGCCACCAAGACCGACATCCGCATGCCGGCGAGCTTCGGCCTCGACGAGCGCGGCGAGCGCATCCGCACGCACACGCACCCGTCCAACAAGGACGCCGCGGTCGAGGCCGTCACCCCGCTCAGGATGCACGCGGAGCCCGCCGACCATTCCGGCGCCTACGTGCTGCTCGCCTCGCGGCGCGACTCCAAGGCGATGACGGGCTCGATCGTGAAGACCGAAGCGGGCCTGGGCGTGCGCGGGCTGCGGCGCGTGCGCGGCGGTGACGACCTGCGCAAGAGGCTGCTGGGCGCCTAGGCTTGATCGTCCTCCTCACCGGGCATCGCGGCCGGCTCGGTCCGGCCATCGTCGAGGCGCTCGCGCGCGCGGGCCACGAGGTGCGCGGCTTCGACCTCGCCGACGGCGGTGATATCCGCGACGCCGCGGCCATCGCGCAGGCAGCGCGCGGCGCGCAGGCAATCGTGCACGCCGCCGGGCTCGCCGACGATCGTAACGGCAGCCCCGCGGACATCATGTCGATCAACGTGCTCGGCACCTGGAACGTGCTGCTCGCGGCCGAGGCGAACCGGATTGCGCGGGTGGTGTATTTCTCCTCCGGCAAGTCACTCGGCATGCTCGAGCGCAATCCCGACTACCTGCCGATGGACGATGCGCACCGCGGCCTGCCGACGCGGCCGTACGGACTTGCCAAGTGGCTCTCGGAGGAGATGTGCGCGGCCTTCACGCAGCGCACCGGCATCGACACCATCTGCCTGCGGCCGGTCGCGGTGTTCGATGCAGAAGGCTACGAGAGGATGCTGAAGGGCCCGCCACGCCCCGCAGCGGCCGGCGCCCCCTGGCACCTGGGCGTGCACATCGACGTGCGCGACGTCGCCGCGGCCACGCTGCTCGCCCTCGAAACCCCCTTCCGCGGCCACACGCGGCTGCTGCTCTGCGCAGGCGACATCGCCGATGCGCGTCCGACGCTCGAGCTGGTGGCGGAGCGGCTGCCCCAGGTCGAGTGGCGTGGCGGCGGCGAGTTCTCCGATGACCCGTTCCGCGCGCTCATCGATTGCAGCCGCGCGCAGCAGGTCCTGGGTTTCCGGCCGCGCCACGGGTGGCCTGGCCGTGCGGCACGGGAGTGACCGTCTCGCGGGCCGCGGTCTCAGCTCATCCTGAGGGTGCTCCGGTCAAGCCGCCGGCATCACGGCGCCGCCTTCAAGGAACCGCCGGTAGCGGTAGGGCGCGGGATCGACCCGGGGTGTGCTGCCGGCGATGAGTTCCGCGGCCAGCTGGCCCGCCCCCGGCGCCGCCCCGAAGCCCCCGCCCGAGAAACCCGCGGCGACGAAGAGTCCCGGCACCGGATCGACTGCGGAGATCACCGGCAGTGCATCCGGCGTGACGTCCACTGAGCCGCCCCAGCTCTCGGCGACCGCGGCGCCGCCGAAGAAGGGATAGAGCCGCTGCGCGCTCTGCCACACCTGCGCCGCCCAGGGCCCGGCGCCGGGGTCGTGCACGCGCTCGCGCTCAAAGGGCGTCACTTCATCGAGTCGCCAACCAAGACCGCGACGCCAGTCCGCAACGAACTCGCGACCCAGGCGCAGGCTGGTCGAACTCCAGCGCGACTTGAGCGCGGGCCAGAACTGTCGCAGCCGTCTGAGGGACTCGGGCGTGATCTGAAAGAGGTTGTGCGGCGAGCCGACGGTGTAGCCCCCGTCGGCGTTGCGGCGGATGCCGATCATGCCATGACGCGCGCAGATGTCAGGCCCCTCGAGTGCCGTGGTGCGTAACAGGTAGCTGCCCGCGGCGAGCAGCGGCAGGTCGATCTGCTCGTTGCGGCACAGCAGCCCCGACCAGGCCCCGGCGGCGATGAGCACCGCGCGCGCCCGGACGGTGCCCTGCTCCGTCACCACGCCGCAGATGCGTCCGCCTGCGCGCTCCAGTCCGCGCACCGCACACAGCGTCACGATGCGCGCGCCCAGCTGCCGGGCACCCTCGGCGATGCGAAGGGCCGCCTGGGTAGGCTCGGCGCACCCGTCACCGGGGGTATACAGCGCGCCCTCAAAGTCGGCGGTGCACTGCGGCAGCAGGGCACGCGTCTCGCGCGCCCCGATGAGGCGCGAATCCGGCCCGAACTCGCGCACCTCGGCCAGCCAGCGCTCGTGGCCCTCAAGCTCCGCGGCGTTGCTCGCGGTGTAGATGAGCCCGGTGGTGCGATAGCCCGTGCCGCCGAGCTGGCGCGTGAGCGTCGCCCACTGGCGGCGGCTGTCGAGGTTGAGCGCGATGTCGCGCGGCTCACGGCTCGTGACCCGCACCCAGCCGAGCGCGCGAGTGGACTGCTCGGCGCCGACGTAGCCCTTCTCGCACACCAGCACCGGGATGCCGCGCTGCGCCAGGTACCACGCCGCGCATATGCCGACGATGCCGCCGCCGATGATCACGACCTCGGCCTCAGGCGGCAGGACGGTATCAAAGCTGCGTGCCGCGATGCGCATGGGGTGCCGGCGCGGGCTCCCGGTCAGGGCGTGAGCGCGATGCCGCCCAGCCCCGTGATCCATTCCGGCATGGGCTCGTAGAAGATCTCTTCACCCCTGGCCTGCGGAACGGTGGCGGCGGCGAAGATCCAGTGCATGACCTCGAGGCCGCTGCGGCCGGCCTCGCGGCGGATTTCCTCGCTCGTGAGCGCGCTGAGCTCGCGCGCCCGGCCGTTCACTATCCGGCTGATCACCATGCGGTCGAAGGCTTCGTTCACACGTCCCTGCTCGGGCTCGCACAGCCAGTGTGACAGACCGCCGGCACCGAGCACCACCACGCGCTCCGCCGCGGCGCGCTCGCGCGCGATGAACTCCCGCAGCACGCCGCCGAGCGCCCAGACGCGTGCGGGCGTGGGCGGGATGTCGTTGGCGACATTGATATAGAAGGGCAACACTGGGATACGGCCGCCGGGATTGACGACCAGGTTCGGAAAGGCGAAGCCGTGATCGGGCGCGATCTCCTCGGCGCGCGCCACGTCAAAGCCAGCGCCGGCGGCAAAGCGCACGAGGCCATCCGCGAAATCGCGGCTGCCGCGGAAGGGCGTGCGCGGGATGCCCATGTCGCCGAGCGGCGTGTATTCGTCGGCCACGCCGACGGTGAACGGCGCCTGCAGGGCCAGGGTGAAGTTGTTGAGGTGGTCGTTGGTGGCGATGACGAGCAGATCAGGCTCGAGCGACTGGATGCGGCGCGCGATCTCGCGCATGCCCACCCACACGCGCGCGGCCTTGTCCGGGCACTTCTCCGGTTCGAACACCACGTGCGACATCGCAAAGGCGCCGGCGATCGCTCCCATGGTGCGTTACGGTCCCAGCTGGAGGTCGCGCAGGTAGCTCGCCAGCGGACCGGGTCCGACGCCCGGCGCGCCGCGGATGCGCAGGAACTTCATCTGCAGATTCGGGTGCACGCCGAGCTGCAGCAGCGCCCCAGGCGTGCCCTCGCGCAGCAGCTGCCGCTCGTGCTCCGCAATGCCGTAGCGCTGGAACACCGGCTCCGGGTCAGCGAGGAACGTGGTCACGAGCCCAGGATCACGATTGAGATCCTGGATCAGGCGGTGCACCCGGTAAGGCGCGGCACTCATGAGGGCACACGAAAGGCATCCTGGCGGAAGAAGTTGGTGGTGATCGCGGTGAACTCTGCGGGTGCCTCCATCATCACCCAGTGCCCGCAGTGCGGCAGCACGAATCCCCAGGAATTCTCCAGCAGCTCGAGGAAGCGGTGGATGCGCGCCGGCACCGCGATGCGATCGAGCTTGCCGCCCACCACCAGAGTTGCCACCTTGACCTTGGCGACTTCGCTGTCCGGGTAGCTGAGCTTGCCGGCCCGCATGGCGAGCAGCGCGGCCCGGGCGGCCGGCTCACACGCGAGCGCCAGCCGGTAATCCACGAGGCGCTCGTCAATCGCATAGCGCGGGCCGGCCAGCGCACCCATGAGCCGACGCATGCCTTCGCGGGTGAAGTCGAAGGCCAGCGCCTTGCGCGCCTCGGGGTCGGGGTTGTCCACCGCGATACCCGCCGATCCCATCAGCACCATCTTGCGGATGAGGTCGGGGCGGCGCATGGCCACGCCCAGTGTCGTGGCGCCACCCATGGAATTGCCGATCAGGTTCACCGCGCCGGCATTCAGCTTCTCGATGAAGCCGAGCATGTGCGCGTTGCGATCCTCCTGCGTGTAGCCGAAGTGCGCGGGATCGGGCTTGTCCGTCCGGCCGAAGCCGACCATGTCCACCGCCACCACGCGAAAGTGCGGCGCGTACAGCGGAATGCAGCCGCGCCAGTTGCCCCAGGCGTCCGCGCCCGCGCCGCCCCCGTGAATGAGCACCAGGGTAGGGCCCGCGCCCGCCTCCAGATAGTGGGTACGAATGCCGTCGACATCGAGGTAGCGGCTCGCGAACTCGACATCGCCAGTGACGCTCGTTGCCATAAGCGCAGTCTCCTTCAGCCCGAAGTCATGCGCGGGCGCACCCCACGGCGGGCTGCATGGCTCGCGTTTGCGCCGCGGTCCGCGTCCCCGGGAGTGAATTGACTTTCGTGTACTGTATACATACCATCCCGGGCCATCAACATCCGTCACTGCCCCCGTGGCACCCTTATCAGGAAAAAGCACGCCGATGAACGGGGATGAGGGTTTCGTCGAGGAAGAACTGCTGAAGCGCGTGCCACGCTGGAGGAACTACCTGGCGGCGAAGCTCGGCTTCCGAAATCACTGGTACCCGGTGCGCTTCAGCCGCGACGTGCCCGAGAACGTGGTGCTTGCGGTCAAGCTGCTCGGCGAGAACATCCTGCTCAAGCGCGTCAACGGCACGGTGTACGGCATCAAGGACCGCTGCATCCATCGCGGCGTGCGCTTCTCGCACAAGATCGAGTGCTACACGCGCGACACCATCACCTGCTGGTACCACGGCTTCACCTATAAGTGGGACAGCGGCGTGCTGTGCGACGTCATCGCCAGCCCGGACACGCCGATCATCGGCAAGCGCAAGGTGAAGAGCTACCCGGTGCGCGAGGCGAAGGGACTCATCTTCGTGTTCGTCGGCGACGATGACTTCCCGGTGCCAGATCTGAGCCTCGACGTGCCGCCGATGCTGCTCGATGAGGACATGTACGTGCAGGGGTCCTCCTATCCTGTCAAGGCCAATTGGCGGTTGGGGTGCGAGAACGGCATCGACCCGCTGCACATCTATATCCACCGCGAATCGCGCCTGGTGCCGAACACGCAGCGCTCCATCCCGCTCGGCCACCGCGTGAATCCCCACGGTGGCGACAACCGCATTCTTGAAGAGGAGGAGGGCAAGCCCAAGGGGGTGCGCTCCGCGGAATTCCGCGAGGGCCAGGTGTCCGCCTACGTACCGCTCTACGAGGGCAGGGTACAGGGCCAGGTGGTGGTCACCTCCACCAAGATGCACACCACGCCGGAGGAGGCCAAGTTCAAGCGCACCACGGGCGATTTCATCGTGCTGCCAGGCGCACTGCGCGTCGACAACTTCCCTTACCACGGTCTGTACCAGTTCGAATGGTACGTGCCGGTCACCGAGGACTCGCACCTCTATATCATCACCATCGGCAAGCGCTGCGCCGATGAGGCCGAGCGCGCCGAGTACGATCACGCGTTCTGGCACCGCTGGAAGCCGGAGTCGCTGGAGGGCTTCAACAACGACGACATTACGGCGCGCGAGGCGCTGCAACCCTTCTACAGCAAGGACCGCAACTGGCTGGAAGAGAACCTGGTGCGCGAGGACCAGTCGATCGTCAAGTGGCGCGAGGTCTGCCACCGCCACGCCCGCGGCATCCAGCTGCCCAAGCACGTTGATCCGTAGGGTGCGCGTGAAGATCTTTGAACTGTGCAAGCTCGCCGAAGTCGGCGCCGGGACGGCCAAGCAGATCGAGCTGCGCGAGGCCAGTGCCGAGCCGTTCGCGCTGTTCAACGTCGAAGGCGGCCTGCACCTTACCGAGGATACCTGCACGCACGCATTCGCCTCGCTGTCGCAAGGCGAGATCCAGGGCCGTCTCGTGTTTTGTCCGCTGCATGGCGGGGCCTTCGACGTCACCACCGGTCAGCCCTGCGAGCCGCCGTGCATGCTGCCGATCAAGCGCTACCGGGTCTGGGTCGAGGGCGAGACGGTGATGAGCGATCTCACCGAGCTGCCCGAGAGCTAGCCAACAGAAACAAGCGAGGGTTGCATGGCGCAAGTCGTCCTGGGATTGGGTACGTCGCACAGCCCGATCCTCAACATGGAGCCCGACGCCTGGATAGAGCGCGGCAGTCACGATCACAAGCACAAGCTGCGCGACACCTCCGGCGCGCTGGTGTCCTTCGACGCCTTGCTGGAGCGCCACGGGGACTCGTTCGCCAGGGAGATCGACCCCGAGCGCATCCGCGCGCGCCACGCGGCCAACCAGAAGGCCGTAGCGGCCACTGAGGAAGCGCTGTACGCCGCGCGCCCGGACGTGGTCGTAATGTTCGGCGACGACCACAAGGAGGTGTTCCACGACGACAACATGCCGTCGCTGGGCATTTACCTCGGCGACACCATCCCGTACGCGCCCTCGGGCATCATGAAGTGGCCGTACGACCTGAAGCTCGTGACGCCGCTGTGGTACCCGCAGGAGCAGCGCGAGTTTCCGGTCGCGGCGGATCTTGCCATGCACTTCGCCGAGTCGCTCAATGAGGACGGCTTCGACGTCGCCACCAGCCGCTACTACAGGCCCGGCCAGGCGATGAGCCACTCTTTCGGCTTCATCTACTGGCGCTTCATGCACAACCGCGCCGTGATCCCGACAGTGCCAATTCACCTGAACACCTACTTTCCGCCCAACCAGCCGACGCCGGCACGCTGCCTCGCGATCGGCCGTGCGCTGCGGCGCGCGATCGAGGCCTGGCCCAAGGACCTGCGCGTCGCCGTGATCGGCACCGGCGGCCTCAGTCATTTCGTCGTGGACGAGGCCTTCGACAACGAGTTCCTCGAGGTGCTGGCCTCCGGGGATGCGGACCGCATCGGCTCGCTGCCGCGTGCCAAGATGCACTCCGGCAATTCGGAGCTGCGCTGCTGGATCGCGATGGCCGGCGCGGTCGAGGGCAAGCAGATGAGGGTCATCGACTACATTCCCTGCTACCGGACCCTGGCCGGCACCGGCTGCGGCATGGCGTTCGCGTCCTGGGCCTGACTCACCTTCCGGCGAGAGATTTCCTATGTTCACCGCGCAGGACAACGAGCGACTGACCCGTGTTGGCCCCGAGACGCCTATGGGACGCGTGTTCCGGCGCTTCTGGCTGCCGTTCCTGCTGCCGGAGGAACTCGCCCGCCCCGACTGTGATCCGGTGCGGGTCACGCTGCTCGGCGAAAAGCTCATTGCGTTCCGCGACAGCAAGGGACGGCTGGGTCTGCTCGACCGCCACTGTCCGCACCGCCGCGCGGACCTTTACTTCGGCCGCAACGAGGAGTGCGGGCTGCGCTGCAGCTATCACGGCTGGAAGTTCGACGTCGACGGCAACGTGCTGGAGATGCCGGCCGAGCCGCAGAACACGCCGCTGCTGCGCGAGCTGCGGATCAGGTCTTATCCGGTGCGCGAGCAGGGCGGGGTGATCTGGGCCTACCTGGGTGATCGCGCGCGCATGCCCGCCGATCCGCCGCTGCTCGAGTGGGCGCGCGTGCCCGAGGCGCAGCGCTACGTGAGCAAGCGTCTGCAGGAGACCAACTTCGCGCAGGGCGTCGAGGGGGGCATCGATTCCAGCCACGTCTCCATCCTGCACAGCAGGCTCAGGCCCGACCCCGGGGCGGCCTTCCGGGAGCGCCAGGTGTCGATCAGCCCGAAGCTGCCGTACATAGCCACCGACACCGCACCGAAGTTCTTTGTCCGCGACACCGACTACGGCTTCGTGATCGGCGCACGACGCCAGGCCACCGACGACGAGTTCTATTGGCGCATCACCCAGTTCCTGCTGCCGTTCTACACCATGATCGCCCCGCGCGAGGAGCACGGGCCGATCATGGGCCACGCCTGGGTGCCCATCGACGACTACCGCTGCTGGAACTTCACCTTCACCTGGAACCCGTACGCGCCGCTCGCGCTCGCCGACCGCGACGACAACGAGGTGCACATGGAGGTGGTGCCGGATGGTTCGTACCGCCCGCGTCTCAACCGCGACAACGACTACGGACTCGACCGCAGGGTGCAGCGTGAGCACAGCTGCACCGGCATTCCGGGCATCGGTGCGCAGGACACCGCCATCCAGGAGAGCATGGGAGCGATCGTCGACCGCGAGAACGAGCACCTCGGCACCGGCGACACGGCCATCGTGGCGTTCCGGCGTCGCCTGCTGCGACTGGCGGCCGACTACGAACGCGGCGTCATGCCCGCCATGCCCGAGCACCCGGAGTGGTACCGCGTGCGCTCCGCCGGCGTCGTGCTCGGCAAGGACATCGACTTCCAGAAGGGCGCCGCGCAGCGGCTGACCGCCGCCACCTGAAGCCGGCGCGGCGGGACGCGCGCCTTCAGGGACGCAGCGCAATCTTGCCCAGCACCTCGCCGCGCTCGAGCAGACGGTTGGCCTCGACCACCTGCGCCAGCGGCAGGATCACGCTCGCCTCGAGCAGCGTCCCGCTGCGGAACCACTCGTGCATCGCCGCGGTCGCCGCCGGGAACATGGGCGTGGCGAAGAAATCATCCGCGGAGAAGGTCTTGATGGCGATGGAGTGCTTGACGCGAAACAGATCGAAGGGCTTCTTGCCGGCGACGTAGCCGTAGGCCTGGATCTCCCCGAACGGCGCGGTGACGTCGGCATCCGCCGCGAGGGTGTCCCCGCCCACGCCGTTGAAGACAAAGCGCACGCCCTCACCGGCGGTGAGCTCGCGCACGCGTGTCACGTAGTCCGTGTGAGTCACGTTCACGACGTGGGTCGCCCCGAGCGCGAGCAGATAACTCTCTTCCTCGGCGCGCCGGCAGGTGGCGATCACCGGGCAGCCATGCGCGTGGGCGAGCTGCGTGATCATCGAGCCCATGCCACCGGCTGCGCCCTGCACCACGATGGTGGTGCCGCGCGGCACCTGGCTCGAGCCGTGGACCAGCAGGTGCGCCAGGCGGAAATTGACCAGGTATACGAGCGCCTGCGCGAACGAGACGTTGTCGGGCAGCCTGATGATGTCGGCCGGTGGCACCTGGTAGTTGCCCGGCAGGGTCTGCGGCTTGGTGGAGGCGATCACGTACTCCGCGCAGCAGCCGAGCGAGAGCACCAGCGCCACCACGCGCTCGCCGGCGGTGAATCCGCGCACGTTGGTCCCCACCGCGGCGATGTAACCGGCCGCTTCCCGGCCCGGGAACCAGGGCGTGCGGGTTTCGGTGAAGTACGTGCCCCGGCGCGCCTCGACGTCACCGAAGATGAGTCCGGCGAGCTCGACCTTGATCAGGACCTCGTCGGGTCCGGGCTCGGGCACGGCTTTCTCCACCACCCGCAGGTTCTCGGCCGGCCCGACCTCGTCGAGCCGCACGGCACGCATGGTCTTCGGCATCGGGAGTGCCGCGGCCTTGGGGCTGGTCATGCGTGGACCTCGGCGAGAAATTTCAGGACGTGCTGGTTGAAGGCGCGGGGGGCTTCGAAGTAGGCCGAATGCCCGGCGCCGGGGATCACCTGCAGCCGCGAGCCCGGCACGTCGCGATGCATGACGGCGATCAGCGCCGGCGGGCAGATGACGTCCTGTTCCCCCGCCACGAACAGTACGGGGATGCCCGTGTGCGCGAGCTCCCGCGGCGACCAGAGCGGCGCGCGGCCCTTGACGCTCTTCAGCGTTACGCTGTTGAAGCTTGCGATCTGCAGGTAGAGAAACGCGTGCTCCGGATCCTCGCGGCAGATCCCAGGACCCAGCACCCGCTCGAGCTGCGACAGCTCACGGGTGCGGGCGTTGGTGCTGGCAAGCGTGGTGGCGTGGGGCTCGGACAGGGTGACGCCCGCGAGCGAATCGGCGTGCACCAGCGCCCGCACACGCCCGGGGTAGCGGCAGGCGAACGCAGCGCAGGTTGCGCCTCCCATCGACTGACCGATGAGCGACACCGTCTCGAGCTGCAGCGCATCGAGCAGCCGCAGCAGGTCATCGAGGTAGCCCGCCTGCCCAATGCCCTCGACGTCTTCGGAGTTGCCGAACGCGCGGTGATCGATGGTGATGGTGGTGTAGTGCTGCGCGAAGCTTGGCACCTGGTTGAACCAGCTGGCGTGGTTGCCGCCCACGCCGTGCGCCAGCACCACCGGGGCGCCTTCACCGCAGCGTTCGTAGTAGAGCTTGCTGTGCCCGGAGGTGACGTATGGCATCGGCGTCGCGGCGCGGAAACAGCTCGAAACAGGCTGCCCAGACGCGCAGGTTGTATACCGCATACAGGGATGCGTTGGCAAATCGCCGCCGCTCCGGCGCCGATCAGAAGCGCTCGGCGAGCTCGCTCATGTAGTCGATCATCGCCTGACGTGCGCCCCTGGGGTCGCGCGCCTGCACCGCCTTGAGCACCTTGCCGTCGTGGCGCACCGCGATGGCGCGGTTCTCCGCCACCCGGAACAGGTTGCTGCGCGCGAAGACGAACTGGTCCTGCAGCAGCCCCGAGCAGCGCACCAGCGTCGCGTTGCGACACATGGTGCGCAGCGTCTTGGCGAACTGGTAGTTGGCCTGTACGAACGGCTCGAACCTGCCGGAGCGCTCGGCCTGCTTTTCCGCCTCGTGGAACTTGGTGAGCGCGGCGATCTGCTTGTCCGTGCCCTCGGTGGCGGCGTGGCTCGCCACCGCCGGGTCGATGAGCATGTGCACCTCGATGCGGTCGCGCAGGTCCTCCGGGGTATCCGTCGGCAGCCGGAAGCTGCGCTCGTCGCTCACCAGCAGCCCTTCGCGCGCCAGCTGGAACAGGGCCTCGCGCACCGGCGTACGCGAGACGCCGTAGCGCTTGGCGAGCGCGAGCTCGTTGAGGCGCTCGCCGGGCTTCAAGGTCCCGGTCTTAAGCTCCTCGTGGAAGATGTTGTAGACCTGGTCACGCAGGCGCGTGGTCGGTACGACCGTGAACTTGCTGCCGACGCTCAAAGTTTTCCCCTGCCCGTGCTGCCGCCGTGCGGGCCATTGTACTTGGTATACACGAGACATCCACCGCCGCACGAAGCCCGGAGGCGCGCGGCGCAGCCTCAGTAGCCGGCGGCGCGGTCGACCAGGTCGAGCAGCGGCTGACCCGAGCGCTCGCGCGCGATGTTCTCTACCAGCCGCGGCACGGCGGTCTCCGGGCGGGTCAGCGCCGCGGCGTGCGGCGTCACGGTGATACGCGGGTCGAGCCAGAAGGGGTGCTCGTGCGGCAGGGGCTCGGTGGCAAAGACATCGAGCGTGGCGCCGGCGAGCTGCCCGGAATCGAGCGCGCGCAACAGGTCTGCCTCCACCAGGTGCGCGCCGCGGCCGAGATTGATCAGCCAGGCACCGCGCGCGAGCTGTACAAAGAGCTCCGCGTTCAGGATGCCGCGGGTCGCAGGCGTGAGCGGCAGCAGGCAGACCAGGATCTGCACGCCGCTCAGGAACTGTGGCAGGGAACCGGCGCCGGAGAACACGGTGACGCCGGGCAGCTCGCGCGCGCTGCGCGCCCAGCCGCGCACCTCGAAGCCCAGCTCGGCGAGCGCGCGGGCGCAGCTACCGCCGATCTGCCCAACGCCCAGAACACCCACGCGTCGCTGGCGCGTCTCGAGCGGCGGCTGCTGACGCCAGAGGCGCGCCCGCTGCTGCTGCTCGTATGCCGGCATGTCGCGGTGGTAGTGCAGCACGCGCATGAGCACGTACTCCTTGATGAACACGGCCAGCCCCGGGTCCGCCATGCGCACCAGCGGAACGTGAGCGGGAAGCTCGGGATCGAGCAGCAAGCGGTCGACGCCCGCGCCCATGGAGAAAATCGCGTGCAGGTTGGGGAACTGCGTGAGGAATCCGGGCGGGTGATTCCACGCCAGCACGTAGTCGATCTCGCCGCGGTCGCCGGCCTCCGGCCACAGCCGCAGCTCGAGCTCGGGTAACGCACGCCTGAGTTCCTGACTCCAGCGCCGCGGGTCGACTCCGAAACAGGCATACAACAGGACCGGTGCGCGCATGGGGTGCGCAGGTTAGCAATGCACCACGCTCGTGTATATTGCATGCACTGTGTCAGGTGATCTCGCGGTAGGCATCGCCGGAGTCGGCGCCATCGGCAGCGTGGTGGCGCGCGCGCTCGATAAGGGTCTCACGGGCTTTCGGCTCGAGGCGCTGACGACCCGCGATGCGCAGCGCCGGCCCGCGGTGCTGGCCGAGCTTAAGCGCCCTGTGGAAGTGGTCGATGCGCGCGAACTCGCGCAGCGCTGCGAGGTCATCGTCGAATGCGCACCGAGCGCCGCGTTCACCACCATCGTGCGGCCGGCGGCCGAGGCGGGCCGCGTCATCGTCACGGTGAGCGCCGCGGCGCTCATCGAGAACATGGCGCTGGTTGAGGTGGCACGCGCCCACGGCGGACGCATCATCCTTGCCACCGGGGCGCTGCTCGGGTTCGATGCGGTGCGTGCGGCCGCCAAGGGCGTGATTCATTCGGTATGCATGGTGACGCGCAAGCCGCCGCGCGCGCTGCTCGGCGCACCCTATCTGGAGCTGCATGGCATCGACCTCACCAATCTGCGCGCACCACTGCGCGTCTTCGCGGGCAGCGCGCGCGAGGGCGCGCGTGGATTCCCGGCCAACGTTAACGTGGCGGCAGCGCTGGCGCTCGCGGGCATCGGTCCGGAGCGCACGCAGCTTGAGATCTGGGCCGATCCGGGCTTGAGCCGCAACACCCATACCATCAAAGTGGATGCCGATAGCGTGCGCTTCGAAATGACCATCGAGAACGTGCCGACGCCCGACAAACCGGGCACGGGTCGCGTGACGGCGCTGTCCGTGATCGCCGCGCTGGAGAGCCTGACGAGCACCCTGCGGGTGGGAACATGAGTGACCTGCAGGCCATTGAAGCGCAGGCGTTCGCGCACGTCACTGCCGCGATCGCCACGCCGTTCAGGCCGGGCGATCTCGGCGTCGACTTCGAGCTGCTCGTGCGTCATGCGCACTGGCTGCTGGCCAACGGCTGCGACGGGCTGGTGCTGTTCGGCACCACAGGCGAGGCCGCTTCCCTGAGCCTCGCCGAACGCACCGCCATCCTCAGGCGGTTGCTGCGGTCCGGCATCGAGCCGCGCCGGCTCCTGGTGGGGACCAGTGCATGCGCGGTGGCTGACGTGACAGAGCTGACACGGTGCTGCGCGGAACTCGGCTGCGCCGGTGCCCTCATCATGCCGCCGTTCTTCTACAAGGGGGTGAGCGTCGGTGGCGCGCTGAGCTTCTATGCCGAAGTGTTCGCGGCCTGTGGCGAGGCGCTGCCGCCGGTGTACCTGTACCACATCCCGCAGACCTCGGGCGTCGCGGTCGCGCCGGAGCTGGTCGGCCGGCTGCTCGAGCGCTTCGGTGCGAAGATTCGCGGCTACAAGGACAGCTCGGGACAGTGGGCCAACACGGCCGAGATTCGTGCGCGCTACCCGCAGCTTGAGACCTTCGTCGGCTCCGAGGCGCTGCTGCTCAGCAATCTGCAAGCCGGCGGCGCCGGCTGTATCTCGGCGAGCGTGAACGTCCAGCCGGCGGCGACGCGCAAGCTGTACGACAACTGGCGCAGCGCGCAGGCCGCGGCGCTGCAGGAGGCGCTGTCGGCCGTGCGCGAGGCGCTCGAGAGCGCCGGGCCCATCCTTACCAGCACCAAGGCGGTCGTCGCGGCCGTGCACCGCGAGCCGGCGTGGGCCATCCCGCGTGCGCCGCTCGAGGCGCTCGCGCCCGACCAGCGGGCGGCACTTGAGTCGCAGCTGCGCAAACTCAGGCTCGCGGGGCTGTAGGGTCCTGCGTCATACCCGCACCGCGGCGCCGGAGAGCGCGGGCGCCGGCTCCTCCAGCACGCTGGAATTGAGCGGCGGGAAGCGCGGCAGCAGCGCCAGCACGACGCACAGCACCAGGATCAGCGCG
>Ga0157379_10000238_pt1 | contig 43250 bp, 39 predicted proteins | sample S25metaG_FD_121802 | JGI IMG/M metagenome (GOLD analysis project Ga0157379, IMG submission 121802) | Switchgrass rhizosphere microbial communities from Kellogg Biological Station, Michigan, USA - S2-5 metaG | ecosystem: Host-associated > Plants > Roots > Rhizosphere > Soil | place: USA... | reverse complement strand
GCCTCGATCTTCCCTACGACGCCAAAATGCTCGATGTTGGCCAGATTAACTCCTCGCACCAGTCCTCCGTTGGCGGCGCCCGCCGGGGACTGCATGCCACTGCGATCGACAAATGGCGACAGGTGCTGTCAGCCACAGAAATTGCCACCACCGAGCGCGCGTGCGGACCGCTCATGCGTCGCTTCGGCTACGAAAGCACTGCAACTGAGCCCGTGGGGTTGCCAGCGGAATTGTTTCAGCGCCTTACTTACATTGCGCACCTGGGAGGCGTGCTTGCCATCAACCCGCGGCGGGCATACATCCAGGCAAAGGCACTGTGGCTTGCACGCTCGCGGCCAAGCGCCCCGCCGACAACCGGTAAGCCCGCCCCGCAAGGCGACCCTTCCCAGTGACGCCCGGCACAGCACTCAATGCGACGGGAGCTGCAGCCGTGCTCCCCGCTTCGGCCGCTGCCCTTTCCAGCAAGCCGTTCGGCGCCGAGGTGCTCGAAGTCATGGGCATGCGCTACTGGGACGCCGGTCTCACCGACGTCGCGCGTTACATTGTTGGCAAGGCGGCCGCCGGCGAGCGCCTGCAGGTATTCTTTGTGAACGCACATTGCGTCAATGTCGCTGCGCGCGACCCCGCCTACGCGCATTTGCTGCACAAGTCGCCATTTCTGTTCGCCGATGGCGCGGGCATGGCGCTTGCGGCGCGCCTTTCGGGCGTTGCCCTCAAACACAACGTCAACGGCACCGATCTATTTCCACAACTCTGCGCGGAAGCGGCGGCCCGCGGCGTGCCGGTGGCATTCCTGGGCGCCCGCCCCAGCATCGCCGCCACGTGCGGGGCGCAGATGGAGAAGCGATATCCGGGCCTGAAGGTTGTCTGGGTAGCTGACGGTTACCTGAGCGCAGAGGAGGAATCCAGGCAATTGCAATCACTCAATACGTCTGGGGCCAAGCTGCTGTTTGTCGCCAAGGGCGTGCCTGCACAGGAACACTGGATTGCCAGTCACGCCGACGCGCTGACCACGCCGGTGGTGCTGGGAGTGGGAGCGCTTTTTGATTTTTATTCCGGCGCGATCTCGCGTGCGCCGAAGTTCCTGCGTGCATTGCGCCTGGAATGGCTGTACCGCCTCCTGCGCGAGCCACGACGCATGTTTCGCCGCTACGTGATTGGCAATCCGGAATTTGTGCTGCGCGCCCTGTGGTGGCGGTTGCGGCACTAGCAATCGACATGGCACCCGCAAATTCGCAACCGCAATCCGGACAGCCGCTGCCGGGTTCCCGGGTCGCATTCCTCGTGGGCGCCGGTCGCTCCGGCACCACGCTTCTGCAAAAGCTCCTGTGCCTGCACCCGGGCATCGCTTACATCAGCAACTACGAAAGCCGCTTCGCCTGGTTTCCCGACGGGCTAGCCCCCGGCATCGCCGCCGGCCGCCTCCAGGCCAAGCTCGGAGCCTGGTTTGACAAGGGTGGCAACGCCTACTTTGTCGGCCGACCCTGGTTCAAGAAGGTCTTCCCGACACCAAACGAAGGCGAGTCGGTATTCGCCGCTTGTGGAGTTCCGCTGTTCCCCGCGCCGGATTACGTTGTCGACGAAGCGACGAGCAGCTGCCTGCGGCGCAGGTTCGAGCAGATCCGCACGCGCGCCGGAGGCGAGGTGTTCCTGTCGAAGCGCACGGCCAACAATCGCCGCATTCGCTTGTTAGCTTCGATCTTTCCGGGCGCCCGCTACGTTCATCTGCTCCGGGACGGGCGCGAGGTGGCCCAGTCGCTTTCGACCGTGGAGTGGTGGGACAATCACACAGTATGGTGGGACGGGCGCACGGCTATCGAGATGGAGCGCGCGGGCGGGCGTCGGCTGGCCATTTGCGCCCGCAACTGGGTCCGCGAAATGCAAGAGCTGGAAATCCAGCTGGCGCCGATTGATCCTGCCAAAATCCTGACGCTGCGGTTCGAAGAGCTGCTGGCGGATCCGCTTACACATCTGGCGCGCGTGGTTCAGTTCCTGGGCGTGGAATTCACGCCGGCCTATGCCGGTGCCATCACCTCGTTGAACTTGCGCCCCGTGCGGCCCCGCTGGGAGCAGGACTGGGACGCCGCCCAGCTCGATAGCGTGGTTAAGGAAGAGCAACCGATGCTGCAACGGCTCGGCTACATCGCTCCGGTCGCATCGTGAGCAACTCGAGCTCGATGCAGCCGACCTACGTAGGAATCGGCGCCCAGAAATGCGCATCCACCTGGCTGCACCGCATATTGGCGGAGCATCCGCAAGTCACGGTGCCGGAAATAAAGGAAGTCGACTTTTTTTCATACCACTTCGACCACGGGTATCAGTGGTACGAACAGTGCTTCGGCAACGGCGCACCGCGGACGGCGCGTGGTGAAATCTCGCCTTCCTATTTCGCCGATCCAAGTGTCCCCGGGCGCGTTGCGCGCTATCTCCCGGGTGTGAAGATTCTGCTGTCGTTGCGTGACCCAGTGGAGCGCGCACTTTCGAATCATCGACATGAAGTCCGCGTGGGCCACCTCACCGGGCCCGACTTGAGCTTTGAAACCGGCCTGAAGAATAATCCGATGTACGTGGAGCAGAGTCTGTATGCAACGCATCTGAAGAGGTGGCTGCAGCACTTCAACCTGGCCGACATCCTGATCGTGCTGATGGAGGACATCGAGGCGGCACCCCTGGCGGTCTGCGCCAACGTGTATCGGTTCGTAGGGGTCGACGACGGCTTTGTGCCCGACGCGCTGAATACTCGCCAAAATCAAAGCTTTGCAACCCGTTGGGGGTCGCTCGGTGCGGTCAAGGACGCCGCTTACGGAGCCACCCGGCTGCCGGGCCTTCGCTGGTTGTGGGATGCTGCGGCGGGTACAGGACTGCGTTCACTGTACCGACGTATTAATAATGTGCCGAGCAGCGCGGTAATACCGGAGCCCGGTGAGCAGACTTTGAGGGAACTGCGCATGCGGTTCGAGCCCGAGGTCAGGGAGCTAGAAGAAATGATTGGCAGATCTTTGCAGGCTTGGCTAAGGCCATGAACACCAGCGCAACAGGTGAAATGCCGAATCGGCGGCACGGCCTACGATTCCTGCTGATTCTCGGCGTGGTGACCGTGCTCGCGATGCTGGGCGGAGTGCTGAGCGCGAGCGGCAAGCCGCTGCTCATTGCGGTGTTCTTCGGCTTTGTTCTGATGGTGCTGATTCTGTCCTCGCGTGTCGCCTTGTTCTGGTTCGTAATGATCACCGGACTCATCGTCACCGGCCTGTGCCAGCTCTACGTCCCACAGCTCAAGTACGTGCGTTACGTGGTTCCGCTGGCTTCCGCGCCGTTGCTACTGCACGGCGTGGTCGATTACTTCACTTCATGGACCAAGCCCAAGAACCCACCGTTGCCTTCAGTCATGGTCTGGGCAATGGCATTTGCAGCGGTTTGCTTGATCTCGGCGCTCGTAAATCTGAATGACCCGGCCGTCTCGCTCGTTGGGCTGAAGGACTACCTCGGCATGTGGGGCCTGTTCCTGAGCATTGTCTTTCTCCGCTGGCCCGCCAACTTCGCCAAGAACATGGCCTGGGGAATACTTCTGATCGCACTGATCCAACTTCCTTTTGTCGCCCAGGAGTACATAGTCCTGGTGCCAAAGCGAATCGGGCTGGGCAACGGCATAGTGCCGGTCGACATCGTCGCGGGCACCTTTGGCGCGATTCTGGAAGCCGGGGGCGCCAACGCCGTGCTAGCCGCCTTCCAGGTCATTGTGGTGGCGTGCCTGCTGGGCATGTGGAAGAACGGTGCCCTGTCGGGATTCACGACTGCAGTTCTCTCGCTGCTGTTGCTCTCACCGATGGCCATCAACGAGGCCAAGATCACGGCCCTCTATCTGCCACTCGCCTTCATCGTGGTCTTCCACCGCGACATCGCGCACAAGCCGCTAAAATTCCTGGTCGCTGGCGCGAGCACGGCCGGGCTGCTGGCGATTTTGATGACCGCTCTGGTCGTGGGCAGCAATTCAGCCAAGATTCAAAGCTCATCCGACCTGGTCAATCTGGTGATTTCCGAGCAGACCGCCAGCGCCGATCAGCGGCAGGGACAATACAGCGAGCTGACACGCTGGACGGCACTGACCTTCTGGCTTAAGGAACACATCCGCGCCAACCCCATCAATACCCTGGTTGGTCACGGCGTCGGAGCATCCCGCGAAAACTCAGCCGGCCTGGTTTCCGCCGAGACCCTGGCCGAGAAGCGTTACACAGGCCTGCGCATTGGCTACACGGCGCTCTCGGCACTGCTCTGGGATACGGGAATCATTGGTCTGATCACCGTGCTGGGCATGTTCGGCGCTGCGTTTCTCACCGCTGGCCGACTGGCGCGCTACTATGAAGGGAAGGACAAATTCCGGACCGGACTGTTCGAAGGCCTGCAGGCGGGCATGGCGGTGTTGGCGCTGAGTCTTGCGCACAAAGACTTTTTTGTTAATCACCTGCCGTACCAGGCATTTACATACATGATCATCGGCTTCATCGCCTATTCGTGGCTTGAAGTCGAACGCATGAATGATTCGAGAACGCCGGCTTGAGCCAACAGGTCTACAGCGTTCACCGATTTCGCAAGGCACTGCTTCAATTCGTAGGGGGCCGGCTCGGGCAGCTGGCCGCGCGCGCCGTACTGGTACTGGCCCTGGTGCGAATTTTGCCGGTGGCGGATTACGGCGCCTACATGCTGATCGTGGGCACGGCGGAATTGCTGTTGCAGGTGGGCTCGTTCGGCATCCTGCCGCTGGCGCAGCGCTACCTTCCGCAGTTGCTCACGACGCTGCCGATCCGCAAGCTCTACAGCTTTGTGACCTTCTTGGTCGTGGCGCAGCTCGTAGTTCTCACGATTATTGCCGCGGTGCTGGGCTGGTATTGGCCACACCTCGGCCCCGTATTCGGGCTCAGTCAGGAACAGATTGCCCATACCAGCCTAGCGGCTTGGCTGTTTCTGGTGGTCCCGGCATTCCGCTTTTCCTCGGAACTGCTCGAAGCGATGCTCGCTCAGGGCCAGACGGCCCGCGCGATCATGGTGTTTGTGCGGGCGGCGGCCATCGTGGTGCTGGTCGTGGTCAAGCCGCACATCGGCCTGACGGACGTGCTGGTGGTCGATTTGGTATCGACGAGCGCATGCGTGGTGTTGAGCTGGTCCAGCATCCGGCACACGCTGGTCTCGCTACACACTCCAAATGCGAATGGCACGCTGCCGGTGCGCGAGATGTTTACGTTTGCCTGGCATATGGCGCTGGTCGGTCCGATGAGCGGAGCTGCCCAGCCCGGCGCCATCCGACTGGCACTGGCTAACGCACTGGGCGTAGCGCAGAGCGGACTATTCGCGTTCTTGCAGAGTCTGGAGCGGCTTGTCAGTCGTTACCTGCCTGCAACTCTGGTCCGCAATCTGATACGACCGATTCTGATTTCACGTGCCATCGGCCAGGGCAGCACCGATCTGCTCAAGTCGGGCACCGGCTTGCTGCTCAAGAGCAATATGCTGACGGTGGTAGCTGGCCTGGTGGTGATCGCCGTTTGTGGCGACCAATTGGTCTACATCATGAGTGGCCACAAGTTCACAGGGGCGGGCCTAACTCTGCTGTTGCTGTACGTCAACATGATCGCGGCTTCGCAGCGCGGCGTGCAGGAAATGGTAATGCAGATCACCGGCCACACTCGGGCACTGTGGATCACGACCGTGGTCTCCCCGGTGGCCCTGTTCATGGTGTGGATGTTCGCCAGGAAAGGACTCAATGTCGCGGTGCTGATCGTGACTGCCGGCAGCATGACCGCCAACTGGCTTGCCTCCTGGGTGTTGCAGGCCCGCACCGACTGGTTCCGGGTCGACTGGCGGGGGATGGTAGCGATTTTTATTCCCGGAATAGCCGCCGGCGCTGTGGGGATTGCACTGTCGAAGTGGATAAATCCCCTTGTTGCCGGTGCGTTAGCACCGCTGTTCTTTATATTGTTCCTGCGCGTGGGACGGCCCTTCAACGCCGGGGAGATCAGGACCATCGAGCGCGCCATCGGGAAGCGCGCCGCCGGAGTGCTGCGCGGATTCGCCGTGTGATGTTGGCAGTCCCGACCGCAGCTCAGAATTTATGAACGCGCCAGCAGCAGGTCCGGTGTTCGTGGTCGGGATGAATGGCTCGGGCACCACCATGCTGCTCGATTGCCTCGGCAGGCACCCGGCGCTGTACGCGTACCCGCTGGAAACTCGACTGATCCCATACCTGATTTCGCAGACGCCCACATTTGGCGACCTGCAGAATGATGAAAACTTCCACAGGCTGTGGGAGACGGTGCGGAATCTGGCCGCATTCCGCGAGCCCAACGGCAACACGCCCGTTCCGCTGCCGTCCGATTGGCGCAGTTCGGCGCGCACTCTGGCCAGTGTCATCGATGCCATATTCATGTATTACGCCGCGCGTGCAGGTAAGGCACGTTGGTGCGAAAAGACACCTCAGCATGTGCAACACCTGGAAGCGCTGGCGGAGCTGTTCCCTACCGCCAAGTTCATTCATGTGGTGAGGGACGGGCGCGATTGCGCTGCGTCGTTTCATCGCCGCTGGCTGCGGCGCCCCGAGCTCACGATATTCCGATGGAAGAAAGTAGTTGCCACCGGACGCGCGCAGGGCCAGCGCGTCGGCGCCGATCGATACATGCAGACTCGCTACGAGGATCTGACCGCGGCACCCGAAAGTTCGCTGCGCGCAATCTGCACCTTTCTGGACCTGCCTTTCGATCCGGCGGTACTCGAATCCGCGCAACCCCATATGCAACCCGATCAATCCGGGGGTGCACGCGGTCTCAAGAAAAACTCCGGCAAATGGCAAAATTACTTCACCGATCATCAGCAGCTGCAGCTTGAGCGCATTGGCGGTCGCACACTGGCGGAGTTCGGTTATGCAACGCGCTGTCCGAGCGGCGATGAGGATGTTTCCGGCGGGCAGCGCCGCTACTGGACCGCTGTCGAACTGCTGCAGCAATACGGCCGCGAGATCTGGCGCAAGCTCAATGGCGATCTGGAGCGGCCGTGGCGCGTCATCCTGGCCAAGCCGGTAAATGCGTTGCGCCAGCGCCGCCACAACGAGTATTGATGACAGCCGGCACTCAACTAGACGAGCAGTCGCCGGTGCGACCCGACCGCCGCGAGCGCGTGACCGTAATCATCAAGGCGCTTAACGAGGAACGGCACATCGATGCCGCGATCCGTTCAGCCCTGGCAGCTCTCGCTGGCATTGACGGTGAAGTAATCCTATCCGATAGCGGTTCCGCGGACCGCACGGTGGAAATCGCTCGGCAGTACCCGATCACGATACTGCAGCTGAAAAACACGGCGGAGCGACGCTGCGGGATCGGCCCGCAACTCGGCTTTCAGCTGGCGCGCGGCGATTTTGTATACATCCTTGACGGCGACATGGAACTTGACGCCGCCTTCGTGAAGTCGGCGCTGTCCGCCATGGCGGCTGACGAAAAACTCGCTGGCGTCGCCGGGCTGGTCGAGGAGGAAAGTGAAGCCAACTATGAATTCCGGGGCCGAAAGCGGCGGGGCGTTGAGGCCATCGCGCGCGACTGTCAATGGCTCGACATGGGCGGCCTGTACCGAACCGAGGCTTTGCGTGATGTAGGTTATTTCTCCAACCGCAACTTGCACTCGTTTGAAGAGATGGATCTGGGTCTACGCCTCAGCGCTCGCGGTTGGAAGCTGCGCCGCCTGGCAATGCGCGGCGTACTGCATCACGGCCGCACGGAGAGCAACTGGACATTGCTCCGGAAGCGCTGGCGCAGTCATTATCTGGACGGACCGGGAGAGTTGCTGCGCGCGGCGCTGGGCCGCTCTTACTTCATGCGCGCCGCCAAATCGCAGCGCCACCTGATCGTCGGCCTATTGATCTGGCTGGGTCTGATCGGCGGCCTGCTGCTGTTGCCTATCAATAGCGGCCTGCTGCTGCTGAGCCTGCTCGCCACGGCGGTGCTGATACTCATTCGTGCCTGGCGCGCACGCAGCATTGCCGACGCCTGCTTCGGCCAGGTAGTTTGGCAAGTCGGCGCCCTGGCTCTGGTGCGCGGCTTCTTCGCCAAGGGCCGAAATCCGGCTGATCCCATTGAATACAACCTTATAAAACAGTCGCAGCCTCGGCCGTGAACCTGCCCATGATCGCGCGGCAACGGAAACCACTGCATTGATAGCCTCGGGCCCCGGGAAGTCCCCGACTTATATCTACATTGCCTGCCCCTGGACCCCGGTTGGGGGCGGCATGTTCAAGGTGGCCGACTACCTAGTCCAGACGCAGTCATCGACTATTGACGAAGGGTTCGCGCAACTGCGCCCGCTCGACACGCGCGGAGGCGGGAGAGCGATTTTTTCGATCTGGGTCCTGACTACTGCGCTCGCGAAGCTGGTCGGCGGCCGGCTCAATGGTCGGCTGGTCGGCGTCCACGTCAACATGGCCGAACGCCTGAGTCTGTTCAGAAAAGGCGTGGTGATCGTGGTGGCCAGCGCACTGGGATTGCCGGTGATACTGCATTTGCATGCCGCGCAGTTGCACCATTTCTATCGGGCCCTTCCCAGGCCGCTGCAATGGTTGACGCGCTGGGTGTTTTCGCTGCCGCGGGCGTGCATAGTCCTGGGCACGGCCGCCCGCCAGTTTGTCGTTGAGGAACTGGGCGTACCACCGGAGCGCGTCGAGATTGTGCTCAATGGCGTCCCGGAGCCGACCGTGCCGCGCTGCCGAGGCGGCGCTGCCGGAAAGCCCAGGGTGCTGTTTCTCGGCAACTTGTCGGAACGCAAGGGTGTCTCCGATCTGCTGCGCGCTCTGGCGCAGGGAGATTTCGGCGCGCAAGCTGTGCTGGTCAGCATCGCGGGCGGCGGGGACATCGCCGGCTACCAGAAGCTTGCCGGCCAGCTTAAAGTCGATCGGCTAGTCCGCTTCGAGGGCTGGGTCGATCAGCAGCAAGTGGCACAGCTCATGGCGGCTGCCGACTTATTGGTGCTGCCCTCGTACGATGAGGGATTGCCGCTGGTCATTCTGGAGGCAATGGCCAATGGCGTGGCAGTCGTCTGCACACCCGTGGGCGAAATTCCCAGTGTGTTCACCGACGGCCGCGAAGTTAAGTTCGTAACGGCCGGTGACGCGCAGAGCATTGCTGCCGGGCTGAAAGACGTGCTGGACAATCAGGGTTTGCGCGAGACACTCGAAGCCAACGGCCGGGCACGCTACCAGCAGCAGTTCTCGCTGCGCAGCTTCTTTGCCAGCGTAGCCGCCGTGCACAAGAAATACTTTGGCTCTTCGGGCCAACTGGGAAGTCCTTCTGCCGACAATGCCCGGGCGCAGCAATGATCGATGATGCCAGCCAAGTGCCGCACGGCACGCGCCTCAAGGCCGACGTCTGCATAATTGGTGGCGGCGCTGCAGGCATCTCGCTGGCGCTTGCACTGTCGGGACGGGGCTTGTCTGTACTTTTGCTCGAAGCCGGCAGGAATGAGGAAGATAAGCAGACGCAGGACCTGTACCGGGGCGAGGTGGAAAATGAAGCCCTGCACAGTCCGCCTGACAAGTACCGCCTGCGCCGCTTTGGTGGCGCATCCATCATCTGGGGCGGACGCTGCGTACCATTCGATCCCATTGACTTCGAGTCCCGCGGCTACCTGCGGGCGGCAGGCTGGCCGATAACCTACGAGGAAGTCGCGGCCTACTATGGGCGCGCCAATGCCTTTGCCGAAGCGGGCCGCTTCGAGTACAACGCGGACGAGATTGCCGATTGGGCAGCGCACCCGATGATCACGGGATTCCGCAGCTCCCTGGTCCTTACAAACAGTCTGGAACGGTTTTCCTGCCCGACTAATTTTGCACGGCGCTACGAGGGAAGGTTACGCCGTGCAGCCGACGTGCGGGTCATACTCGGTGCCAACTGCACTGGATTGCGTCTGCGTTCTGACGGCGAGCAGGTGGAGTCCATCGACGTCGCCACGCTGGGTGGCAACAAGTTCTCGGTAACTGCAGGTGTGTGCGTGGTGGCCGTGGGCGGGTTGGAGACTGCGCGTCTGCTGCTGGCTTCGCGCGATGTCCGCGAAAACGGAGTCGGCAATGAACATGACGTGGTCGGGCGCTATTACATGTGCCATATCGCCGGCAACGTTGGCGCGCTCAGCATTAACGGCCCGGTGTCCGGCGTGCGGCATGGCTATGAGATCGCGCCCGAGGGCGTGTATTGCCGGCGGCGCATCAGCGTAGCTCCTAGCGAACAGCGGCGCAGGGAACTGCTCAACATGGCAGCGCGCCTACATTTTCCGCGAATCGCCGACCCTAGCCATCAAAGTGGCGTGCTCTCGGGCTTGTTTCTGGCGCGAAAAGCCATCTCGTACGAGTACAGCCGGAGGCTCTACGATGAGGGCCGCATCTCGCTTGCGACCTATGCCAGGCACTGGCGAAATATCCTGATGAACCCGCTAGACATTTCCGCATTTCTATCACACTGGTTCGTGAACCGGACTTTGGCAGAACGAAAGTTCCCGTCCGTAATCCTGCGCAACAAGAACAACAGCTTCAGTCTCGAGATCAATGCGGAGCAGTTGCCGCAGGCCGTCAGCAGAGTAACCCTGACTGATACGGCCGATGCGCTCGGCGTGCCGCGATTGAAAGTGGCCTGGCGCTATAGTCCGGAAGATATTGATTCGGTGCGGCGTTCGCTGGAACTTTTCTCCGCAGAAATCCAACAAGCTGGTGCTGGTCGCTTTGACTTCGCCCCGGAAGCGCTCGAAGCTGACCTGACACGGTTCGGAGCCTACGGCGGCCATCACATTGGCACCGCCCGCATGGGCGCTGATGTGCGCACTAGCGTGGTCAATTCCGACTGTCGCGCGCACGCCGTGCGCAATCTCTACATGGCGGGAAGTTCGGTTTTCCCCACTTCGAGCCAGGCCAATCCGACCCTGACAATCATCGCACTGGCGCTACGGCTGGCGGACCACCTCGCGCGGCGTCTGGTTGATCCTGCGCCGGCCGTCAGCGTTGCCGCGGATCACTGAGCCATGCGTGTGCTGATCCTCGGCGCTTCCGGATACATCGGCCGGATACTCTTTCGCCAATTGCAGAAGGCCGGTTGGGCCGAACCCGGTCGGGCGTCACGAGGCCCGGGCCGCGGGCCGGCAATCCTTGAACACCCCCATGTCGACAGTCGCGACCCTCAGGCGCTGGCGAATGCACTCAGGAAATATGAATGCGTCATAAATTGTGTGGCGGGCGATTTCGATTCGATTGCCAAGGGAGCTGAGTGTCTCGCGAGGGTCGCCAAGGATGTCGGCTGCCAGAGAATTGTTCATCTCAGCACTATGTCGGTCTACGGCAGGCAGGAAGGATTGCTTTCCGAGCAAGCCCCGCTGGATCCCACCCTTGGCTGGTACGCAGCCGCCAAGTGCGCCGCCGAAGATCATATGAGGACCTACGCGCGCGGCGGCGGAACGGTGGCGGTATTGAGACCAGGCTGCGTGTATGGCGCCGGCAGCGAACTGTGGGTCGGCAGACCTGCTCGCTGGCTGCATGCACGGCGTATAGGCGATATTGGTGCCGCGGGTGATGGCTGCGCCAACCTGGTGCACGTGGAGGATGTGTGCGCCGCTGTGCTCGCTGCAATTCGACTGCCGCTATCGCCAGGCGAGCTTGCGACGTACAACCTGGCGGCACCGGACAGCCCGCGATGGAATGAGTACTTGATTGACCTGGCGCTCGGTGTGGGTGCCACGCCAGTGCGAAGAATCTCCGCGCGAAAACTGCAGCTCGATGCTTACCTCGCCGGACCACCTCTCAAAGTCATCGAGAAGATTCTCGACAGAGTTGGCATTGAGCATCGCTGGCTGCCGGACCCCTTGCCCCCGGCTCTGCTGAGGCTGTGGCGGCAGGACATCCGCCTGGACAGCGCCGCTGCCTCCAAGCAGCTCGCGTTACGATGGACGGACTACGCCTCAGGTCTGAAAGAATCCTGCGAGTGGTTTCGCAACAGAGGACGCAGCAGCGGCTTGTAAGGCCGCGCTGATCTGCAACTTTTTCGAACCGTCGCGGCTGCCATTGCGCGCTTTGTGCGCATTTACCTGACGTCGCACCAGTACGACATCTTCGAATTCAGTTCGAAATCCCATAGCCTCTGCCACCTCGATAAATGAATCGTCATTTCGATCGGCGGCCGCCGGCGTACCATGCGCTTCAAATTGGGGGCCATCGGCTGAACTAGCAGGATGCTGATAGGTCAAATCTGCGGGACAAATCCCTAATAGGCCCATTTTTCATGAACTTATTTAATTTAGTTCGCGCCCCTTCCAAGGCGCTCATTCTGCTGTGCTCCATGGGCGCGACGGTGGCGTCTGCGCAGACAGCGTTCACGGACGTGACTACTGGCGCCGGCGTGACTCATAGCAGCGAGAGCTATGGCGCCTCGTTTGGCGATCTCAACGGCGATGGCTATCTGGACATCTACGCCAGCAATCACCGCACGCAGGACAGCCTCTGGTTGAATCGCGGCAATGGCACATTCATCGATGTGGCCACGCAAACCGCGGATTGGCTTAATCGCGTCAACGCCGACACTCATGGTGCGTCGTGGGCCGATGTCGACAATGATGGCGATCAAGACCTGATGGTCAGCGCCGGCACCGGAAACCCGAGTCAGTTTCTCATCAATGACAATCAGCGGCTCGTCGACAAAACGGTGTCGTCGGGACTCAACATCGCCAATCTCGGCGGCCGGCTGCCGGTCTGGCTCGACTACGACAATGATCACCGGCTCGATGTGGTCATTACGCAATACGGCGGCATCGCCAAATTATTTCACCAGAATCCCGGTGGCACCTTCACGGAGACCACCAGCGCCGCCAAGTTGCTGTGCATACGTTTTCACTATGCTCAGCTGATCGACGTCAACAACGACGGTCGCCTAGATCTCCTTTGTCCCGACGAGCAGACCTTCCCGCAGAAGATTTACGACACCTCCACATTTCCGTGGAAGAAGATCTATGACGCCGCCAACCCAGCGCCCTTCTTCCCTCTGGTAACGAACGTCTCGGACTCCGCCGTCGCGGATTTCAACAACGATGGGCACATGGATGTGTTTGTGCTGAGCGGGGTGCAGGCGCGCCCCTCTTCCGTGGTTCAGAACGGCAACAAGATTGAGGCCATGCTGGCCGGGGGCGCCAAGGGCTTCCAGTTCGTATCCACGGGTGTGCAGACCTTCGTCATCGACTGGAACAAGGCCGATGAGGGCGCCGGCACGGACATTACCAAGATTCAAATAGGCTCGAGCGGCTCGCATCCCTCGGCCACGAGCTTTGCGCTTGACCCTGCCAATCCCACGGTGTGGGGAATGCCGCCGGCCCCGACCGACGCCTCACTCCTGCCGCTGATGCAGATTGGCTACGACAATACGCATCACCGCTGGACGCTCAAGGTCGTGACCAAACTGGCACCGACCGATGCCAGCGTATTCAGCGAGGGTTACGTGCAGGTCGCCTCCACGGCTCCGATTACCGGACTGCTGCCCACTGGACTTTGGGTCACGGACAAACCGGCCCGACCGACGCTATTGATGTGGCAGAACGGCACCTTTGTCGACCAGACGGTTGCGGCCGGTCTGTCGGCTCCTATCATGTGCTCGAGCGTCACCGCGGGTGATTTTGACAACGACATGTATGTCGATCTGTATCTGGCATGCCGCACCGGCGCCAGCAACACTGCCAACATCCTGTACCACAACAATGGGGATGGCACATTCACAGCGCTGCCCAACGCTGCTGGTGCATCAGGACCGGTCGGGCTGGCCATCGCCGACGGTGCGGGTACTGCCGATTCGGTGATTTCAGGCGACTACGACGTGGATGGATTCCTTGATCTGTTCGTCACTAATGGCTTCAACCTGCAGCCGCGCTACATCGGCGGCCCGAACAAGCTGTTTCACAACAACGGCAACGCCAACCACTGGGTCGAACTCGATCTGGTCGGCGTCAACTCCGATAGAGACGCCACGGGCGCGCGCGTCTACGCGACCGCAAACGGCGTAACGCAATTTCGCGTTCAGGACGGTCGCTACCATCGCTGGTCGCAGGATTCAAAGCGTATTCACTTCGGTTTGGCGGGCGCAGCGGCCGTCAATATCACCGTCAAGTGGCCGAGCGGCGCCGTACAGACATTCCCCAACGTGCAGGCCAATAATCTCTACAGGATTACGGAAGGCGTGAACAATCCAGTACCGGTTGCCCTGGGCGTGGCGCCCGGTTATCCGTGCGGTTCGCCGTCCGTAAGCGGCTCGGTCGATTCTGGAGTGTTTATCTATAGAGACTGCCCATCGGGCACCTGGCGGCTGCGGACGGCTTCCGCCGGCGGCAGCATCGCCTACACCGGCACGATCAGTTCAAACGCACCGTTTACCAGTGTTAAGGGTGTCGCGCTGAACCAGCTCGATTCCTTAAACACCACTGACCCACAGAAGATCGGATTCACGTTCCAAACCAATGGTGCCGGCGTTGACGGGGTGGACTTCGTCGTTCAGGACAACACGAGCAATTGCCTGACGGTAAGCGTGCCGGCTTCGATTCCGGTGTGGTTTGGACCATTCCGGATTCCGGAACTGCAAAGCTTCGCCCTGGAGACCCAATCCAGCTGCCACTAGCCGATCGACTCAAGGCCGAGGCACCCGCCTCGAATTGGGCATGCATGGGTCCTCGGCTATAACACGCGGTAATTGGCGCGCCCGGACGGATTCGAACCGCCGACCACCTGGTTCGAAGCCAGGTGCTCTATCCAACTGAGCTACGGGCGCTTTTTCGGCCGTCCATGGTGTCATGAAGCGCCCCCGGGCACCATCCGGGGCGACCCAATGTAGTATGTGGGCTAGGCAAATCTCAGGCTAAACCTCGTGACTGAACTCGATCCCACCGCCGCCGGCCGCTTGATTGGTGAGCACCTCGTGTGCCTGCCCATCGAGTCCCTGCCGGTGGCGCAATGCGCCGGCGCCGTGCTGCGCGAAAATGTCTACGCGGAACGCGACCAACCGCCCTTTGACCGCGTCAGCATGGACGGCATCGCGCTCGCTTCCAGCGCTCCCGCATCGGATCGACGACAATTTCGCATTCAAGGCGTGCAGGCGGCCGGCGAGCCGCCCATGACTTTGCTCGATACTTATCATTGCATCGAAATCATGACAGGGGCGGTGCTACCCGCAGGTTGCGACTGCGTCGTGCCCATCGAGCGCGTCACCATCAGCGATGGCGTCGCCAGCCTCGATTCGATCGCGGTCACCGCGCCCTGGAAGAACGTTCATCGACGGGCCAGCGATCAGCGCCAGGGCGCGCTGCTGTTGGCTGCCGGCACGCTGCTGCACGCGCCTGAAGTCGCAGTCGCGGCATCCGCGGGCATGGCCCGTCTGCGGGTCAGTGGCCAGCCCTCGATCATCGTTATCTCGACCGGCAGCGAGCTGGTGGAACCGGGCGAACCGATTGCTCCGCATCAGATTCGCCGCTCCAACGCATACGCCGTCGCTGCGGCATTGCGCGAACACGGGTTCCAACGAGTCGCGGAAGATCACATTGACGACGATCCTGGGCTGCTGCGTGAGCGTTTGAGTCGCCATCTGCGCACTCACGAGGTGCTGGTGATGTCCGGCGGCGTTTCCATGGGCAAGTACGATCTGGTACCCGCGACTCTGCAGGAGCTGGGCGTGCAGCGTGTCCTGCACGGTGTCGCACAGCGGCCCGGCCGTCCCATGTGGTTCGGAACCACACACGAGGGCCGCGCGGTGTTTGCGCTACCCGGCAATCCCGTGTCGACCTTGGTCTGCCTGTCGCGGTATGTGCTGCCGGCACTGTTCACGGCCATGGGTGTGAGGCAGGAATCCTCCGAGCGCATTGCGCTGGCTACCTCACTTGAATGGACGCCGGCGCTGACCGGTTTTATGCCGGTCAAAGTAACGCATGATGATTGGGGCCGTCCCTGGGCGACGCCCTGCCCGACCAACGGATCCGGGGATTTTACGGCCCTCGCCCTGACCGATGGCTTCGTCGAATTGCCCCCAGGTCCCACCAGCCTGAACAAGGGTTTCTTGACCCGCCTATACCGCTGGTAACTGACAAATGCCTTCGGCCCACACCCCAGCACTCGCCAAATTCCAGCCACGTATGCCGCGCGACACGTTGGGGCGGCCGCTGCGGGATCTGCGCATTTCGGTGACCGACCGCTGCAATTTTCGCTGCCCATACTGCATGCCCCGCGAGCGCTTTCACGAGCACTACCGGTTCCTGAAGTCCTCGCAACGGCTTAGCTTTGAAGAGATCGTGCGCCTTGCGCGCCTGTTCCTGCAGTTGGGTGTCCGTAAACTTCGCATCACCGGCGGCGAGCCGTTGCTGCGCGCCGGACTTGCCGACCTTATTGGCGATTTGACCTCGCTGACGGGCTTGGAAGATGTGGCGATGACCACCAACGGCGTGCTGCTCGCTCAGCATGCCGCTGAACTGCGCGCAGCCGGCCTGCATCGGGTGACGGTCAGCCTCGATAGCCTCGATCCGCAAGTGTTCTCGCGCATGGCCGGGGACCTGGGTAGCCCTGAAGAGGTGCTTGCCGGTATCAGTGCGGCACAGCGCGCCGGGCTCACTCCGGTCAAGGTCAACGCCGTCGTACAGCGAGGCGTCAACGATCACACCGTACTGGACCTGCTCGAGTTCTTCCGCGGTAAGGGTGTGACAGTGCGGTTGATCGAATACATGGACGTCGGCAATCGCAATGAATGGCAGCCCGGGCAGGTTGTGCCTTCGAAGGAGCTGCTGCAACTGGTCAATGCGCGCTGGCCGCTCAAACCGCTCGAACGTGATTTTGTTGGCGAGGTTGCCGAGCGGCACGCCTATCTCGATGGCCAGGGAGAAGTGGGATTTATTTCTTCGGTCTCCCAGCCATTTTGCGGTGATTGCTCGCGCGCGCGTTTGTCTTCGGACGGAGTGCTCTATACGTGCCTATTCGCCACGCACGGACTGGACCTGCGGGCACCGCTCCGCGCCGGCGCCAGCGACGAGGAGTTGCTGGCGGCCATTCGCGCCTGCTGGCTGGCGCGCACCGACCGCTACAGCGAAATGCGCGGTCACGTGAATCTGCATGGCGCCGCTCGTGTAGAAATGAACCACGTCGGCGGCTGACTCGGACCCAGCCTCATGCCAGCGCACCGCAACCGCACCGGACTGACCCACCTCGACGCCGCGCTTCGCCCGACCATGGTGGGCGTGGCCGGCAAGGCGGTCACGCACCGCATCGCCAGCGCGGAAGCGCGCGTGGCCTTGCCGGCGGCAGTGGCACGCGCGCTGCGTGCTAGCGGCCATCGCAGCGCCAAGGGACCGGTGTTTGATACCGCGATAATTGCCGGGGTGCAGGCCGTGAAGCGCACCGCCGAGATCATTCCGTTCTGCCACCCCCTGCCCATCGAAAATGTCGTCATCACCATCAAGAGCGCTCCTAACAATCAGCTGCTGGTCCGCTGCCGGGTCGAGACGCATCACAAGACCGGCGTCGAGATGGAAGCGCTTACCGGTGTCAGCGTGGCCGCCCTGACCATCTACGACATGTGCAAGGCCCTGTCCCATGACATCCGCATCGTCGAGGTGCGCCTGATCCAAAAGTCGGGCGGTCGCCGTCGTGTGGGAAAACAGCGATGAGCGCTAGCCTCTATGGCCTGGTGCTGACCGGGGGCCACAGCCGCCGCATGCGGCGCGACAAGGCGGCCCTCGAATATGCCGGGCAAACGCAATTGTCGCGCGCGCTCAAACTGCTCGATCCGCTGGTCGCCAGGACCTTCGTTTCGGTCCGCAAGGACCAGCTCGCTGACCCGCAGCGCAGCGCCCATCCCTGCATCGTCGATGAGTTTGCGGACGCCGGACCGATCGGCGGCATACTGGCCGCGCTGCAGTCATATCCACAGGTTGCCTGGCTGGTGCTGGCTTGCGACTTGCCCTTTCTCGACAGCGCCACGGTTCAGCAGCTCATAGCAGAACGCGACCCGCAGCGCCTGGCCACCGCGTTTCGCAGCGCCCATGACGGCAAGCCGGAGCCGCTTTGTGCCATCTATGAGCCGGCGTGCCTGCCAGCGCTCCAGCAGTGGCTCAGCTCGGGCCAGCACTGTCCGCGCGGCTTTCTATCTCAGGCCAATGTCAGCCTGCTTACGTTGCGCAGGCCGCAGGCGCTCGACAACATCAACACTGCGGAGGAATACGCCGCCGCGCAAGAATCCCTGCGCGGGATGGCTGCCACGCCAGCCGCATCGCGGGCTATCCGCGTGCAGTACTTTGCCCTTTTGCGCGAACAGGCGGGGCGCGGCGCAGAAACCGTCAACAGCCGCGCGCCCGACGCGCGAGCACTCTACGAGGAGCTGCGGGCGGCTCGCGGCCTAAAGCTTCCTCCCGAGCAGTTGCGAGTGGCGATCAACGCCGAATTCGCTGACTGGTCGCAGGGCCTAGCCGATGGCGACGCGGTCGCATTCCTCCCACCTGTGGCCGGCGGATGAACTCGTTCCGTTTCAGCAACACTGAGATCGACGTCCTCGGACTGCGCGGCGAACTTGCCGACCCGAGCTGCGGCGGCTATGCGGCTTTCGAAGGTTGGGTAAGGAATCATCACGAAGGACAGCGCGTGCTTGGCCTTGAATACGAGGCCTTCGAGGCGCTGGCGCTGCGCGAAGGCGAGCGCATTATCGCCGAAGCGCGCACCCGCTTCGGCTTCACCAACGCATTGTGTGTGCACCGGCTCGGCGCCCTGCAGCTGGGTCAGGTCGCAGTTTGGGTGGGCGCGGTAGCGGCGCATCGCGACGAGGCATTTCGCGCTTGCAGGTACATCATCGATGAGGTCAAGCACCGCTTGCCGATCTGGAAGAAGGAACACTACGAAAACGGCAGTTCGGGCTGGGTCAACTGCGAGCGCTGCGCGGCAACAGTTTCGGATTCGCAAGTTTCAGCCGCGGAGTCCAGACACGCACACCGGCACGACTGAGCGCCAGCGCCGGCTGTCGATGCGGCCCTTGCATCTTGGAGCCAGAGCTCCCCTACACCCGGTTACCGTCGTTGCCTTCAACGCTCCACAGACTCTAATATCGGGCTTGGAGCCGCGCGCCGCGCGACATGCGAGATAAGGATCAGACCGGTGGCCAGAGAATACGAGCCCGTGGTGGGCCAGTGGTACGAGAATATCGACGAAAACGACAGTTTTCGCGTGCTGTCGGTCGATGAAGACGCCGAACTCATCAAAATTGAATACCTCGATGGTGACATCGAGGAGATCGATGCCGACATCTGGGCGGAATTCGATCTCGACAAGATCGACCAGCCCGAGGGTTGGTCGGGCGAAGACATCGCCGGTCCCGGAGACGAGGACGACGTGGACGATGACGACTGGGATGATGAGGACGATGACGAAGACGAGGACGATGAGGACGACGACGTCGACGAAGACACGGACGAGAATTACTGAACGCCGCTCGCGGCGGCAGCACAAATTGCGCCACCGTGCGATGCCGCCCGTGAGTTCATGAGCAATCCCTACGAAAGTTGGTACCACGAGCGCGAATCAGCGTGGCTGTATCGAGTCGTCGCCGAAGCCGACAACGACCCACGACACCAACAGCTGTTCCGGGCACTTGCCGATGCCGCCGAGGAACAGGCCGGCCACTGGGCGAAGATCTGTAATCCGGGCGAATTCAAGGTCCAGACGCGGGCGCGCCTGGTGGCATGGCTGGTGCGACGCCTCGGGCCGGGTGCACTCAAACCCGTGCTGGCGGCAATGAAGTTGCGCGGCATGTCGGTGTTCGGATCACCAGCGACGGTCGACGGGCACCTGATGCCGGTGACCGTAAACGATGTGGGTCAACGACACCGCAGTGTCACCGGCGGCAATAATCTGCGCGCTGCCGTATTCGGCGTGAACGACGGGCTGGTCTCAAATCTTAGCCTCATTCTGGGCGTGGCCGGCGCGGGTGCCAGTGGGCAGATCATTCTGACCAGCGGCCTTGCGGGACTGCTCGCCGGATCGCTATCGATGGGGTCCGGCGAATACGTCTCGGTGCGCTCGCAACGCGAGATGTACGAGTACCAGATTGGGCTCGAACGCGACGAGCTCGAGGAATATCCTGCCGAGGAAGCCGAAGAACTCGCCCTGATCTATCAGGCGCGCGGTGTCGACCTGGAGCAGGCACGGACCATCGCCAAGCGCCTGATGTCCAATCCCCAGCACGCGCTCAATACACTGGCGCGCGAGGAACTGGGCCTCAATCCAGACGATCTGGCATCGCCATGGGCTGCGGCGCTGTTTTCCTTTTGCGCCTTCGGAGCCGGCGCGGTAGTACCGCTCCTGCCCTTCGTCGTGCATGCGGCCGCCCCGGTGGCGACACTGTGGTCGGTAGCCCTGACGTTGGCATCGCTGTTTGGCATTGGTATGGCACTGAGCTTGTTCAACGGCCGCAGTGCCGTGCGCGGCGGGCTGCGTATGCTATTGATTGGTGCGGCCGCCGCCGCCTGTACCTGGGCTCTGGGGCATGCCCTGGGCTCCGCCTTCAGCTGAAGCGTGCTCCGGCCCAGCCCGGACTTGAACTCCACACCTCCGGTATCATCTTAGGGTAGGGGCGGCCGGCAATCCGGCATCGCCAGAGGGTTAAATGACATGAAGCGAATTTTTCTGTTCCTGGTCACCAACTTGGCCGTGGTGGCGGTCCTTTCCATCGTCGCCCGGGTTACCGGGCTAGACCGCTGGCTGGCCGCCAATGGCGGCAGCTACCAGGGGCTGCTGGCGATGGCGGCGCTGTTTGGCTTCGGCGGCGCGCTGATCTCCCTGGCCATCTCCAAGTGGACCGCCAAGCGGGCCATGGGGGTCCAGGTTATAGAGACCCCGACGACCAGCGAGCAGCAGTGGCTCGTCAATACGGTGCGCGCTTTGGCAACCCAGGCGCGCATCGGCATGCCCGAAGTTGGTGTGTTTGACTCCCCACAACCGAACGCCTTCGCCACCGGGCCACGCCGCAACGCTGCGCTGGTGGCCGTGAGCACCGGCTTGCTGCGCAGCATGAGCCGCAGCGAGGTCGAGGCCGTGCTGGGTCACGAGATCACCCACGTCGCCAACGGCGACATGGTGACGCTGACACTGATTCAAGGTGTCGTGAACACTTTTGTGATTTTTTTGTCGCGCATCGTCGGCAGCATTGTCGACCGCGCGTTGTCACGCGATGGCGATGGGCGCGGCGGTATCGGCTACTTCGTCACCGTCATGGTGTCGCAAATGGTGCTGGGTATCTTGGCCAGCATGATTGTCATGTGGTTTTCGCGCCGCCGCGAATTTCGTGCCGACGCCGGCGGAGCGCAGCTGGCCGGCCGCAACAATATGATCGCGGCGCTCGAGCGGCTCCAGGCGGCTCATGAACCGAGTCTGCCCGCCCAGCTGGCGGCCTTCGGGATCGGCGGCGGCCCCGGTAACGGCCTGCAGCGGCTGTTCATGAGCCATCCTCCACTTGAGGAACGCATCGCAGCTCTAAGATCCCAGGTGTAGTTTTTGCGAAACCGGCCCTTTAATCGAAAATCAGCGATTGCAAGGGCTGTACTGCTTCGGTAGAGTCCCCGCCCACTTGACATTAAGCGGGCCGCGGTAGCGGCCTACAGGACGTTCATGACCCTCCCCGCCGAACACGAGTCTTTCCGGCTTACCTCGCGCATCTGGAACTCGATTGCCGGCATCTACGACACCAGCCGCCACAGCCTCAAGCTGGCGCGCTCGCAGTTCCAGGACCGCATTGACTGGGCCCGCAGCGTGCCCTTTCTATTAATGCATCTGGCCTGCCTCGCGGCGTTCTGGACGGGGGTCAGTCCGGTCGCCATTCTGGTCGCGGTAATTGCCTATGTGGTGCGCATGTTTGCAATCACGGGCTTCTACCACCGCTATTTTTCGCATCGCACCTTCAAAACCTCGCGGGCCGGGCAGTTTGTGTTCGGGCTGCTGGGCGCTTCCGCGGTGCAACGCGGGCCGGTGTGGTGGGCCGCCCACCATCGGCATCACCATGCGAACTCTGATCGCGCCGCCGACGTGCACTCCCCGTCCCAGCACGGCTTCTGGCGTTCGCACATGGGCTGGTTCCTGACAATTAAAGGCTTCGCGCCGGACTTCCAGCTGGTGCGTGACCTGATGAAATTCCCCGAGCTGCGCTGGCTCGATCGCTTCGACATTTTTGTGCCGATACTCCTGGGCGTGGGCATGTTCCTGTTCGGCGTGATTCTGCACAACGTGGCCCCGGAGCTCGGAACGACCGGCTGGCAGATGCTGGTGTGGGGTTTTGTGATTTCGACCGTGGTTTGCTGGCACGCCACTTACACGATCAACTCGCTCTCGCACGTGTTCGGGCGCCAGCGCTATCGCACCAACGACACCAGCCGCAACAACTGGCTGCTGGCCATCCTGACCCTCGGCGAGGGCTGGCATAACAATCACCATTACTATCCTAATACCGTGCGCCAGGGCTTCTACTGGTGGGAGTACGACGTCACGTACTACCTGCTCAAAATCCTGAGCTGGTGCGGAATAATCTGGGACCTCAAGCCGATACCGGCTGCGATCCGCGAGAATCAGGCGCGCCGGCTGCGCGTCCGAGGCTAATACCCTCGGCCAATTGTCGGCGCACGGCCATAGGGGGATACTGGCGCCGTGAAGCCAACCATCATTCCAGCCGAGCTTGATGCAGCGCCGGCCGCCACTGCCGGGCCTCTGGAAGCGCTCGCCCGCCGGCTGCTGCGCGCCCAGCTGCGACGGCTGCACGATGGGGAGATTCGCCTGCTCGACAACGGCTCGGAAGAGCGCTTTGGGGCCCCCACCGAGCGCTGCCGCCTTTCGGTCACTATTGAAGTGCTGCACCCGCGCTTCTACGCCGATGCCGTGTTTGCCGGCACGGTCGGCGCGGGCGCCGCCTACATCCGCGGTACGTGGCGCTGCAGCGACCTGACGGTCCTCACCCGCCTCATGTACGTCAACCGCGATGTCATGGAGCAGATGGACGAACGCTGGACCTTTCTGAGCCGCCCGCTGCGCCGCGTATTCCACTGGTTGCATAGCAACAGCAAGTCGGGCAGCGAACGCAACATCAGCGCGCACTACGATCTTGGCAACGATTTCTATCGCCTGATGCTCGATGAGACCATGGCGTATTCCTGCGGCATCTTCGGCGACGATTCGACCACCCTGGCGGCAGCCTCGCACGCCAAGTTCGAGGCCGTATGCCGCAAGCTTGCGCTACAGCCCGCGGACCACCTGCTCGAAATCGGCACCGGCTGGGGCGGCTTGGCAATCCACGCTGCCAAGAACTACGGCTGTCGCGTGACCACCACCACGATCTCGCGCGAGCAGCACGACTATGCTCGCGAGCAGGTCGCCCGCCACGGTCTGGGCGATCGCATCACGTTGCTGCTCGAGGATTATCGTTCACTGCAGGGACAGTACGACAAGCTCGTTTCGGTGGAGATGATCGAGGCCGTGGGCGCGCCGTACCTGGACACTTATCTGTCCAAATGCGCAAATCTGCTGCGCGAGACCGGCGCGATGCTGCTGCAGGCCATAACGATCCAGGACCAGAACTACCGCGCGCAGCTGCGCACGGTCAACTTCATACAGCGCTACGTGTTTCCGGGCAGCTTCATTCCCTCGGTTGCGGCGATTTCAGAGTCGCTGCGCCGCGTGACCGACCTGAAAATATTCCACCTGCAGGACATCGGCCCTCATTACGTGCGCACCCTCGCCCTGTGGCGCCGGAATTTCTTTGACCACCTGGCCGCAGTCCGCAAGCTCGGCTTCAGCGATCAGTTCATCCGGCTCTGGGAGTTCTATCTGTGCTGCTGCGAAGGCGGCTTTGCCGAACGAGCGCTCGGCGACGTGCAGCTGCTGCTGACTAAGCCGGGCTGCCGGCGCGATGTCATCGCGACCTGCTGAGTGACCGGCCCGACGCCGAATCTCGAAGCCGAGACTTCAAGGCTGCGTGACTCGCTGCGCGCCGCGATCGGGCCGGGCGTGCTGCTCGATTCCACCGACGAGATCGCACCACTCCTCACCGATTATCGCGGCCTGTTCCGCGGCCGCGCCCTGGCAGTCGCCTGGCCGCGAAATGTCGATGAGGTATCCCGACTGCTGGTTTGGTGCAGCGCGGAGGGCGTCGCTGTGGTGCCCCAAGGGGGCAACACCAGCTATTGCGGCGGGGCCACGCCGGATGCTTCGGGGCGGCAATTGCTCATCGGGTTGCGGCGCCTGAGTGGGGTCCGCCACGTCGATCCCGACAATTACGCGATCACCGTCGAGGCAGGTTGCACGCTCGCCGAAGTGCAGCGCGCGGCAGCGGCGGCGCAAAGGTATTTTCCGCTGCAGCTCGGCTCGGCGGAGAGCTGCCAGATCGGCGGCAACTTAGCTACCAACGCCGGCGGCCTGAATGTGTTGCGCTATGGCATGGCGCGGGCGCTCACGCTGGGCGTTGAGGTGGTCCTCGCCGATGGCCGGGTCCTGCAACACCTCCGGGCTCTGCAAAAGGACAACACCGGCTATGACCTGTCGGGTCTGTTCGTGGGCTCCGAAGGGACGCTCGGAATCATCACGTCGGCTACCTTGAAACTGTGGCCGCAGCTGCGCAGCACCAGCACCGCGCTGGTCGCGGTGCCGGAGGTGGCAGCCGCAGTTTCGCTGCTGGCGGTGCTGCGCGAGACGGCCGGCGAGCGCATCAATTCCTTCGAGCTGCTGCCGCGCGCGGCGATGGAACTGACCCAACGACACATCGAAGGGATCCAGGATCCGCTCTCTTCGGCCCACCCGTGGTACGTGCTGTGCGAACTGAGTTCAACGAACATCGAGTCGCTCGATGGGCTGCTGGAGCAGGCGCTGACCCAGGCAAGCGCGGCCGGGCTGGTGAGCGATGCGGTGATCTGCGCCAACGAACGCCAGCGCTCGCTCCTGTGGCGGCTGCGGGAAAATATTCCGGAGGCGCAGCGGCGCGCCGGCCCGAGCCTCAAGCACGACATCGCGCTGCCCCTGGGGAAGCTGGCTGAATTCGTGGCACAGGCCGCGAGCTGGGTGCGCGCCTCGGTTCCGGACGCCACACTCATTGCCTACGGGCACGCGGGAGACGGGAACCTGCACTTCAACCTCAGTTTCCCGCGTGAGGCCACGGCCGCATCGGTGGCGGCCCTGGAACCCACCGTCCGGCGCGCGATCCATGATCTGGTCGCCTCGCACGGCGGGAGCTTCAGCGCCGAGCACGGCATCGGGCAATTGAAGACGGGTGAGTTGCAGCGCTACACGAGTGCCGTCGAGCTGAACCTTATGCGTGAGATCAAGCGTGCGCTGGACCCACACGGCATCATGAATCCTGGGAAGGTGCTGACGACCTGCTAACCGGCATCGGGAGGCAGCACCCGCACCAGTCCTTCCTGACTGGTGCTGGCGATGAGCAGGCCCTCGCGCGTAAACAGGCTCCCACGCGTAAAGCCGCGAGCGCCGGATGCGCTCGGGCTATCCGCCGCGTACAACATCCATTCATCCATGCGCGCCGGGCGGTGGAACCACATCGCGTGATCGATGCTGGCAATCACCAGCCGACCCTGGGCGATGATTTCCTCATGCTGCATGAGCGCGGTGCCCAACAGATGAAAATCCGATGCGTAGGCCAAAAGGCAGCGATGCAGCCGATCGCCATCGGGCAAGCGATCGACCGTGCGGATCCACAGGTACTGGCGCGGGGCGTCTGCGGGTGCCGCAGCTGAGCCAGGCACCACGCGGAATTCAATCGGCCGCTCGCACACCAGTTGCCGCAGGCGCGGTGCGAGGCCCTTAAGAAACTGCGAGCCGGGGGCCAGCGTTTGCGGCAGCTCCTCCGGCTGGGGAACCTGCGGCATGGCCAGTTGATGTTCAAAGCCGGGTTCCGGCTGCTGGAAAGACGCCGAGCAGTTGAAAATCTGCTCGCCGTGCTGGATCGCAGTCACGCGGCGGCTGGTAAAGCTATGGCCGTCGCGGCTGCGATCGACGAAATACACGATCGGCGAGTTGAAATCGCCGCGCCGAAGGAAGTACGCATGGAGCGAATGCACCACGCGGCCCTCATCGACCGTTGCGTAGGCGGCCTGCAGCGCCTGACCGAGCACCTGCCCGCCGTAGACCTGCGGGCTGCCAATGTCGCGGCTCTCGCCCCGAAAAATATTGACCTCGATCCGTTCAAGTTCCAGCAGGCGCAGCAAGCCGGCGAGTCGCTGATCCATAGACTCAGCTGGAAATGACGCCGAGGCGTTTCTGCATCGCCGGGCTGGTCGTGGTGTACTGCAGGTGTTGCTTCTTGGCCGGGTACAGATAGTGCTGCACGGCAAAGGCCGCCAGCGCGGCTTCATGGAAGGCCGACAGAATCAACTTCTTCTTGCCCGGATAGGTGTTGATATCGCCGACGGCGAAGATCCCCGGAATGTTGGACTGGAATTTCTCGGTATCGACCTTGATGGCGCGCTTGTCGAGATCCAGGCCCCACTCGGCAATCGGACCGAGCTTGGGCGCGAGGCCAAAGAACACCAGCAGCTGCTCTGCTTCGATGGCATGCACGGGCCCCGCATTGCTCCTGACTTCGACCCCGGTCAGGCGCTCGCCGGTGATATTGAGCGCGTGCGCCACACCCTCGATAAATCGCAGCTTGCCGGCCTGCTCGAGTTCGCGCATGCGCATCACCGAGGCCGGCGCGCCGCGAAACTCCGCCCGCCGGTGCACCAGAGTCAGCGATGCCGCGCGCGGTGCCAATTCTATGGCCCAGTCGAGCGCCGAGTCTCCGCCTCCAAAAATCGCCAGGCGGCGGCCGTGCAGGCTCGCTGCGTTGCTGATCTTGTAATGAATCTGCTGCCCTTCGAAGGCGGCAGCGCCCTCGATGGCGAGGCGCCGTGGCTGGAACGATCCGACGCCGCCTGCAATTACGACAGCGCCGGCATCCAATACGGTTCCGCCGCTGCCGGCCACGTGAAAGCGACCGTTGTCGAGCTTGCGCAGCTCCACGGTTTCCTCGCCGAGGTGCATTTCGGCTGCAAACGGCTTGATCTGTTGCAGCAGGCGGTCCACCAGCTCCTGCGCGCCGCACACCGGCAAGGCTGGAATGTCATATATCGGCTTGTCCGGATAGAGCTCGGTGCACTGGCCGCCCGGCACCGGCAGCGAATCGAGCACGTGGGCCTTGATGCCCAGCAATCCCAGTTCGAAGACCTGAAACAGGCCGGCGGGACCGGCGCCGATTATGACCGCCTCGGTCGTTATGGGTGCGCGCAATTCTTAAGGCTCGCCTGCAGCTTATTAGCCGCTCGATTCTAGCAGGCAACCCCTAGTCATTAAACGAAAATACAAGGAGAATCTGCGTGTGCGGTCTCGTATCCGCTCGCCTCTTGACCCCCAAGGATCAACCCATGAGCAGCAATGCCGAACTCCATCAGCGCCGCCTCGCCGCCGTGCCCCGTGGCGTGGCCAATTCCCTGCCGGTGTATGCCGATCGTGCGACCAACGCCGAACTCTGGGACGTGGAAGGCAAGCGCTATGTCGACTTCGCCAGCGGCATCGCCGTGCTCAACACCGGGCACCGCCATCCGTCGGTGGTCAAGGCCATCGGCGCGCAGCTCGAGCGCTTTATGCACACCTGTTTCCAGGTTACCCCGTACGCCAGCTACATTGAACTGTGCGAGCAGTTGAACCAGCTCGCGCCGGGCTCGACCGCCAAGAAGTCGATGCTGTTCTCGACCGGCGCCGAGGCCATCGAAAATGCCCTCAAGGTCGCGCGCTTTCACACCAAGCGCTCCGGCGTGATCGCCTTTGGCGGCAGCTTTCATGGCCGCACGCTGGCGGCGATGACGCTCACGGGCAAGGTGCAACCGTACAAGGCCGGCTTCGGACCGATGCTGCCTTCGGTATTCCACGCGCCATTTCCAATGAGCTACCACGGCGTAAGCGGCGCGGATTCGCTCGATGCCATCGAGCAGCTGTTCAAGTCCGATATCGATCCGGCGCAGGTGGCGGCGATCGTCATCGAGCCGGTGCAGGGCGAAGGCGGTTTCTACATCGCACCGCCGGAATTCCTGCGCGCGCTGCGCGCCCTGTGCGACCGGCACGGGATCGTACTCATTATCGATGAAATACAGTCAGGCTTTGGGCGCACCGGAAAGATGTTCGCCGTGGAGCACGCCGGAATCGAGCCGGACCTGATGACTGTCGCCAAGAGCATCGCCGGCGGCGTGCCGCTCTCGGCGCTCATCGGCAAAGCCGAAATCATGGACGCGCCTCCCCCGGGCGGACTTGGCGGCACCTACGCCGGATCGCCCCTGGGTTGCGCCGCGGCACTTGCGGTGCTGGAAGTCATCAAGGTCGAGAAACTGCTCGAGCGCTCCGTGCGTTTGGGCGAGCGACTAGTCGCCGGCCTTCGCACCCTGCAAAGACGTTTCCCGGCCATTGGCGAGATCCGCGGCGTTGGCGCAATGGTGGCCATGGAGCTGGTCAAGAACGGCAAGGCCGATCAGCCCGACGCGGAGCTGACCCGGGCGCTGGTGCAGGCGGCGGCCCGCCACGGGCTGGTTATTCTTTCCTGCGGAGTCTATGGCAACGTGATCAGATTTCTCGCGCCACTAACCATTCCCGATCAGATTCTCGAGGAAGGATTGAGCAAACTCGAAGCTGCACTGACCGAAGTCACCGCAGCTGCCAGCCAGGTTGCTGCCTAAGATTTGAAACGCGGCCGCGGGGTGGATGTCAGGCGCGGCCGACGTTGGCGTCGGTCGGCGAATGGAAGTATTCGCTTTCCGCGGCGATCTGCCCCACCAGGCGCTTGAGCTCAGTCAGGCGCGCTTCGGCCGTGTTGATCGGCAAGCAGTCTTCGCAGCGCGCATCACCGCACGGCTGACGGGCATAGAGCCAGTATTGGACGGCGCCAGCCAGCAAGCCGTCGGCGATGTCCCAAAGATCAGCTTCCTTATCCTTTCCGGCGAGCTTATTGCCCAGATCCACCGCCTTGGTGAAGGCGGCATCAAAGGTGTCTGCTTGTTCGTCCATGGCAGTCATTGTACCTGAGCGGCAGACGGCTGCGCCGCTTCCGCCGGGCCCCGATTACTGATAGCCCCGCGCCTGCAGCGCGAACAGCTGAGCGTAATGTCCGCCGGCCGCCGTCAGCGACTGGTGCGTGCCGCGCTCGATGATGCGCCCGCGGTCCAGGACGACGATCTGGTCGGCCATGCGCACCGTGGAAAACCGGTGCGAAATCAGAATCGTAATGCGGCTGTGCGCCAAATTGCGGAAGTGCTCAAATACCTCGGCCTCGGCGCGCGCGTCCATCGACGCTGTCGGCTCGTCGAGCACCAGCACGTCCGCCCGCGTGCGCATGAAGGCGCGCGACAGGGCGATTTTCTGCCACTGCCCGCCGGAGAGCTCGCGACCGTCGCGAAACCACTTGCCAAGCTGCGTGCGGTAACCCAATGGCAGCTCGTCGATAAAAGCGGCAGCCCGGCCCTTTTCCGCGGCCACCCGCCAGCGGCTCTCGTCTTCGAAGTGCGGCTCATCGCCGACCCCGACGTTCTCACCCACGGGCAGCTGGTAGTGCGCAAAATCCTGGAAGATCACGCCGACTCTTTCGCGCAGCGCGACTTCATCCCACTCGCGCAGATCCAGCCCCTCGAAGCAAATGCGCCCGCTGGTGGGGGCGTAAAGCCGGGTGAGGAGCTTGATCAGAGTCGTCTTGCCCGAACCGTTCTCGCCCACGAGCGCCAGCGAACTTCCCGGAGGCAGCTTTAGGTTGATGTCATGCAGCGTAGGCTCAGTGGCACCAGGATAGGCGAAGCTCACGTGCTCGAAGCTTATGCCCTCTGCCGGGCGCGGTCCGCGCTGGGCATTGCCCGGCGGCGTGGCCACCGGCGTATCCAGGTATTCGTAGAGCGTGGAAAGATACAAGTTATCCTCGTACATCCCGCCCACCGCGCTCAGCATCGCCGCCACCGCCGCCTGCCCCTGCCGGAACAGCAGCAGGTACATGGTCATGCGGCCCAGCGTGATCTCACCGTGCACCGCGGCCAGCGCAATCCACGCATACGCGCCGTAGAGCGTAATGGTGGTCAGCAGACCCAGCAGGAATCCCCAGCTGTCGCGCCGTATGGAAAGCGCGCGATCCTGCCCGTACAGCCGTAGGAAGATGTCTCTGTAGCGCTGCAGAAAGCGCGCACCCAGCCCAAAGAGCCGGACCTCCTTGGCGTTGTCCTCGCGCGCCAGGACCGTCTCGAGATACATCTGCATGCGTGTCTCGGGAGACCGCCACCGAAACAGCCGGAAAGCATCACCGGAAAACTTCGCTTCGGCAATGAACGAGGGCACACCCGCAAGCAGCAGCACCACGACCGACCAAGGCGAGAAATGCACCAGCAGCGCGGCAAAGCTCAGCAGCGAGATCGTGTTCTGCAGCAGCCCGAAGGTGCGCATGACCAAACTCAGCGGCCGGCTCGAGGCCTCGCGGCGCGCCCGGGTCAACTTGTCGTAGAACTCGGAGTCCTCGAAGTGCTGTAGTTCCAAGGTCAGCGCTTTTTCGAGAATCATGACGTTGACGCGCTGTCCCAGCTGCGCGCGCAATAGCGACTGGCATAGCGACAACCCACGCTGTACGCCGGAGACCACCGCGACCAGCACGCCCTCGAGCAGCACCAGCTGCAGCACTAGGCGCACGTCGTGCGCCGGACTGCGTGCCGCGTTAACCACGGCATCGACAATGCGCGCGCCGACCCAGGCCACCGCGGCCGGCAGCAAACCCCCGGCCAGGGTGAGTGCCGCTGCCGCAAACAACAGAGTGCGATTGGTTTCCCAAACCAGCCGGACTGCGTGACGGCTGTAGCGGAACACGGCGAAGAAATTGCGTAGCACCCCCCTGGCGCCCAGGCTTGGCGCGGCCGGCAGCGGCTGCGGCGGCCCAGTCGATGTCACGCGAACACCTCCTCGCAGGTCATCTTCGCTCTCCAAGCGCCAGCAAATGGAGCACGCTTGCAATTTCGCACTGCCGCAGGCGCACTAGAGTGAAGCCTGCGGCATCGAACCATTGCCGCACTAACAACTGTGGATCTGCGCGAGTGCAAGCTGCGATGTCGGCAAACTTCTCAATCAGCAACAACCGGCCGGCGCGGCGCAGCACCCGGCTGGCTTCGCCGAGCACCGCCGCGGGCCGCTCGGCCCCGGTGAGTACGCCGTCGATGGTGACGGTGTCGAATGATTCCGCCGCAAAGGGCAGTGCGTACATGTCACCGCGCTGGAATTCGCAATGCGCCAGATCGCAGCCGTGCAATCGCGCCCGGGCCAGTCGCAGCGCCGGCGCGGAGCGGTCCACGCCGATAGCTCTGGAAGCTTGAGCGGCGAGGATCTTGAGTATGCGACCGGTCCCCGTGCCGATATCGAGCAGCTCCCCTAAGGGGACCGCACCAAGTTCCTCTCGCAGGGCGGAAGCCAGAGCGCGCTGCTTCCCATTCTCATCGACCGGAGGCCCAAGTCCGAGCTCACGGGCTGCCCTTTCTTCTCTGTCCCGGACCACAGCCGCCAGACGCACCTGGTCACGCTGCAGCGCAGCATCTTCCAAGTCGAGCGATGCTAGGAGCGGGTCAAGCCAGCCGGCCCTGGAGCCGACCACCGGCCTTCGGTAGTAAATGCACCGTTGCTCTCGGACGCGGTCCAGAATCCCCGCTTCGGCAAGCAGCCGCAGATGTCGGGAGACCCTAGGCTGGCTCTGGCCCACTACCCGGCAGATTTCCCCTACCGTGAGCTCACCGTGCCCTAGGAGCGTCACCAGCCGCAGCCGGGTGGGTTCGGCGAGCTTTTTCAGGGTCTGGACCAGTGGATCCAGAGAGGCGTAATCGGGGGTCACCCGTATAATATAAAGATATCTTTATATATTTGCCATATTGCCAGGAAGCACAAGCTCCTAAGGCCTGCTCAAAGCAAGGGGTTCTGGTACCCTGCACGGCCTTTTTAGCCAGCCCCGTCCCATTTGACCGCTCCTATGCAGCGCCCGATACGCAACATCGCCATCATTGCCCACGTCGACCACGGCAAGACCACGCTGGTGGACTGCCTGCTTAAGCAGTCGGGCACCTTCGCCTCGCACGAGAAGATCGCCGAGCGGGTCATGGACTCGAACGACATCGAGCGCGAGCGCGGCATCACGATCCTGGCGAAGAACTGCGCGATCGAGTACGGAGGCACGCGCATCAACATCGTCGACACACCCGGGCACGCCGACTTCGGCGGTGAGGTCGAGCGGGTGCTGTCCATGGTCGATGGTGTCCTGATTCTGGTAGATGCGGTGGAAGGGCCGATGCCACAGACGCGCTTCGTTACCCGCAAGGCGCTGGCGCTGGGTCACAAGGCCATCGTGGTCGTCAACAAGATCGATCGCCCCGGGGCGCGCCCTGGCTGGGTGGTCGATCAGACTTTCGATCTCTTCGACAAGCTCGGAGCGACCGACGAGCAGCTCGACTTCCCGGTGATATACGCCTCGGCGCTGCAGGGCTGGGCCAGCCTCGATCCGACGCGCGTCGAATCGGACATGACCGCGCTGTTCGAGGCCGTGTTGCAGTACGTGCCGCCGCCGCGCAGCGAGGCCGAGGGTCCGCTGCAATTGCAGATCTCCACGATTGACTACAACTCGTATGTCGGGCGCATCGGCATCGGCCGCATTCGCCGTGGCACTTTGCGCGCCGGACGACAAGTCGCGTTGCGTTACGGCGAGGAAGACCGTGGCCTCGCCAAGATTGCGCAGGTACTGACCTTCAAGGGCCTGGAACGCGAGAGCGTAGAGGAAGCTTCCGCCGGCGACATCGTCGCGGTGACCGGAATCGAGGACGTCAACATCGGCGTGACCATCTGCGACCCCGAGCAGCCCGAAGGCCTGGCGCCGATTCAGGTCGATGAGCCGACACTGGTGATGAATTTTCAGGTCAACACTTCGCCGCTGGCCGGACGCGAAGGCAAGTACGTGACCAGCCGGCAGATTCGCGAGCGGTTGTTGCGCGAGCTGCAGAGCAATGTGGCGCTGCGCGTCGAGGAAACGGACGAGGCCGACGTATTTCGGGTCTACGGCCGCGGCGAGCTGCACCTGACGATCCTGGTCGAGAATATGCGGCGCGAGGGTTTTGAGCTCGCCGTCGGCAAGCCGCAGGTGCTAAAGAAGGTGGTCGACGGCCGGACGCTCGAGCCGTTTGAGGCGCTGACGGTCGACATCGATACCGAGTGCCAGGGCGCGGTCATGGAAGCTCTGGGTGCGCGCCGCGCCGAGCTCACCGACATGGTGATCGATGCGCTGGGCCGGGTGCGGCTCGAATATAGGATCCCGGCGCGCGGCCTGATTGGCTTTCAGGGCGACTTCATGACCATGACGCGCGGCACCGGCCTGATAAGTCACATTTTTGACGGTTTTTCCGAGGTCAAGGGAACCATCCCGGATCGCCACAATGGCGTGCTGATCAGCAACGAAAACGGCGAGGCCGTGGCCTACTCCATCTTTGCGCTGCAGGATCGCGGCCGCATGTTTGTGAGCCACGGTGAAAAGGTATACGAGGGAATGGTGATCGGCATCCACAGCCGGGACAACGACCTGGTTGTCAATCCGATCAAGACCAAGAAGCTCACCAACATTCGCGCCGCAGGTAAGGATGACGCGCTGCTGCTGACTCCGCCGATCAAACTGACGCTCGAGTTCGCGGTCGAATTCATCGCTGATGACGAGCTGGTGGAGGTCACGCCCGAGAGCATTCGCATCAGAAAGCGTTATCTCTCCGAGCATGATCGGCGCCGGCTGGCGCGCGATGAAGCCGCGCTCGCTGCCGGCTAGCTGGCGCTGCAACCCCTTTTTTCCGCCCGCCCCTCAGCGCTCGCCGTTGAGGTAACGCACCAACCCTTCCATCGCCTTGCGCTGATCGTCCCAAAGGACGTAATCAACCGGCCCTTCGCTCGTTTGCGCCTGCATCTGCAGCGTTTGCGCTTTGCCGACGCTGTCGAGCGTGTCGAGGTCGGTCACCAGGAGCAGCGTCTTGACGGTTCTCCCCGCGGGGGCGCCGACGGGGCGCACGATCCCAAAATCCGCAGGCGTGCCGTGACCTGCCTCCAGGCGTATCGGGTGATTGTCGGCCAACAAAACCACGGTGTCGGGCACCGCTCGAGTCGGCTCGTGGCTCGCATCCAGCGTCGACCACAGATACGCAATCAATAAATAGTCGCGGTGTCCCTGCCTATTCACTGACGCGGCCGCCACGGTCACATAGTCACGCAGTTGCGCGCGTTTCTCTGGTCGGTCATGTGCGAAAAGGAGCGGCTTGGTCATCGAAGTGACGGTCACACCGCTTGTGTCGTCGAGGTACTCGCGCGGTGCCCCCGCGCCGGCGGGCTGGCCATTGACGCCCGAAGAGCTCGCGCAGGCCGCCAGTAGCGCAGCCACCGACCACAAAACGAATTTAATGCGTCCCGCCAACACCGCTATGCTGCCTCCTGCGTATTTCGGTCATGATCCTCGGCCGGATCAATCGTCCCGGAGCGCCTGGCCGGGGAAGAGTTCCTCGCTGAAACCGAATTTGCGCAGGTCCTTGATGCGCGTGGGATAGAGCACTCCATCGAGATGGTCCACTTCGTGTTGGACTACGCGCGCGTGGAACCCCTCCACGGTACGGTCAATCGGCTGTCCATTCGGGTCCACCCCGCGATAGCGCAGGCGCCGATGACGCGGCACCATACCTCTCATGCCGGGCACTGAGAGGCACCCCTCCCAGTCCTCCTCTCTGCCGCCGCGCAGCATCTTGAGCTTGGGGTTGATGAGCACAGTGTAGGGCACGGCATCCACGTCCGGATAACGTGCGCTGACACCGCCTCCGAAAATGACTACACGCTGGAGGATGCCGATCTGCGGCGCCGCCAGGCCAGCACCATTCGCCGCCAGCATGGTGTCGTTCATGTCCGCGATGAGTTCCAGCAGGGCGGGCGTGCCAAACTCGCGCACCGGGGCGCTAATTGCGAGCAGGCGCGGATCACCCATCCGCAGTATTGGTTTGATCGCCATGGAAGCTTGGGGGGGCCCTAAACACGCCTATGACGGTGGAAATCCGGCCTATTCTGGCTTGCCGGCGGGGGCCGGAACATGGGGTTGGCATCTACCGCCCGGAATCTTAACATGCACGTAGCCAATAAAAGCCTGGCCCCGCTAAGGCCACCCACCCCCACAGAGGAAGATGCTGATGAAAGTCCTGCTGCCCCTATCGTTGGTTGCTGCCTTGGTGGCGGCCCCCGCATTCGCCGACTGCACGGCGCCGACGTCTAACGTCAAGATCCCCGACGGTTCCAAGGCCACTATGGATGAAATGCTGGCCGCAAAACATGGCATCCAGGAAGCCAACAACGCTGTCGAGGCCTACACGACATGTCTGAAGGCGGAACAGGACGCCAAGATTGCCGCCGGCGGCACCGACATGAAGGACGAGGAGCGGGTGAAGATCAGCACCGAGTACGCGAATCGCCAGAATGCGGAAGTGGAAAAGCTGCAAAAGCTTGCCGACCAGTTCAATGTCGAAGTGCGCGCATTCAAGGCCAAGCAGCCACCGGCAGCCGCGCCCGCGGCCGCCCCTGCGAGCCCGCCTCCGACTGGCAACTAAATCTTACGGCTCAGAGCTGCGACCCGGCTGAAAACGTGTCGCAGCTCTGAAGCTTGCCGCCGTCAAACCCACGCTGAAACCAGCGTTGTCGTTGCGCGGCAGAGCCATGCGTAAAGGTCTCCGGTACCACGCGTCCCTGAGAGCGGCGTTGCAGGGTGTCGTCGCCGACTGCGGCGGCGGCCTGCAGGGCTTGCTGCAGTTCGCCAGGCTCGATCACACGCTGCGCCTGCATCGCCCATACCCCGGCGTAACAGTCGGCCTGTAATTCGACCTCCACCGAAACGCGCTTCGCGCCGCTCTCGCCCTGTTGCGCGCTCAGGCGCTCAGATTTTTCCGTAATGCCCAACAGATTCTGGATGTGGTGACCGACCTCGTGCGCTAGCACATAGGCGCGCGCGAAGTCGCCTGGAGCACCAAACTCGCTCGAGAGCTGATTGAAGAAACCCAGATCAATGTAGAGCTTTTGATCGCCCGGGCAATAGAACGGCCCGGCGGCGGCACTGGCCATCCCGCACGCCGATGCCACCTGATCGGTGAAAAGTACCAGTGTCGGCGGCTCGTAGCGCTGGCCGCTGGCGGCGAAGTATTTCGTCCATACATCTTCGGTCTCGCCGAGCACCGCTGCGGCAAAATCGCCCTGCGGATCCGTGGGCGCGCCGGCAGGCGCGGTCTGGGAGCTGGCCGCGCTACCCTGAGTCACCGCTTCGCCGGCGCCCAATAAACTCAGCAGAGTGCTGGGACTAACTCCCATGAAGTAGCCGACGATCAGCAGCACGATTGTGCCGATGCCGATGCCCGCGCCGGTCCGTCCTACACCCATGCCACGCCGGTCTTCGACGTTTTCACTGCGCCGCATGTCTTCCAGTCGCATGGCTACAACCTCCCGCGTCAAGCAGTCAGTGAACGTTGGTCGGCGGCTCAAGCCCCTTGGTGTAAAGAACCTTGCCGTCGGGCTTGACCAGTATCGCATCGACATCGCCCAGCCGCTCGTAGATCTTGATGGCCGCTTCGGCGCCAAGCACAAAGGCCGTCTTGGACAATCCGTCGGTGCGCGTCGCAGTCGGCGCCAGCACGGTTGCGCTGCGCACCGCACTGGCCGAGTGGCCGGTGCGCGGGTCGATGATGTGATGGTAACGCACGCCATTTTCATCAAAGTAGCGCTCGTAGTCACCCGATGTGGAAATGGCGGTATCGACCAGCGGCAGGCGTGCGATGATCTGGTCCTTATGGTCTGGATGGCGGATGCCTACAATCCACGGCTTGCCAAACCGATCGCCAATGATGCGGCTATCGCCGCCCGCCGATACCAGCGCGTGCTTTATGCCGGCGCGCTGCAGAATTGCGATGCCGCGATCGACGGCATAACCCTTGGCAATCCCGCCCAAGTCGATCCGGACGCCTGCCTGCGAGAAACGCACGGAAGAGGTCGCGCGATCCAGTAGCACGTGTCGGTAATTGACCGCCGGCAGCGCCGCGGCAATCTGCTTGTCGTCGGGATGATGCCTGGCCCGGAAGTCGTACATGAACCCGACACTTGCGTAGGTGATGTCGAAGGCGCCGTCTGTCAGCCGCGAATATTCGAGCGCGGTAGTGAGCAGGTCGAATAGCTCCTTGCTGATCTTCACGGGACCCTGCGCGGCCCGAGCATTGACCCGCGAGATCTCGCTGTCACTCTTGTAGGTGCTCATATCGCTGTCGATGCGCCGCATTTCGGCCATCACCGCGTCAATGTCGCGCTCGCCTGCCTCGGCTTTGTCGCTCCATAGCTCGACCACGATCCGCGTGCCCATGATTCCGTCATTGACACGTGACACCCACTCAGCGCGTGCGGACGAGCTAAGCAGCGGGAACAAAGTCCCGGCCAGGATCGCAAGGTGACGGCAGGAAAGCGTCATAGGCTTAAGCGCTCGCCAGGTGCGGGCATCGATACCGGCACAACTGGCAGGAGTGCGGCGAAGGTCTTCATGGTTTCATGCTCGCCGTGAATCAGTATGGTTCGTTCCGCTCCGCCCACGCGCGCATGCCAGCGCAGCAGCTCGGCCTGATCGGCATGCGCGGAGAAGCCATTGATTGTATGGATTTCGGCGCGCACCGGCACCTCCTGACCCATCAGTGTGATAGAGCTCGCGCCATCAATGATTCGCCGTGCCGGGGTGCCACGCGAGGCGAAACCGACAAACACGACGCTCGCCGATTTGCGCGGCAGGTTTTGCAAAAGATGATGCCGCACCCGCCCGCCCGTGCACATGCCCGAGCCCGCCATAATCACCGCACCGCCAGTGAGGCGATTGATGGCCATGGAATCCTCCGTGGCACGTACCAGACGCAAGCCCGGCATACCGAACAGGTCCTGATGGCTAGCAATAAGCTGTGCCGCCTCGGCGTCGTAACACTCCGGATGGGCGCGGTAGACTGCGGTCGCGGAAACCGCCATCGGCGAATCTACAAATACCGGCAATTGTGCCGGCAATGCTCCGCAGGTCACGGCGGCGCGCAGCGCATAGAGGATTTCCTGGGTGCGTTCCAGGGCAAAGCTGGGAATTATCACGTTGCCGCCGCGTGCAATCGTGGTATTTATCACGCCGATCAATTCGGTCACCGACTCGGACGGCGAACGGTGATTACGATCACCATAAGTGGTTTCCATTACCACTATCGAGGCCGCAGGTGGATCCGGATCACGAATGATCGGTCGGCCGGCACCGCCTATATCGCCTGAGAACAGCACTCGTCTCGGTCGACCGCCTTCCGAAACTTCGAACAAGACGTGCGCCGAACCCAGGATGTGGCCGGCGTCGAAGAAGGTGAGGTGCAAATCCGGCGTTAGTTCGATCGCCTGCCGGTAGTCCGCCACCCGGCCAAAACGAGCCAGGACGGAATCTACGTCGCTCTGCGTGTACAGCGGTGCCGAGGCTGATCTGCCGTGACGCTGTAGCCAGGCCGAATCGTTCTCGGCCATGTGAGCGGAGTCCTTTAGCACGATGCTGGCTAGGTCCCGGGTTGCAGCGGTGGCGATGATCTCGCCCCGAAAGCCACGCTTGGTCAACAGCGGCAGGCGCCCGCAATGATCAAGATGGGCATGGGTCAATAGCAAGATGTCGATCGTGGATGCATCAAATCTGAATGGCGCGGCGTTCTCCGCCTCGAGTTCCCGCGCGCCCTGGAACATTCCACAGTCGATCAGCAGCCGCTTGTTGGCGCACTCGAGCAGATGGCAGGAACCGGTAACGTCGCGATCAGCACCGTGAAAAGATATCTCCATGCCGGCTCCACTCACTCGCCGAAGATGTTCGCACCGGCCGCCCGATACCAGGCCACGATGCTGTTCCAGATGCCCGCTGCATCCTCGGCGAACCAGAACAGTTCCGTGTCCTCCGGATCGATGACTCCCTCGTCAATGAGAAATTGAAAGTCGATCAGGCGGCGCCAGTATTCGCTGCCCACCAGCACCACCGGCACCTGGGCCATCTTTCGGCTCTGCAGCAGCGTCAAAGTCTCGAACAACTCATCCAGCGTACCAAAGCCACCTGGGAAGGCCACCAGCGCGCGTGCACGCTGCAGGAAGTGGAGCTTACGCATCGCAAAGTAATGAAACTGGAAGCAGAGGTCTGGAGTGACGTAGGGATTGGGATACTGCTCGTGAGGCAGCTCGATATTGAGGCCGACCGTCTGCGCCTTGGCGTCGGCGGCGCCGCGATTGGCCGCCTCCATGATGCCCGGCCCGCCGCCGGTCATGATCACCGTCGCAGCGCGGCCCGGATCCGGATTGCATTTCGCAACCAATCGGCCAAATTCGCGCGCCATTTCATAGTAGTGGCTGCGAGCTGCCAGCCGCGCGGCGATTGCCGCGCGTTGCCGCAACTCCGCATCTTCGGGTGCACACTCGGCAGCGGCGCGCGCAAGTACCAGGCGACGCTGCGCGGCCGCAGGCTCTTCGATCCGGGTACTGCCAAAAACTACGATCGCGTGCTTGACGCCGGCAGCTAGCAGAAGCGTCTCAGGTTTCAGATAGTCCAGCTGCAGCCGTTCGCCGCGCTGGTCATCACGCTGCAAGAACGCGACATCGGCGGACCCGGCGATGTAGCTTGGACTGTTGAGAAGCGCCGCGAGTCGCGCCGGCACTTCCGGGTCATCAATCGCAGCTTTGGCGCGCTCGCCTGGGAATGGCACTCGGCGGGTTAATTTCATTATTCGCACCGTAAGGCGTCAATAGGGCTGCGGGTCGCCGCGAATCGCGCGGCCACAAATCCAAAGAGAATGCCGATACCGTCAACCACCAGCGACATCGCTGCGGTGACCGCCAGCAGGTAGCTTAGGGTTTTTTGTTGATCAATGCGCGTCTGCAGTGGGTGTGCGGGGCCTCGTTCCCTCCGGCCTGTCCGCGCGGAAGAACATGAAGTAGCTGACGGCGACAATAGCCAGGCTGACCCCGACCCACGCAAAGCGCTGCCACTGGTGAGGGTTTTTCGACATTGCATTCTCTTCAGGTTGGGCCCGCTGGATTCGAGCCTTCGTGCGCACCGCTTCGACCGCAATAGCGCAATGAGGTTCACTGCACCACGTCGCTGCCCAGCGCGGCAGACAGTAAGCCCTTTTGCTCCAGCCATTCCCGATTGAATAGCCGGGCGAGGTACTTGGCACCGGAATCGCACAGCACGGTGACAACAACGTGCCCTGGGCCCAGCGCCCGAGCGAGGCGCGTGGCGGCGACCACGTTGACGCCACTGGTACTGCCGAGAAAAAGTCCCTCCTCCCGCAGCAGCTGGTACACGCAGGCCACGCTCGCCGCATCCTCGATGTGGAGCGCGTCGTCCACGGGCGCATCCTGCATGTTGACCGTCACGCGACCGATGCCGATACCCTCGGTGATCGAGCTCGAACCGGTCGCCTTGAGCGTACCGTTGCGGATGTATTCGTAGAGTGCACTGCCGGGTGGATCCGCCAGTACGGTTCGCACCTTGATGTTTTTCGATTTCAGGTATTCCGCGACGCCCGCCAAGGTGCCACCGGTGCCGCTGGCAGCGACAAAAGCATCAATGCGTCCCGCGGTCTGCTCCCAAATCTCGGGCCCAGTGGTTTCCACATGAGCGCGGCGGTTGGCGGGATTGTCAAACTGGTTGGCCCAGTAGGCACTGGGCAGTTCTGCGGCCAGCTTTTTGGCGACACGCTGGAAGTGATTCGGGTCGCTGTAGGGAACAGCCTTCACCCGATGGACCTGTGCCCCGAGGGCTTCCAGCAACGCATACTTCTCCGGTGACTGGTTGTCGGGCATGACAATAACGCTTTGGTAGCCACGCGCGCTGCAGACATGTGCCAGGCCGATGCCGGTATTGCCTGCCGTACCTTCAACAACCGTGCCCCCCGGCACCAGCAGTCCCTGGCGCTCGGCATCCAGCACAATCTCGCGGGCCGCACGGTCCTTGACTGATCCGCCCGGATTCATGAACTCGGCCTTACCAAAGATCTCGCAGCCCGTGCTTTCGCTGGCGCGGCGCAGGCGTATCAGCGGCGTGCGACCGATCGCATCTATCAACCCCGAGGCGGTCTGCATGGATTGTGGCGTCCCTTGCGTATTGCACCGGCCCAGGGCGTGCTTGCCGTCCGGGCCAGGCCGTTCTGGTTGTCTGGCTCATAACTATGCCGCATAAGTGAGCCGGCCCCAACACCTGACAATGACGTGACGCCGGCCGCCCGGACTACGGCACAATGCGTCATGACCCAGCGTTACCCTCCGACTCTGCGCCGCCTTCGTCAGGACGAGCACATTCGCGCCCTCACGCGGGAAGTCCACGTTCGCCTCGATCAGCTGATCCAGCCCTGCTTCGTAGCCGAAGGCAGCAAGGCGGCCGAGGCGGTTCCGGGACTTACCGGCGTCATGCAGGAGACCCCGGATAGCCTGCTGCGGCAAACCGAAGCCGACCTGCGTGCCGGCGTCCACGCGTTTCTTCTTTTTGGCGTCCCGCGTGCCCGTGCCGAGCGAAAAATCGACTGGTCGTTTACCGCCGGTCAGGTGCGGGCACTCAAGGAGCGGTTCGGCAAGGACATCTGGCTGGCGACCGACGTGTGCCTGTGTTCCTCCACTCCGCACGGCCATTGCGGCGTGCTCAACGCGGAAGGCGATCACCTGGACAACGATGCCAGCGTGCAGGAGCTGGCCGCCGCGGCCCTGGCTTACGCGCAGGCCGGCGCCGACTGCGTCGCGCCCAGTGACATGATGGATGGGCGCGTGGCCGCCATCAGGGAAACGCTCAATGCACGGGGACTCGAGCGCACGGTATTGATGAGCTACGCGGTCAAATTCCACTCCAACCTCTATGGCCCGTTTCGAGTGGCAGCCGATTCCGCTCCCAAGGGACAAATGGCCCTGCGCGATCGCGCCAGTTATCAGCTGGACCCGGCCCGGCCATCGGATGCGTGGTCATGCGCCGAACGAGATGCGCAGGAAGGCGCGGACATCCTCATGGTCAAGCCTGGGCTGCCGTACCTGGATTTGCTGCGCGAGCTGTCGCGAGAATTCGCCCAGCCGTGGGCCGTGTATCACACCAGCGGCGAATTCGCGGCGCTCGAATCATTGGCCTCGCAGGGACTGGCATCCCGAGCCGCGTTACACCGGGAAATTCTGACTGCGTTCAAGCGAGCTGGCGCGAGCATGATCATCACCTACGGCGCGCGCCAGGCGCGTGAACTGCTGAGCCTGTGACCCGCTCCGAAGAGTTGTACGCGCGCGCGCTCAAGGTCGCGCCGGGCGGGGTGCATTCGCCGGTGCGCGCCTTTCGCAGCGTGGGCGGTACGCCGGTATTCATGTCCGGCGGCCGCGGCGCACGCCTGCGTGACGTGGACGGCCGCGAATACCTCGATTTTTGCATGGCCTTCGGACCCCTGATACTCGGCCATCGCGATGAAGCCGTGCGCAGCGCCGTTGAAGAGGCGCTCGCCCGCGGCTGGAGCCTCGGCACCGCCGAGCCCTACAGCCTTGAGCTGGCCGAGTACATCACCGCCCGGATTCCCTGGGTGCAGAGCCTGCGCTTCGTGAACTCGGGCACCGAGGCTGTGATGTCGGCACTGCGAGTCGCGCGGGCGGCCACGAAAAGATCGAAAATCCTCAAGTTCGAGGGTTGCTACCACGGTCATGTCGATGCCATGTTGCTGCGAGCGGGTTCCGGGCTTGCGGATGCGCCTCTGCCTGACAGCGCGGGCCTCGGCGCACTGGCCGCCTCCGAGACGGTGGTGGCGCCGTTGGACGATGAGCGCGCGCTTGAAGCCATTTTCGAAACTCACGGAGCGCAACTGGCATGCGCAATCATCGAACCGCTGCCGGCCAATTTCGGGCTGCTGCCCCAACGCTGTGAGTTCCTGCACGCCCTGGCGAAACTGACCAAAAAGCACGGCGCGCTGCTGATTTTTGACGAGGTGATATCCGGTTTTCGCGTCGGCTTCCAGGGCTATGCCGCATCCGTCGGGATAGCTCCAGACCTGGTCACTTACGGGAAAATCATCGGCGGTGGCTTTCCGGTGGGCGCATACGGCGGGCGTCGCGAATTGATGGAGCTGGTCGCACCGAT
>Ga0157379_10000237_pt1 | contig 43353 bp, 37 predicted proteins | sample S25metaG_FD_121802 | JGI IMG/M metagenome (GOLD analysis project Ga0157379, IMG submission 121802) | Switchgrass rhizosphere microbial communities from Kellogg Biological Station, Michigan, USA - S2-5 metaG | ecosystem: Host-associated > Plants > Roots > Rhizosphere > Soil | place: USA... | reverse complement strand
TGATGCGGATGCCCGCGTCGATGAGAGTCTGTGCAACATCAACGACCTCGTCGGGTAACACGCCGCGCAGAATCGCAATGATGCCCGGTACCCCGGCATCTAGCTGTTGCCGCAAAGTCATGCGACGCTCCTCGATAAACGATGATGCACTTCCCGCAGTTGTTGCATGCCCGCAATGGCACATGCCGCACCATCCAGCACGTCGGTCATGACTGCGAACATGGCGAACACACGCTGGTATAGCGCCGTGATCTTTGGATCGCCGACCAGTGTCACCGACGCCGGCGACGTTTCTCTCATCAACGCGGCAACTTCATGTCCGATGAGCAGGCCTGACAAAAAACCTTTTGCCCAGTCTGCAGATCGATTCTGCAGTAGCTGTGCGGTGCGCGTTTTAAACATCGCATGCAGCAGGCTTTCATTTGCGATCATTGCGCGATGCGCACCGGCAATGAATCCCGCGTCGTGAATATCCTCACTTGAATTATTGCTGCCGGGGTTACTGCTTGCCTTCAGCAAGGTGGAGTGATCGCACAGCAATGCATATAACTCACCGGTGAGCGAAGTACGGATATGCGTGATTGAGCCGTCCACGACATCAACCCACTTACTATGCGTGCCCGGCAACACGAGCAGGTGACGGCCATCGTGCAACGCAGGATGCATGCGGATTGCGCCGAACACTTGTGCCTCTTCACCACGCATCACGTCGAAACCAGAATCGTTATTGCCGCAACACACGCCGGTGGCCAGCAACACTTGCCATGTCTCGATTTGAATAGTGCGACTGCTTCGCGCCCAGCTTTCGACATCGGTCGGCGTTGCAGCATAAGACAGCTCCAGCAGGCCATTGCGCGAACTGGCCATGCCGCACAGCGTTACCGCGTCCGCATCAATCGAGCGATCGGCATTCCCCCAGCCCTCGAGCAACGACCTGAGCACCTCGACCGGCAATTGCACGTTGCCTATACCTGCGCCATGGCGCACATCGACGATTTGCTCGCCGGCCATCCGATACAAACGCAGGCGCGTCGTACCCCAGTCGCCTAGGAAATAGTGCTGATCCATCAGCGCCGGCCTTTGCAGATGCCGTCGCGATAGGGGATCATTGGTAATGGCCACGAAAAAAAATCCCTCCAGAGAAGAGTCGCAAGCGCGGCGTAAAAAACTTCGCTTGCATGGCGTCATCGCACGCGACCTGGGCATCCACATCGTTTCCGGTCGCTACAAGCCGGGCTTCGTGCTTGAAAACGAGATCGAGGCAAGCGAGCGCCTCAAAGTGTCGCGCACCGCTTATCGTGAGGCGGTGAGAATTCTCAGTGCCAAGGGGCTGCTGCATTCTCGTCCCAAGATAGGCACGCGAGTGGCCGCGCCGGAGAACTGGCACTTGCTCGATCCCGATGTACTGCAATGGATTTTTGCCAACAATCCCGACGACACCTTGCTGAGCAATTTGTTCGAGCTGCGCAAGATCGTCGAGCCGCAAGCCGCTGCGCTCGCGGCATCGCGACGCACGCGGGAACACGTGAAGGCGCTTCGTGAAGCGCTCAAGCAAATGGAAGTGAACACATTGACTACTGAAGCGGGCCGAGATGCAGATCGTGAGTTCCATTCGATTTTGCTGCGTGCCAGCGGTAATGCGTTTCTGGCCAGTCTCACCAGCGGCATTGCCGCTGCCGTGGCGTGGACCACCGTGTTTAAACACCGCAAGAATCGCTTGTCGCGCGATTCCATACCCGATCATCAGCGCGTTTTTGCAGCGATTGAAGCCAAAGATCCCCAGGCTGCACAGCAGGCCATGTACGAGCTGATTGATCTTGCCTATGCCGACATGACCAATGTCCGCAAGGGAAAACGCCAATAGGCAGCGGCGTTCATCGGCTATCGAATGGAACAGTCCCACCGAGATCAAGCTCCACATCGCAGTTGCGCCGCCGCCGTTTGAAGCGTGGCAGGAGTGCCGGCTGCGATCGCCATTGCCGATGTGTGAGGTAAAGCCATGCGTTCGTTCCGCGTGTAATTTTTTACGATCGCTCAACGAATACTTACTTGAGAGTGATACGCGCTTTGCAACAGCGCGGCGTCATCGTCATTGCCGTTATGAAACGGTACTCGCGGTTGTCGCGAGGCATTACATCCACTCTATTTAAGCCCTGAAAATTGCCCGATCCTTGTATTGTCTGAGTTATCATCGGCGATGTCGAGTCTCTTTATGACGCCGGTCGGAGATATAACGTGATGGGCCTTAGTGGCGAGTTGTTTATTGGCAATGAGCGGCTGCGGTCGGGGGCCTCATTCCGGGCGATTGCCGCCGCCACGGGTGAGGCGCTGGAGCCTGCCTTTTTTGCCGCCGATGTGGTGATGGTCGATCAGGCATGCAGGCTTGCGAACTCTGCCTTCGCTGCAATGCGTACCGTATCTGCAGCGCAACGCGCGGGTTTTCTGGAAAGCATTGCCGAACAGATCATGGCATTGGGCGATGCACTGCTGACGCGCGCGGCAACCGAGTCCGGTCTGCCTCTGGCGCGCCTGGGTGGCGAGCGCGCCAGAACCGTCAATCAATTGCGATTGTTTGCCGATGAGTTGCGGCTTGGCGGATGGCAGGGAGTTCGCATCGATCCGGCGCTTCCTGCACGACAACCTGCGCCGCGTTCCGATTTGCGTCAGTACCAAATTCCATTGGGTCCAGTCGCTGTTTTTGGTGCGAGCAATTTCCCATTAGCCTTTTCGGTAGCAGGCGGTGACACCGCCGCCGCATTGGCGGCTGGTTGTCCAGTGATCGTCAAGGGCCATCCTGCACATCCCGGCACCAGTGAATGGGTGGCGCAAGCCGTTATCGCAGCCGCCCGGCAATGCGACATGCCGGCCGGCATATTCTCGCTGCTGAATGGCGAGTCGTATGAATTGGGCGCGGCAATTGTGCGCCATCCGCATATCAAAGCCGTGGCCTTCACCGGCTCAAGAACTGGCGGTCTGGCATTGCAGAAGATCGCCAACGAGCGCGCCGAACCCATTCCGGTTTATGCCGAGATGAGCAGCATCAATCCGGTGGTGTTATTGCCGGGCGTCCTTGCTGTGAAAGCTGAAGCATTGGCAAAAGAGTTTGTCGCTTCGCTGACCATGGGCACCGGACAGTTCTGTACCAATCCAGGTATGGTGCTGGCGTTGGCAGGACCCGATCTTGATCGCTTCACTGCCAGTGTCGCCGACACACTCAAACAGATCGCGCCATCCGTGATGTTGACGGCGGGCATTCATGCCAACTACGAATCTCGCGTTGAGCGTTTGCTGCAACATGCGCACGTCAATGTCATCGCACGAGGCGACGCGGTGACGAGTCGGTCCTGCGGTCGCGCTGCCCTGTTTTCCGTCGATGCCAGTGCAGTGCTGCGTTATCCAGAGATCAGCGAGGAAATGTTCGGTCCTGCGTCCGTGCTAGTGCGTTGCCGCGACCTCGCAGAGATGCTTGAGATCATCAATCATCTCGAGGGACAACTCACAGCAACGCTGCACTTCAATGATCTCGACATCGAGCTTGCGCGCGCGTTGTTGCCGTCACTCGAAGCCAAAGTTGGACGCTTGATAGCGAATGGCTGGCCAACCGGTGTGGAGGTATCTCATGCCATGGTGCATGGTGGACCGTTCCCGGCAACTGCCGATGGACGTAGTACGTCAGTGGGCACCTTGGCGATAGAGCGGTTCTTGCGACCGGTGTGTTACCAGGACTTTCCTGATTCATTATTGCCAGCGATGTTGCGGAACGACACGTTTGTAAATTATCCGCATCGTTATGACGGTGAATATCGAGTAGCCGCCGCCGATAGTGCGACCGAAAGCAGTTAGTGAAGATCTGATTTATTCCCGCTCGCGTTGATCCTTTCGACACGCTACGCTGCTCTGGACGAACCGAATTAATCAGACCTACTAATCTTCATCCAGCGAGCGCAACTGACCGTCTTCAAACTGCTTTGATGTGCTGATCCAATGAAGCGCGATAACGACCGCGTGAGATAGTCGACCGATTGGCCTGCATCAAAGATTTGTCCATGTCGATCGCCGGATGGACTATTGTCCAAGACAGCATTTTGAAATTGCCGAAAAAATAGGCTTATTGGCCGCGCAGCCGCACATTCAATTCATCGACGACCTCTACCCATTCGGCATCTGCTGTCATTTGCTGTTTCAAGAAAGAAGATTGCGCCGGCCGCCAGAAAGGAGCGTCGACGATATGCACCGCCGGGTCGAGCGGCGAATGCTCGGTAATAAATCGATCGACCGACGCAGGATCGGCTGACAAGCCAAGTTGTTCGAACAGCGTGCATAAAGAACGTTGTGATGTGTCCATGACGTTTGCCTCGCCTGATTCATTTGCAAATTGCGCAACCGACAGTTGGCAAAACATAGCGCGCTTCGCTGCGAGCTGCTGTGTGGTTACATGCCATCTGCCTGTAGGCAGGTTGCTACACATGTACCGTGCTGGGTATCGGGACTGTACGCACCGTGTGTCGCAGGACCGCGCAAACTAATAGTTCGGCGATGGTCATCTTCGCCGAACTATTAAACTGGCTAACGATAGTATTTAGTATTTGGTTCCGTTCGTGGTGAGCCTGTCGAACCACTCTGTTTTCACCGGGTTGACCCTTCAACAGGCACAGGGCGAACTGTACTAAATATTGCCGGGTTAATAACAAGGAATGGTCGATCAATCACCCGACTGTCATTTCGACCAACGGGAGAAATCTCGGTCGAAATGACAATTAATCAGAGATTCCCAAGCTCAATTAGTGTTGAACGGCGCTTAAGGCTTGTACCAAAACGGCTGATTCTTCGCGAAGATCTTCTTCGGAATCATCGAGTGAATGCCCTTGGTGCCGTCGACTACCTGGGTGACGCGGAAATCCACGGCAATACTCGACAGCGTGAACGCATGATTAAAGTCCAGCCCTTGCACATCTTTGAGATAACTATTGGTTTCGCGAATCGCCATCTGCATGGCGCTATCCAGATCCGGGTCGAGACCAAAAGCCATATAGTGCGTCGCGCTCTCTGCACGCGGCGCTTTTAACGTCATGCCCTTGTGCACGATGAATTGCAGATACGCGGTGTTGGCGGTTTCAATGGCGCTGACCGTGACTTCGCCATCGCCTTGGCCAGCATGCGAATCACCGGTAAAGAACATTCCACCTGGATGAAACACAGGCAGATACAACGAGGTGCCTGCCACCAATTCTCTGCAATCGAGATTGCCGCCAAACATGCCCGGAGGACCGCTGCGGCGATTCTGTCCTTCTTCATCGGCAGGCAGCACGCCCATCACACCCATGAATGGTCCCAGCGGCACTTCGATGCCCGCATCGTAAACACCCACATTGCGTTTCATATCCAGGCGCACGATTTGCGAGAACGGCGCGGGTACGTCGTCGGGAATGCCGCCGCTGCCCGGTCGTGTCGACACCGTGCCATAGGGAATACGCGGCACGATGGACAGAATGCGTACTTCCAACGTATCGCCAGGCATGGCGCCTTTCACGGCGATCGGCCCAACAAGCAGATGTCCGTTCTTGATATCCGCGTAACGCGTGGTGTCCTTCATCACCTTCACCGTTTCGGCTATCGCCGGTGTGTCCTTGGTGCTCGCAGCAATTTTGTTTTCCTTCAGCCAAGTGTCCGGATCGGCATCTGCCCAACGGTTACCGCCACCAGTATCAATACGCACGGTTTGCCCGGAGTTGATGGTCAAAATAGCGGCTTTTTGCGCTGGGAAATTACCGATGGCGGAGTTCTCCGGCGTGAGATGCACGTAGTAATCGTACTTCGGTTCTTCCGCCGCAGTGGCGACGATCGGCAACAAGGCCAGCGATAAAAATAGGGAGTGCAGCGCGCGCATGGTGATGACCACCTTCGTTGAAATTGAGGACTAGTTTTCAAACGACGGCAGATCATCGCACTGCCCTACGCTGCAAGTGCTGATTAACCGGCAATAGCACCCTAGCGTCTGCCGCGTTCCCAATGTCCTTCTTCCATGAACCAGCCATCACGTTCATGAACCCAATGATGCGGCACCCAGCGATAACCCGGCCGCGGCGCTGCCCAATGCCCCGGCACCCATACATGCTCACTGCGTTGCCACGACCAGTAGCCATCGAACCAGATATAACCCGGATAAGGCGGCTCGCCTCTAACTTCCACACGTAGCGGCGGTGGCGCAACCGTAACCACCGTACCGACGTAGTGACGATGCGGCGGTGGTTCGACAATGCAACCGCTTAACAACGCGGTAGTAGCGGTGGCAACGATGGCAATGAATAAACGCGATGACTTGCCAATGAACTTGCTCATATGTGTTCTCTGCCGGGTGTTCAACTGTCCGCGCGTAAAGCGCAGCTCAATGCAGCAATCCAACGTGTCGAGTAGCGATCGGTTGACGCCGTAAATCATTAACTCCGCTTCATGTTTGTGAAGCGACGCTGTTTACTGGTGGATTGGGTTCAGAAACTTCTGACATCGACAACGGCAATGTGCGGTTGTCAGACCATACCCGCGTTAGTTAGAACAGATCTGACATTGAAGAGATGCAAGTCTTCTCATGAATTGTCATGCCGCATGATCGGTTCTATATGCCGGAAGGTCCGTCGTTAGTTACTCTGCGAGAGCTTGCTCAGCCATTTAAAGGCTTGCGTGTTGTCTATGCGCAGGGAAATTCAAAAATCGACAAGACGCGATTGATTGGTCAGAAGATTATTGCGAACGCTGCCAGGTGCAGTATGGGCAGAGCAATGCCAGACCTGTCAAAGCAAAGCCCCTTAAAGCAAAACTCTTAAATTCAAAACCGGCGTCTCAAATTACGACCGGCAACAACTCGAAGCACTATGGCATCAGGTAATTGTCGCCAGTAAAACTGCTGAGCAAGTGTGGGTGATTTTCGATAACGCCGCGCTCGGTCATGCTTTGGGAAATACATTGACCACGCTTGAGGCGATGAAGCTCAATACAGCCAGCGAACAATAATGCTGCGTGCATCAATCTGGCCAGACCGGTAAAGGCCTGCAAGATGCCGACTGTCATGTTTTAATCGAGCGGCATTGATAACGATAAAGCCGTCGGTGGGGAGATGACATGAGTTCGACAGAGCCAGTCGGCGCGCATGCGCCGCATCGCGCCAATTGGCTGGTGACGGTCACTTGCCTGGGCGGTCCGCCGCTGGCGGGCGGCGGTATCGCGGCCTTGTCGCCGGCACTGCCGCTGATGGCGGAGCAGTTCGGCCACAATCCATTGCTCGCGCAACTGATCATGGCGTTCCCCGGCATCATGATGATTGTCGGCGCGGCGTCGGGCAGCTTCCTGGCGGAGCGCATCGGGCGGCGCAACGTGGTGCTGCTGGGTGTGTTGGTGTATGCAGTGAGCGGATCGTTCGGCTTAATCGCGCCGACATTCCAAACGCTGGCTGCGAGTCGCTTCGTGCTGGGCTATGCGGCGGGTGCGACGTTATCGACCTGCCTCGCGCTGGTCGGCGAATACTACGAAGGCGCGGCGCGCGAACGCATGCTGGGATTCACTTCCGCAGCGGGCTCTATTGCCACGGTGCTGGTGTTGCAACTCGGCGGCGTGATGGTCGCGCACTTCGGCTGGCGCGGACCGTTTGCGTTGTATCCGATTGCGTTACTGATACTTCCGTTTGCGTGGTTCGGCTTGAGCAAGGGACTGACGCATCGCCGTGACGAAAAGATTTCGTGGGCGCCGCTGCTCAATCTGTCGCCGTACTATCTATTGCTGGCTGTGTACACCATTGGCATGTTTACGCCGCTGCTGCAGTTGCCGATCCTGGCTGACATCAAGAATGTAAAGAACCCACAGACCATTGCCACACTGGTATCGATCTCGTCCGTCATGGGCACCGTTACCGCACTGTGTTATGGATGGATGCGGCGTTACATGGGCTTTTCCGCCATGTTCTTGTGGGTATCAAGCTTCATCGCCGGCGGCGCGTTGCTCGCCGCGCACGCCACCGATGTCACCGGACTCACCATTGCCGCCTTCGTATTCGGCCTCGGTATCGGTGTCATCGAACCGACGATCCTGTCGCAGCTGCTGCTCAAGACCGAAGACAAGTTGCACGATCGCGCCATCGGCGTATCGATTGCCTGCTTGTTTCTGGGACAGTTCCTCAACCCATGGGTGATGGCGCCATTGCGCGATCACTTCGGTCAGGCTGGCGCAATCACCCTACTGGGCGTTGCGTTCACTGTGGGCGGCGTCGGATTTCTGCTGGCGCTATTGCGGCGCAGAGTCATGACGAATGCGCTTCGATCCGCGTCGCCATGAGGTCGCGCTTCAAGGCGTTCTTCAAGCGCGCTGCGTAAGCGCAATCACTGGCTCAAACAAAAACGGACCGGTTCATGCGAACCGGTCCGATAATTTGCACAGGGCGTTTGCGAGTGCGATTACTTGGCGGGCAGCTTGGCAAGATCGGCATCGATCTTGGCCAGCGCATCGTCAGTCACCGTATCCGGTGCATATTGCTGGACATCTTTCAGTGTCATGCCGCGAGCCATGTCGATCTGCTCGGCGGAGCTGATGGCCGGCAGATACTTATCAAGGACGGCGCGCATCTTGGGATCGTCGAGTATGTCGCCGAGCAGGGTTTCCGAGGTGCTGGCGTGGGCCGCTGTGCTGGCCGGCGCATCGGCAGCGTAAGTGACGGTCGGCAGCGCCGCAGCAGTGGCAAGAATGCAGGCAAGAGTGAGCTTTTTCATGAATGGAGTTCTCCGGTAACTGTCCATCGCAATCTGGCATCGCAACGGTCTGCGCAATATCGTACGATCTCGTTCAATTAGCAAGCCCGACACATGCTGCGATGCGGCAGCGACGCATCACTGCGTGATGCAGTTACCAGCTGCTGCGCCCTTCGAGCAGAAAGTGCACGCGTTCGGTGGCGATACGGCGTCGCTCTTGCGCTGACAGCGAGCGGTTGAGCAAACCGTACGTTGCGGCGCAACCGGTTAACGTCTCCATCAACATTTGCGCCGGTGCGCGCGCATTGCGCAGCGGAACATTGTCGCGCTCGGCGGCGCTTTCAATTTCCTTGGTAATGTAGCCAAGCCCCATCTGGAAACCCATCTTGTGGTAGGTGCGCCCGAGTTCCGGGAAACGTTCCACTTCCGCCATGAGCACTCGACTGAAGGCGCGCACATCGGGACGGCTCATGTACTCCAGATAAACCATGGCGAGATGTTCGAGCCGCTCGCGCAACGAGTCGCCGACCACGTCTTCGCGTTTGGCTGATTCTTCCGACCATGCCGCGACGCGTTCTTCCACGACGGCGTTGAACAATTGCTCCTTGGTGGGAAAGCGGGTGTACAGCGTGCCCTTCGATACACCGGCGCGCTTCGCCACCGCTTCCATGGACGTGCTGCTATAGCCTTCCTGCAAAAACATGTCGCGCGCCGTAGCGACAATAGCGGCGCCGATGACGGCCACCTCATCCAGGCGTGGTCGGCCGCGACGACCGGGCGCGAGCTGTTCCTTGTGCTGACGCTGCGCTGCAGTGCGCGGCGAGGCGGGGCCGCGGCGTTTTTTACCGATGCTCATCGCGCTGCGCTCCAGAAGCTTTGTGTCATTTGGGATTTCTCAAGTTTTTCTTGTGTGGGCCATATATCAAGCCCGCATTCTAAAGAACGGACTCGTTCTATTATTGACACATATCGTTTGCGTCCAATAGGCTGAATGGCAAGTCGCTGCTGCGTGGTCTGGTCACACGCAGTATCGACAGGATTTCTGCGTTGCGCCAGCGCCAACATACGCAGCGATGTATCGGTAAGTCCGCGGCTGTCGGTCGCAAGGCGTTCCATGTCAGTCAGCTTTGCGCCCACCAGCGCTCGGGGGAATGATGAAACTGCCGTTCAAGGCATATGCAAATGAAGTGCGTGGCCTGTGGCGCGTGCTGGCACTGGTGTGCGCAGCGCATGTCGCGACCATGATCGGGAGCGCGATTGATGAATAAACCCGCTGCATCGGCTTCGGATGTGTGGGACTTGCCGACGCGTCTGTTTCACTGGCTGCTTGCGTTACTCATCGGCACTGCATGGTGGACGGCCGAGAACGGCGTGCTGGTGTGGCATCGTCGTGCCGGTTACTGCGTGCTGGCATTGCTGTTGTTCCGTGTGTTGTGGGGCTTTGCCGGCAGCACCACGGCGCGCTTCGCGCATTTCGTTCGTGGCCCGCGTGCGGTCGTCGCCTACCTGCGCGAACTGCCGCGGCGTGCGCCCCGTGCGGTGATCGGTCACAACCCGCTGGGCGGCTGGAGTGTGGTGGCCATGTTACTGGCGTTGTTGGCGCAAGTGACGCTCGGCTTGTTCGCGGTGGATGTCGATGGCATCGAGTCCGGGCCACTGTCTTATCTGGTCGATTTCGACACTGGCCGTACCGCAGCGCAACTGCACCATGTAGTATTCAACGCGCTGCTGGCGCTGATCGGCCTGCATGTGATCGCGGTGTTGTTTTATCTCTTTTATAAACGCGATAACTTGCTTGGCGCCATGATCCGCGGCCATCGCCACTTACCAGGCTTGGAACACATCGTTTCTCAACTGCGGTTCGCGCCGTGGTGGCGAGCGGCAGCATGTCTAATGGTCAGCGCGGCATTCGTCGCGCTATTGGTGAAGGGGCTCGGTCGCTAGCGGGCTCCGTTCGTTCGCTTACACGTCAACGCCACGCAAGCGGAGCCGCTCATGACTCAAGAATTGACCTATCAAAACACCAGCCGCAGCGTGCAGCTCTCGCACGGCAAGCTGCACTTTCACGAAGCCGGCAACGGTCCGGCGCTGATCCTGCTGCACGGCTCCGGTCCGGGCGTGTATGGCTGGGCCAATTTCGCCGGCAATTTGCCGTTGTTCGCGCAGCACTTCCATTGTTACATCCCCGACCTGCCGGGCTATGGCGAAAGCGATGCCGCAGCGGGCGATCCCCTGCAAGCCACGGTGAAGTCCGTGCTCGAATTCATGGATAGCCAGAACATCAAGCAGGCCGATGTCATCGGCAATTCGTTGGGCGGCATCATTGCTTCGCACATTGCCGCGAAACACGGTGAGCGCGTCAGCAAGCTGTGCATGATCGGCGGCGTGGGTTACAACCTGTTCACCGCCTTCCCCAACGAAGGCATCACGCGTCTGGTGGAGTTCACCGAAGAGCCGACCCGCGAGCGACTGGTGCTGTGGCTGCGTTCGATGGTGTTCGATCCGGCTGTCATCACCGATGACATCATCGAAGAACGCTGGCGGCGCGCTACCGATCCCAAAACGCTGGCAGTGAGTCGCATGATTTATACGCACGCCGCCATGAAGGCCATCAAGGCGGGCCAATTCAATGCACTGGCGCACCTGCCCGACATCAAGTGTCCGGTCTTGTTGACATGGGGCCGCGATGATCGCGTCAGCAGCATCGATCGTGCGTTGATGCCCATGCGGCTGATTCCCAAGTGCGAGCTGCACACATTCTACGACTGCGGTCACTGGGCCATGATCGAACGCAAGGCGGAGTTCGAGAGCGTGGTACTGGCGTTTTTCAAACGCGCTGCGTAAAGCGCAATCACTGGCTCAAACAAAAACGGACCAGCTCATGCGAACCGGTCCGATAATTTGCACAGGGCGTTCGTGAGTGCGATTACTTGGCAGGCAGCTTGGCAAGATCGGCATCGATCTTGGCCAGTGCATCGTCGGTCACCGTATCCGGTGCATATTGCTGGACATCTTTCAGTGTCATGCCGCGAGCCATGTCGATCTGCTCGGCGGAGCTGAGGGCGGGCAGATACTTGTCGAGGATGGCGCGCATCTTGGGATCGTCGAGTATGTCGCCGAGCAGGGTTTCCGAGGTGCTGGCGTGGGCCGCTGTGCTGGCCGGCGCATCGGCAGCGTAAGTGACGGTCGGCAGCGCCGCGGCAGCGGCAAGAATACAGGCAAGAGTGAGCTTTTTCATGAAGGGGTTCTCCGGTGACTGTCTGTCGCAATCTTGGCATTGCCAATGGCCGGTGCGCAATATCGTACGACCACGTTCATTTTGCGAGCAGAGCGCGTGCTGCGGTGCGGCGGCCCACGAAGCGGGGCATTAACGCCTGTCGCGCAGCTCAAGCACGGCACGCGCCGTCTTGCGCAACACGGCTTTGAACGCGACGATTTCAGACGGCGCATCGGGACGATATGCACGCCCGCCGCTGAGCTGCTCCGGATTACACACGTAATGCAGAATGCTGCCGGATAGCAGATTGATCAGGTGCACCGAATTACCCGAGGCAAAGCGACCGCTGCTAACGCCCGCCTTGAGAATGTCGCGCATCAGTTGCAACGTGTCGCGCGAGAAGTCCGCAGAGTAATCGTCGGGATGAGCGGCGTTGGCGCAGTTACGTAGCAGCAGCCGCGCAGCGGTGGGCCGCGCCACCATGTAATCGACCCAGCTTTCGACCAGCAGCATCAACCGCTCCCACGGATCGCGCGCACCTGCGAGACGTTGCATGGAGTAATGCATCAGCGTGTCGTGAATGTCGGTGAAAACCGCGTCGAACAATTCCTTCTTGCCGCTGAAGTAATAAAAAATGGCCGCGCGCTTGACGCCAACTACATCGCCGACATCTTCGAGCTTGGTGGCGTCATAGCCTAGTTCTGAAAACGACTTCTCTGCCGCTTCCAGAATGCTCTGGCGCGTTTGTTCGCCCTTGCTGAGCTTGCTAAGTTTTTGGGCAGCGACTGACACGAGTATCTCCATCGAGTTGCGCACGATGTACCAGCACGATTCGATGCTGTCAAATATCTACTCATAAGTCAGTGAATTTTCCATGCGGATTGCCACATCTTTATTGATTTATCGGGAAAACGTCGCTCTATCTGCTTACCATCAACGACCGATGGTTTGCCGGCCATGAGTGCATCGTTAAAAAATGACTTGTAAGTAGAATTTCTATCTGGCTAAATCGTCCGCCTTCAATCCCGTGTCAGAACATATCGAGCGAGTGCGGCGCCAACATCGGGGGCAGATATGGGCCTTAGACTGGCAGGCAAGACAGCGATCATTACCGGTGCCGGTAACGGTGCCAACACGATTGCTCCTGGACCGATGAATACGCCGCATACATGCAATTTTGGCTGCACCGAAACTTGCGCCGCCCTGACGCTGGCGGTCATTCAATGAGGAACGCAATATGTATCTTGGTTTGCAAGGTAAAACCGTCATCGTTACCGGCGGCAGCGGCGGCATTGGTCACGGCTTGCTGATTGAGTTCGCGCGCGAAGGTGCGAATGTCCTTTCCGCGTCGCGTGATGTGAAGACGGGAGAAAAGATCGCCTTGCGAGCGGAGGAGTTGGGCTGCTCCGGTGTGATCCTGCCGGTAGCCACCGATGTGACTGATCGCGCCAGCGTGGATAAATTGGTGGCCACTGCGAACCAACGCTTCGGTCCGGTCGATGTGTTGGTCAATAACGCCGGCGGCGTGGCGAAGATCGGTCCGTTTGAAGAACTCGACCAAGCATCGCGCGATTGGGAAATCGCACTCAACATCAACGGCGTGGTGAATTGCACGCAAGCAGTCGCCAAGGACATGCTGTCGCGCAAGACCGGCAGTGTCATCAACATTTCTTCCAATTCGTCGTTAGTCGGCGAGTCCGGCGAAAACATCGTGCATTACGGATCGGTGAAGGGCTTCGTCAACAGCTTCACCAAGATGCTTGCCTATGAGTGGGGCCCCAAGGGCGTGCGCGTGAACGCCATCGCGCCGGGATGGATCGTTCCCTATAAAAACGCAGATATCGCCAGTGGCAGCTTTTGGAATCGCCTACCGCTCGGTAAACCGGAAGACATGCAAAAGAGCCTCGACGATGGCACGTTGTTCAACATGGATCGCCTGCCGATTCGCATGCTCGGTCGCCCCGAAGACATCGCCAACTACGCGATGTTTCTCGCATCAGATGTGTCGCGCTATATCACTGGCCAACTGATCTCCATCAGCGGCGGTCACGCCATGCCTTAGAGCAAACAACGAGAGGCAAGTGGAGGTCATGTGGAAGTTGTATTGATCTATGACATGCGCGCACCCGATTTCGGCGCGCCACGTTCGGAAATATTCGCCACTGCGCTGGAGATGGCCGAGTGGGGCGATAGCGTTGGCATCGACATTATTGGTTTCGGCGAACATCACAACTCCGATGATGGTTACAACCCGTCGCCGCTCATCATGGCGAGTGCGGTGGCGGCGCGCACGCGTCGCGTGCGCCTGCGTTCGGCAGTGCTGTTGGCGTCGTGTTACGACCCGATTTCGCGGCATTGTGCCTACGTGGCGGCATCAATAGATGCAACCCGAGAGTTCAATGGGCATTCAAGTACTGGGCGTGGACCATATCGGTTTCACACACCCGACATGCAAATAAGAAGTTAAAGAGGAACCCACATGTCGTCATCGCACGAGACTAGTTCGTCCACCACGCCGTTCTGGTCGCCGCCGCCGCGCCCGGAATGGCTTGCCGAGTTGTTGCGACAAACTTCGTCGTGGGATGACGATGCTGTTGCACCGCTGCAAGCCGATGAGTTGATTGCCACTGCGATGCGTCGCACCGGACTTGCTGACTTCGGTCCCGACGATTGGCGCGAGCCCTTTCAAATATTGGTGCGTGCCATCGAAGCGGAAGCAGAGTTGCATTTATTCGGCCGTATGTGGACGCGCCAAGAGCTGTTGTTATTTTTGGAAAATCGCCTACATATCGAAGCAGCGTACAAAGCGCATCCCGAAATAGAAGATGAAGTGATCGATCGCCCGGTATTCGTCACCGGCCTGCCGCGTTCCGGCACCTCCATTCTGTTTGAGCTGCTGGCACAGGACACGCAATTCATGGCGCCGGCGAATTGGGAATTCCAACTGCCGTGTCCGCCGCCGGAAGCAGCCACTTATCGCAACGATCCGCGCGTGCCGCGCGCGCATGACCTCATCACCATGATGGGACGCGTCGCACCGACTTATCAAACCATGCATGAGATGGGCGCGTGGATTCCCAACGAATGCGGCGTGGCGTTTCGCTTGAGTTTTCGCGCCCCGCACTTGGCGGCGACGTATCAAGTGCCGACGTATACGAACTGGTTATACGCCGCCGATCAAGAGCCGGCGTATCGCTACTACAAGCGGTTGCTCAAGCTGCTGCAATGGCGCAACCCGCGCACGCATTGGTTGTTGAAAGCGCCGGATCATCAATCCTTTATGCCAGTGTTGTTCAAAGTGTTTCCGGACGCACGCGTGGTGGTGACGCATCGCGACCCGGTCAAGGCGCAAGGTTCGGTGACCAATCTCATGGGCACGCTGTATTGGATGCGCAGCGACAAGCCGTTCGATGCGCGTGCGTTCGAAGAATTGCTGACGCCGGAAGGCACCGCCGCGCGCCTTGATCAGATGATCGATTGGATCGAATCCGGCGCGGTGCCGGCTCAGCAACTGACGCATTCGCGCTACGCGGACTTGATCGACAATCCGCTGGCTGCGCTGGAAACGCTCTACGCCAACATGGGCTTCCCGTTGACTGTGGCGACGCGTAGCGCTGTGCAAAATTATTTATCGCACAAGCCGCAGGGAAAATTCGGCGCGCATGTTTATAAGGTGGATGAGCAGAATCGCAACCGCGCATTGTTCGCACGCTATCAGCAGTATTTCAACGTACCAAGTGAGGCATGACATGACCGACCACAACGTGCAACTACGCCAAACGTGGGATCGCTTTTGCGATGATTTGAAAGGGCTCGGCGAAATTATTTTCCGCGATACCGGCGCGAGCAATGTGGTTGATCGCACCACCGGTGTACGGCTGCTTTCCCGCAACATCGCTCTGGCACTGATGTTCGAGCTTGAAAACAAGGATCCGCTACATCCGGAGCTGTTGCATTACTTCGATCCGCTGCGTAAGCAAGGCGGCGACAACACCGATGCGTTGTATGTCGGCGCGCAAATCAATGGCACCGACACCTATCGTGTGTCCGGCAAGCGCGGCAGCTCGCGTTATTTCAGCATCACCATTGTCGAACGCGGCACGACACCGTGGGGTGGCGGCGTGGCGGGCACGTTGTTCGGCGATCAAATCAAGACCGAGGCGGACGGCAGTTTCGAGTTGTACTTAAGTCCACAGCCGCATCCCGGCAACTGGATCAAGACCACGCCGGAAACCTTCCGCGTGACGTTCCGTCAGTTCTTCGCCGATTGGGAAAACGAAGTGCCCATGGAAGCGCGCATCGATCGTCTCACTGGCGACGGCGAACCGCCGCCACAGATCACGCCGGAAAGGCTGGCCGAGGGCTTCGCCAGCGCCGCGCACTGGATACGTTGGTCGGTAACGTACTGGGCCGACATGATCGAAAAGTGGAAGGCGCAGCCGAACCGCTTCATGTCGTATCGCCAACTGGACAACAACAAGATCGATGCCACACCGGGCGGTGAACCGTTGATCGGTTATTGGCTGCTGCCACCTGACGAAGCCTTGATCGTACGCGTGAGACCGCCCAAGGCGCAGTACTGGGCCGTGGAGTTCGGCAACTATTGGTGGGAAACAATGGACTATCGCTATCGCATGTCCAGCACTAATTGCCATCAAGCCGTGCTGGAAGAAGACGGCGAGTTGATCATCGTGGTCTCGCACGATGATCCCGGTCTGCCGAACTGGCTCGATCCATGTGGCCATAGCGAAGGCTACATAACGTTTCGCTGGATGCTCGCGGAAAGCCATCCGGTACCGCACGCCACGCAGATCAAGCGAGCCGAGTTGTTCAAGCAGTTGCCTGCAAACATCAAGCGCATTACGTCGGAAGGTCGTCGCGAACAATTAGCCGCACGCCGGCGGGGTGTGGTCAAGCGTTTCAAATGGTGAGTTAATTATTCCACTACTATTGGTACCCAAATCTCATGACTACATTGTTCGATCCCGTAGAGCTCGGCGGCCTGGCGCTCAAGAATCGCATTGTGATGGCGCCCATGACGCGCAGCCGTGCCGGTGCAGGTGATGTGCCGACAGAGTTGCACGTCGAGTATTACCGTCAGCGTGCGACGGCGGGTTTGATCGTCAGCGAAGGCACGCAGCCGAGTCCCGATGGCAAAGGATATTGCCGCACGCCTGGCTTGCATTCGCAGCAGCAGGTTGCCGCATGGCGTGCAGTGACCGATGCAGTACACGCTGTTGGCGGACGCATCGTGGTGCAGCTGATGCACGTCGGGCGCATTGCACATTCATTCAACAAGGATCCGGGTGCAGAAACCATTGCACCCTCAGCGATTCGCGCTAAAGGTCAGATGTTCACCGAGTCCGGCTTGATGGACTTCGACATGCCGCGCGCACTCGAGACGCACGAGATCCCCAAGGTGATCAGCGATTACGCTCGCGCCACCGAGAATGCGCTGGCTGCCGGTTTCGACGGCGTGGAACTGCATTGCACCAGCGGCTATTTGCCGGCGCAGTTTCTTTCCACCGGCACGAATCAGCGCACCGACCAATATGGTGGCAGCGTGGTCAATCGCGTGCGCTTTGTGGTGGAGACACTCGAAGCCATGGCCGCCGTGGCTGGCGCCGGTCGCGTTGGCTTTCGCATTTGTCCCGGTATTCCCTTCAATGATCTGCACGACGACAATCCGGCGGAAACATTCGAGACATTGTTGACGACGGTATTGCCGCTCAAGCTGGCGTACTTGCATTTGATCTATGTGCCAAGTCCGCAGGTGGACAGCCTGCAACTCGTGAAGCGCGTGTGGCAAGGTCCGTTGATTCTCAACGAGAGCATTACTTTCGAACAGGCGCAGCAGCTGCTGGCCGCCGGCACCGCCGATGCGATTTCCTTCGGACGGCCATTCATCGCCAATCCAGATCTCGTCGAACGCTTTAGTCACGGTGCGCCGCTCGCGCCGTTTGATCATCACACCTTGTATACGCCGGGTGCGAAGGGCTACATCGATTATCCGCATTGGCAGGGCGCATAGCTCGGGTGCTTGCGCACGAGTGTTGACTTTCACTATTCAAAAACTTTTATCGGCGGGCACATCATGAGCAGCCATCTGAAAGGCAAAGTGGCATTGATTACCGGCGCGGGACAGGGCATTGGCCGCGGCATTGCGCTGTCGCTGGCGAAACGCGGCGTGTCCATCGCGGCGGTAGGTCGCACCTTGGATAAAGTCGAACGCGTTGCTGGTGAAGCGCGCGAGCAAGGCGTGCGTGCGCAGCCGTTTCGCTGCGATGTAAAGGATGCATCCAGCATCATCGACACGGTCAACGTTGTCATCGGCGCCTTCGGTCGCATCGACATTCTCGTCAATAACGCACAGCAGTCACCGCTTGGCAGTTTGCTCGAGGTCAGCGACCAACAAGCGCAGGATGGTTTAGATTCGGGTCCGATGGCGAGCTTGCGCTTCATGAAGGCATGTCATCCTCACTTGAAAGCTTTCGGTGACGGAATCATCTTCAATTTCACCAGTTCGGCTTCACGTCGCTGGGACATGAGTGGTTATGGCGTTTACGGCGGCGTGAAAGCCATGACGCGTCAGCTGACGCGTGCGGCGGCGGCGGAGTGGGGTGTTGATGGCATTCGGGTGCTGACCATTGCGCCGCATGCCGACTCGCCGGGACTGAAAGGCTGGATCGACGCCAATCCCAAGGAAGCGGAGGCCTTCTTTAAAACCATTCCGCTGCGTCGCGTCGGGCGTTGTGAACAGGACATCGGCGAAGCAGTGGCCGCACTGTGCGAACCAGAGTTCGCCTATCTCACCGGCGCCACGATTCCACTCGACGGCGGTCAGGCGAATTTCGATTGATGCGATGCAGCCTTTTTATCTCGATCATTTATCGCTGATCGATTTGCGCGAACTCGAGTTCGTTGAACTCGCAGCGCAGCTCGGTTGCGCGGGCGTGAGCCTCATCGTTGCCGGCGCGCCGATCAATCCTGCCTTGAATCTGGTTGACGATCATCCCGCACGACGTGAGGTGATACGCGTGCTGCGCGAGCATCGCATGGGTGTTGGCATCGTCGAACCGTTCATGCTCACCGCCACTCCCGATTGGCCGCTGATGGAACGCATCGTCAGCGTCGCGGCAGAACTCGGTGGCATGGTGAATGCGCTGGGTTTCGACACCGATGACGCCCGTCTGCAAGATTCTTTGGGGCGTCTGTCGAACATGGCGGCTGCGGCCGGCGTGCGCATGTGTATTGAAGCATTTCCGTTATCGCACATTCGCACGCAGGCACAGGCGCTGGAACTTGCGCGCGGCGCTGGTCCCCGTGTTGGGCTCTGTGTCGATACGCTGCACGTCATACGCGCTGGTGGCAGTTGGCAGGACGTACAACAGTTGCCCGCGGAATTGATTTATCACGTGCAACTCAATGACGGTCCACGCGCGGCGCCGCAAGACCGTCTTGCTGAAGCCGTGGGCGAACGATTGCCGCCGGGCGAAGGCGAGTTTGATTTGCCGGCGCTGTTGCCGTTGCTGCCGAACACAGCTTCATGGGCGATCGAAGCGCCGTTTCATGCGCCAGCTGGCATGACGCCGCTTGAGCGCGGCCGCAGATTGGTTAATGCAACGCGCCGCTTGCTTGATGCCCACATTCCCTAAATAGGCAATAGGCCGTTTGACGCGCGGAAAATCCGGACTATATACTCAGACAAATAAAAATTTCCGAAAGCATTTCGCGAGACGGTGTTCGTCGCCGGCTTATCACGGAGCATTCACCCATGGCGACACCGCTCGATGTTTCTTCCCATAGTTCAAGCGTGAGTCCAAGCATGAGCAGTAGCCACTATCGGCCGGCGCTGGCCTTGCTATCCACGCTGTTCTTTATGTGGGGATTCATCACCGTCATTAACAATACGCTGCTGCCCCATTTGCGCAGCGTGTTCGAGCTGACTTACCTGCAGACCACTACCATCGAAAGCGTGTGGTTCGTCGCTTACTTCGTTGCGTCCATACCTGCTGCCAAATTGATCGAGCGTGTCGGCTATCAACGCGCACTGGTCATCGGTCTGGGCATCATGGGCGCCGGTGCGCTGATCATGATCCCTGCGGCGCGCATGCCATCGTATGGCATCACATTGACGGCGCTGTTCATCATCGCCAGTGGCATCACGCTGCTGCAGGTGGCGGCCAATCCGTATGTCGCAGTGGTCGGCTCGCCCGAGACGGCATCGGCACGTTTGAATCTGGTGCAGGCTTTCAATTCGCTGGGCACGACCTTGGCGCCGTTGTTCGGCGGTTATCTCATTCTCGGCCGCACGACGTCCGGCACCAGTCACGCCGACGCGGCCGCGTTGACGGCTGCCGAACGGCTCGCCGATGCGCAGTCCGTGCAGTTGCCGTACTTGATCGTCGCCGGCGTGCTGATCGCGCTGGCGGTGGTCATTGCCCGCTTCAAGTTGCCGGCGTTCAGCGCCGCTGCACAACGTGCGGCGCAAGTGGAGCGTCACAAGCTGTCGCTGTGGCAGCACCGCAATCTAGTGTTCGGTGTGCCGGCGATCTTCATTTACTTGATCGCCGAGATCGGCGTGTCGAACTTGTTCATCAACTTCGTTTCGCAACCGCATATCGGCAATGTCACGCACGAGCAGGCGTCGCATTACCTGTTCCTGCTGTGGGGCGGAATGATGGTGGGCCGCTTTCTCGGCAGCTTCGCGATGCGCGCGGTCGCGGCGGAGAAGGTGCTTGCCGTTGCCAGTGCTGTCGCCTGTCTCATCATGTTGATCGTGGTTTTTAGTCATGGCGCGGTGGCGATGTGGGCGCTGATTTCGATCGGCCTGTTTCACTCGATCATGTTTCCGACCATTTTCACGCTGGGTATTCGCGGCCTCGGTCCACTGACCGAAGAAGGCTCAGGGCTGCTGATCATGGCGATTGCCGGCGGCGCGCTGGTGGTCGTGCAAGGTTGGCTCGCCGATACTTATGGTTTGCAGCTGTCGTTTCTGCTGACTGCTGCCTGCGAGTTGTATGTGCTGTTTTATGCGCTATGGGGTGCGCGTCCCACGCACGCATTACCGAATCAGCAACTCGTCTGAAACACACGATGCAACCCATTCGCATAGCCATTGTCGGCTTGGGCAAAATCGCTCGCGATCAGCATCTGACGGCGATCGAACACAACACCGATTTCACGCTGGCGGCAACGGTGAGTCCGCGCGGCGCCGGCGTCGAGGGTGTTCCGCATTACGCTGAGTGGCATGCATTGCGCAGCGACGGGCCCGCGATCGATGCCGTGGCGTTGTGCACGCCGCCGCAGGTGCGTTACGCGTCGGCAGCGCAAGCATTGACGGCCGGCCTGCATGTCTTTCTGGAAAAGCCGCCGGGCGCAACGCTGAGCGAAGTCGAAGCGCTGACTCAGCAAGCGAATCAAGCCGGCGTTACGCTGTTCGCGAGCTGGCATTCGCGTTATGCCGCAGGTGTTGCAGCGGCGCGCGCATGGTTGGCAACGCGACAGATACGGCGTGTACAAATCACCTGGCGCGAAGATGTACGCGTGTGGCATCCGGGGCAAGCATGGATCTGGGAACCGGGCGGCCTAGGCGTCTTCGATCCGGGCATTAACGCGCTGTCGATTGCAACGCATATCCTGCCCAATCCGATTTTTCTGCGCGAAGCGACGCTGACCTTGCCAGCGAATCGCGCCGCGCCTATCGCTGCCGACTTGCAACTCAGCGATCGCAACGGCATACCTATCGAAATGGATTTGGACTGGCGGCAGACCGGTCCGCAAACCTGGGACATCATGGTCGAAACCGATGGCGGCATCTGCAAGCTGGAGCATGGCGGCGCAGTGCTGCACTTGCCAGATCAGGTCATCGACGTGGGCGATGGCGAATACGCAGGGTTGTATGCGCGCTTTGCACAACTGGTGCGGGACAGGCAGAGCGATGTCGATTGCGCGCCGCTGCGCTTGGTTGCTGATGCGTTTTTGCGCGGACGTCGCGAGCTGGTGGAGCCGTTCGAAGAGTAACAACGTCCTTAGCGGCCCCAGCGCAACACCATTGGATCGAGCAGTCTCGCGGTCTCGATCAAGCCGGCGCGCGTCGCGGGATGCATCGGTGGAATCGGATGGCGTGGCGTTTCGCAGGCGATGACACCGCCCTCCTGCATCAACACCTTGGCGGCCAGCAGCCAGCATTGACGATTCTCGTAATTGATCAGCGGCAGCCATTGTTGATAAAGAGCACGCGCTTCGTCGCGGCGGCCAGCGACGTAAGCATCGATAATTTTACGAATGCCGTCTGGATACGCGCCGCCGGTCATTGCGCCGGTGGCACCGGCTTCCAGATCGGGAAACAACGTGATCGCTTCTTCGCCGTCCCATGGTCCTTCGATCAAGTCGCCGCCGAGGCGGATCAATTCGCGCAACTTGCCAGCCGCACCCGCCGTTTCAATTTTGAAATAGCGGACATTGGTGCAGTCCTTCGCCAGCGACGCCAACAGCGCCGGCGATAGCACTGTGCCGCTCACCGGCGCATCTTGAATCATGATCGGAATCGTCAGTGCATCGGACAAACGCTGGAAGAACTCGCGAATCTGGCCTTCGCTGGCGCGAATGGTGGCGCCGTGATACGGCGGCATCACCATCACCATCGCCGCACCCAGCTGCTGCGCCAACACGCTGCGTTCGATGGTGATCTGCGTGCTGAAATGCGTGGTGGTGATAATGACCGGCACGCGTCCGGCGACATGTTCGAGCGCGGTGCGCATCAGGATGTCGCGCTCGGCATCCGACAGCACAAACTGCTCCGAAAAATTCGCGAGGAAGCACAGGCCATTCGAGCCGGCATCGATCATGAAATCGATGCAGCGCTTTTGACTGGACAGATCCAGTTCGCCGGAAGCCTTGAAGGGAGTCGGCACGACCGGAAACACGCCCTGGTAGCGGCGTTGTAGTGTGTTCGTCATATTGATTCCGCGAGCGTTGACTGAGTCGCGCGGCAGCATTATATACTCAGACAAATGACACCGGTCCAGCGCTCCGATACGTGATGATCCAATGAGGAAAAAGTGAAAACTATCCCCATCCCGTGTAGCCGCTTGTGGATGACATTGTTGGCGATGATCGGCTGCTGCCTGGTGTCGCTCGCGAACGCCGAAACGATCACACTCAACGACAACTGGCGTTTTCTGCGCGGTGATGCAGCGGGTGCCGAACAGCCCAGTTTCGATGACACGCAGTGGCGCCAAGTGCGCGTGCCGCACGACTGGTCGATAGAAGATTTGCCGGGACAGACACACCCTTTCAGCAAGGACTCGATCTCGAAAGAAACGCAAGGCTACATGCTTGGTGGAGTGGGCTGGTATCGCCGCACGTTGTCGCTTCCAGACGATGTAGCCTCGAAAACAGTGTTGCTTGAGTTCGAAGCGGTTTATATGGATGCGCAAGTTTGGGTGAATGGGCAGTTGGTCACGCGCCATCCGTATGGCTATACGCAGTTCATTCTGGATGTGAGCAAGTACCTGCACGCGGGCGATAACATCGTCGCGCTGCGCGTAGACAATCCCGAGCCCTCATCGCGCTGGTATTCGGGCTCGGGGATCATTCGACCCGCACATTTGCAGATTGTCGACAAGGTGCATGTCGATCCGTGGGGCGCTGCGATCACCACGCCGACAGTTTCAGCCAGTCGCGCCAAAGTGCATGTCGCAACGCCGCTAATCAACGCCGGCGATGCTTCGGTCGCGGCGCGTCTGATCAGCCGCATCGTCACTGCGAAGGGCGTCGAAGTCGCGCGCAAAGAAGCATCAGCAGCACTCAATGCCAATGCATCGCAGGACATCGAGCAAGAACTCGATGTCGCCAAACCGGCGCTGTGGTCTACCGAGGCGCCGAATCTATACACGCTGGTTCAAGAAGTGCGCATCGGTGATCGCGTGGTCGATACGCGCAGCACACGCTTCGGTATTCGCAGCATCAGCTTCGATGCGAAGCGCGGCTTCTTACTAAACGGCAAACGTGTGCTGTTGAAAGGCGGCAATATCCATCACGACAATTACATGCTCGGCGCTGCGGGTATTCCGCGTGCGGATGCTCGTAAAGTCGAACTCATGAAGGCAGCCGGCTACAACGCGATTCGCAGCGCACATAACCCTGCCAGCAAAGCGCTGCTCGATGCCGCCGATGAACTCGGCATACTGGTGATCGACGAAGCGTTCGACATGTGGTCGGTGAAGAAAAACAAAAACGACTACGCGCGCTTCTTCAAGGACAACTGGCAAAGCGATCTGCGCAGCATGGTTGCCGCTGGCCGCAATCATCCCAGCGTCATTCTGTGGAGCATCGGTAATGAAATACCGAACATGGCGCTGCCCGCCGGCGCCAGCGAGGCGCAGCAACTGGCAGAAGCGGTGCGCTCCCTCGATGCCACGCGCCCGGTCACTTCTTCAGCGCATATCTTCGGATTTAAAGGCACTGATGAATTCATCAACAAGCTTGATGTGGCGGGTTACAACTACAACCCGGACCTGTATCTCGACGATCACGCGAAATTCCCGAATCGCGTGATATACGGCTCGGAATCGTTCTCGGCACAAGCCTTCAACTACTGGTACCCCACCGATTCGATGCCATGGGTGATTGGGGATTTCGTATGGGCGGCAGTCGATTACCTCGGCGAGGCAGGTATCGGTTGGTCCACCGCCAGTCCTTATCCATGGCATTTGTCGATGTCGGGTGAAATCGACGCCACCGGCTTGCTGCGCCCCGCCGCGTACTACAGGCAGGTGGTATGGAAGACGGGTTTACACCCGCTCTCTGCGTTCATCGAAGTGCCGTTTATTGAAGGCACCTTGCCTGATCGTGAAACACGCGGTGAGATCAAAGGCTGGGAACAACGCGACTTGCTGGATAGCTGGCAGGCATTGGGTGGCAGAGCAGATTTTTATAATCGCAAAGTCGTCGTATATTCGGAAAACGATGAAGTCGAACTGTTCGTCAATGGCATCAGCAAGGGTCGCAAGCATGTTGATCGCGCATCCGAATACACGGCCGAGTTTTCGGTGCGTTACAAGCCCGGCGAATTGAAAGTGGTCGGCTACAACAAAGGCAAACCTGTTTCACAATGGATTTATCAAACAGCGGATAAGCCAGCGGCGATTCGATTGACGGTGGATCGTTCACACATCACTGCCGATGGCGATGACCTTGCGTACATCACCGCCGAACTGGTCGATGCGAAAGGCGTGCGCGTCATGCGCGAAAAAGACGATCAACCGCTCACCTTCAAAGTGAGTGGCGCTGCAGTGCTGGCAGGCGTGGGGAATGGCAACCCAGTGACGCTCGAAAGTTTTCGAAGCGGCCAGCGTTCCACCTGGCGTGGCCGTGTCGTAGCAGTGGTTCGTGCCAATAAAACTGCGGGCATCAGCACGGTGGAAGTTTCGGCGCCCAGCTTGCCTGCCGCCTCGGCTTCGATTGCTGTGGGCATACCGTAAGACGCTTCGGCAAGCCTGTCCTGAGCTTGTCGAAGGGCTCAGCGATCGGACATTTCGACAAGCTCAAGACCGGATTCCGGTCGCTGAGCCTGTCGAAGCGTCTTGAATCAGGCGATGAATATCGACGCTTACTGCGTCACGAACGCACACGCACCTTAGGTTCGGCCACGCCGCCGCGCATGGTCTCGATGAAGCGTTCAATGGGCGCAGGTTCCTGCACTGGCGACCCATCGTCTCCAGCGCGCGCCCAGAATGTTTTCCATGACGGAAAATAATCGTGATAACCACCTTCATAAGGCGCTTCGCCGGGCCAACGCATTTTGCGTTGACCGATCGGCGGTTTATTGAGATCGGTGGCATACCAATACAGCGGCAACCGCTTGCGAAAGAACCAGCGGCCAGCGGTACGCTCATAACGATCGACGTACATCATTTGCATGATCACCCATTCGTTGCCGCATTCGTGTTCGTTCTTTGAATACATCACGCCTTGCGCATGATCGGGATCATCGAATTCAATGATGTGTCCACCGATGTGATGCGACGTGCCGTCGAACTGACGCCGCATGGTGTCGTCGAACCACGCGCGCAGCGCGGCGCGGCCCTGCTTGCCGCCGCCGACTTTCACGTCCTCGGGAAACAAACCTACCCAGGCGTCCGCGTCGCGCATGTCGAGCGCCAGCGAATACTTGGCGGCTAGCTGACGAATTTGATCGATGGATTCGAGGCGATCGATGCGTTGCTCGAGGCTGTCCACGTTCTTTCCCCGCGATAAATCAATACGGTGCTTACCGTACTCAAAATACGCACAATAAAAAAGGCCGGCGTTGCCGCCGGCCTAGTTCGACATTCCTCATCACCCGTTAGAAGTTGTAGCTTAAGGTCAAGCCAAACTCGCGCGGATTGGTGGTATTAATCAAGCGATAGCCAGAGAAATAAAGATTCTGAACGTTGGATTCGGTTGGACTAATGTGTGTGATCTTTTTCTGATTCAGCACATTGCGTACAAACGCTTTGGCTTCCCACTTTGACTCGCTGCCGCCGCGAACGCCAGCGAACAGATTGACCAAGGTACGAGCCGCATAATGATAATTATCCGGCGCGTAATCGACGCTTGGACGATAATTGACCAGTGCGGCGACAAACGGTGTCACCGCTCCTACCGGGAAGCGGACTTCCGTGTTGCCGGTCAGACTCAAGTCAGGCAAGGGGCTCAAACGGTCGCTTGTTGTGCAGTATGCGACATTGTTACTCCCGACAATCGTTCCGTTACAAGGCAGAGTGGCATTGTCCCAGCGGGCTTTGATGTATGCACCACTTAGCTGGAAATCCCAGTTCTCAATTGGCTTGCCGGAAAAAGTTACTTCCAGGCCTTTAACCGTGGCATCGCCGTTGTAGTTGAAATCAAAGGATCCAACTGTAGGCGTAGCCAACGGTGCGGCATAGTTAACGCCTAGTACGCGGGTAATGTAACCATCGAATTTCTGATAGAACACGTCCGCGTTTAAGGCGTATCTGTCGGCCAACGTGGTCTTAACGCCCAGCTCGATTGCGTCCGACTTTTCTGCCTTGGTTTTGATCAAGTCGGGTGAAACTCCAAATGGCACGGCAACGCCAGCCGTCGGGGCGCGGAACGAGTGCCCGTAGGCCAAGTACGTGTTCACGTTAGGCGTAATTTTGTAGGACAGCGTCGCTCCGCCTGTGATTGGATGCTCCTTGGTCTTGGATAGCGATGCAGGAATCAAGCTCTGTTGGGAGGTAAATGGCGGAACAAAGAACGCCGGGGCGCCGGGTGAGTTTAGTATCAAAGTGCCCGTTTGAGTGCCATCCACGTTGTTGTAGCGGGCCGCCAACTCCAGTGTCAGCGCATCAGTGAATTCAAAACGGCTGCTGGCTGCGACGCTCCAGGTTTTCGTATCCACAGGAACGAGTACATCCGCGGTGATGGGTAGGTAGACTCCAAATGCGAACGGCAAGCTGCCGAAGAACGACGTGGCATCTTGGTTAACTGTCACATCGCCTGTTTGCTTTGAGTAGGTGCCGCTCAGCGTCCAATTCCAAAAGCCCTCGTTGTTGGACAGGAAACGTAGTTCTACGTTGTCAACCTTGTACGGCGTTCGTACATGTTGAGCAGGTTGGTAACCGGGCACGGCATTGGCGGCGTCTTGCCCATTGTCCTGGAGCAGAACTGCGTATTGGTGGCCGCCTACAAAAGCTACGGTCACCGGCCCTGTATTCCAATCAAACCCCACCGTGAGCAAGCTGCCGTTGTTGCGATCACGGTGATCAGCCTCGTCCACCGCGATGTAATCTTTTTCATTCGCAGGCGGTCCACTTACCGTTGGATCGAACAACGCCGGTGCATTGCCTGGGCCAAGAACCTGCTGCTGCGGGTGATTATCAGCATGCAGCCACTGGAACGCGAAATTCAGATTGAAATCATCCGATGGCTTGAACGCCAGCGAGAAACGTCCGCTTTGAGTGCGACTGCGCGAATACTCGCCGCGATTGACGTTGTAGACCTGGTTGATGCGATTCGCATCGGCCAAGCCGGCGATACGAATTGCCAGCACACCTTCGACCAACGGTACCGACAAACCGCCTTGCACGTTATAGGCGTCGCGGTCGGTGACGGTGGCCTGGCCATAACCAGTGAGCTTGTAGAGATCAGGGCGGCGGGAGGTCAAGGTAATAGCGCCGCTGGGTGCGGTGCGCCCGCGCAAAGCGCCTTGCGGACCGCGCAACACTTCGATTTGCTGGGTATCGTACATCGCTGTAAACACGGTTTGCGCGTCGACCGGCACTTCGTTGAAATAGATGTCCACCGCAGGAGAAGTGCCTTGGTCGGGATCGAAGGACACACCACGCAAATTCGCTGCGTTGGCGCGACCGTTGTTGTTCGTCAGTTCCAGGCCCGGCGACAATTGCTGCACGTCTTTCACGTCGAAAATGGCGAGTTTCTGCAACGTCTCGCCACTAGCGACATCGACGCTCATGGCTACATCCCGCAACGACTCTTCGCGGCGGGTGGCAGTGACGATGATTTCTTCCAGCGTGGCGGTGTCGGCTGCGGGTGCTGCGCCCGCGGTCGATGCGAAACCAAACGACGATGCACCGGCGGCGACAGTCGCCAACAAGTATCTATTCACAACACTCATTGCTTCTCCCCCTATTGAGAAAACGGTGATTTGTCTTGTTCGTCCGCTGCATTCTTGCGATGCGAAGGACGATGATCTGCGTAGCAGAGTACCCCGCTCGCTACGCGGACTGTACTCCCCCTTTTTTGTCAGACAAAAGCAAGCGGCAGCGCACGGTCGCCGTAGTTTTGACCCTGGTTGCCGCGCATCGTCCCCGCACGCGCGTAATTTTGGCGTACTTAAAGAAACGCGGCGGTGTGCCATAGGTCCACTTACGGTGCGAGTGCACGCTCCCGCCGTGGCCGCGGTTGCGTAAGGTCGGGCAGAATTTTTTACGCATTCCAAAGGGCCGTGTTGAATATGAAGTGTGCAGCGTCTACGATGAAACGCTTCAGCGCAGTACAGACACGACATGAAGATGCAGTCGACGTGTTGCATTGCAATATCTATCCGCTTCGATTGTTTCCGCGCTGGCGCATAGTTTGATTCGTCTTTTCCTCCAACCATCAGAGAGCCGCCATGGGCTATGAGATTGATTCGACCGGTACTGTTTCGCTTGGCTTTCGTAAGGTTGCGGTGCCGACCACCGTGAGCGCCGAGGCGCGCGACTATTTATCGAAATCGCCGTGGCAAGAAGCGCCGAGCGCGGGTGAGCCGATTCCGATGTGGGCCATGCGCGAGTTCGTCGACGCCGAAATGGTGAAGCTCAATCAATGGGCCGTCGGCATGTATCCGGTGACGGTCGAGGCACGCACCATCGGCGGCGTGAAATGTCAGGTGGTGAGCCCCAAGGAAATTCCCGCAGCCAATCGCGATCGTGTGCTGCTCAACATGCACGGCGGCGGATTCGTGATGGGCGGGCCGTCTATCGTTGAAGCGATCGGCGTGGCGTACCTCGCCAAGGTTCCGGTCATTGCCATCGATTATCGCCTGGCTCCTGAACATCCCTTCCCCGCTGCAGTAGACGACGTGGTCGCGGTTTATCGCGAAGTGCTCAAGGATCACCAGCCATCGCACGTCGGTATTTATGGTTCTTCGGCCGGTGCGTTTCTGACCGGCCAGACGGCCGTGCGCTTGAAGCGCGATGGCTTGCCGCTGCCGGCATGTCTCGGCATGTTTTCCGGCGGCGGTGATATCGCCGATCTCGGTGACAGCGCGCAGATCTATACCTTGGCCGGATTTTTCGGTGATCCACTGCTGCCGTTCGAGCATGCATTGAACGAACGCCATGCCTATGCCGGCAACACCAATCCTGCCGATCCGATGATTTCGCCGATCAAAGGCAATCTGTCGGGCTTGCCGCCCACGCTATTGATGACTGGCACGCGCGACGCAGTGCTCAGTAGTACGGTTTCATTCCATCGTGCGTTGTTGCGTGCGGGGGTTGATGCGCAGCTGGTGGTATTCGAAGCCATGCCGCACACGCATTGGTATGCGCTGCATTTGCCCGAAGCGCGCGAGGCGTATGAAATTCAAAGCCGGTTCTTCGGCAAGTATCTCGGAACGTCCGCTTAAAGCCAGCTGGATACGTCCAGCCATCGCCTAGCCATCGCCCAGTCATAGAATATTGTCCGGCGCCCGCCGGACTCTGAACCTCGGAGGTTGTCATGAACGCTGTCCTCAATACTTCGAACGCACCGGTGTCCAACACGCTGGGCCATGTGGGTTTGCAATACGCCAACCAGGAAGACGGCCCGTTGGCCGCGCGGCTGTTGGAAATGCTGGGCTATCGCAAGCTCATCGAACTGCCGTTCCCAAATGGAAACTTCTATGAGTTCGTCGTCGACCAGAACACGCCGTTGATCGGCGACGGCATCGTGTACTTGAGTCGCGCCAGCGACCAGCAGTTGGCGTTGCGCAAGGCGATACATGAATCGCTGCGCCTCGGCCAGTCGGACGAGCATCCGACAGTGGCGGCGTTCCGCGCGGCGCAGCTTAGCGATCCGGAAGTCACCTTTCACGTCGGCGTGCTGATGCAGTCGCTGGAACAACTGGAGCAAGCCTGCCTGCGCGTCATCGATGCGGAGAAGAACGATCCCGCATTCAAGGGCCGCATCAAGCTCATCTGCAATCGTTCGCGCCGCGGCGATCCCAAAGTCGACGCGCGCATGGACGCTTCGCCGATTTTCGGCAAGACGCCGCGCGAAACCTATGGCCGCAACGGCTGCCAGGCTTTCATTGTGACCGATCTCATCAGCACCGGCCTGCTCGGCGACAACATCGGCATGGAACTCGACTATGTGTTCCCGGGATATCCCGAGCACCTGCTTAACAAGGTCGAAGTTTGATTTTGCTGGTGGACTGACCCGCGCCATCGCGGATACACACGTACAAGAGAATTCCATGAGCCAACGTGAAATCGATCGCAAAGTATTCGCCGGCGGCGTCGCCGTCATCACCGGCGCCGGTGCCGGCATCGGCGCGGGCCTAGCGCGCCGCGCCAGCCAGCTCGGCATGAAAGTGGTGTTGGCCGATATCGCGCAAGAGCGCATCGATGAACTCGCCGCCGAGCTGCGCAAAGCGGGCGGCGAAGTCATGCCGGTGATGATGGATGCTTCCAAGCCACAGGAGCTGTATCGGCTCGCCGATACCGTGCATGCGCAATGGGGCAACGTGCGTCTGTTGATCAACAATGCCGGCATCGAGACAGTTGGCCATATCTGGGACATTCCGCTGGAGCGTTGGGAAAAGACGCTGGATCTGAACATTCATGGCGTGGTGCATGGCACGCGCGCCTTCATGCCGCGCATGCTGGCCAGCGGCGAACCGGCATACATCGGCAACTTGTCGTCGGTGGGCGCGTTCGGTTACATGCCGCTGCAAACCGCGTACACGATGACCAAGCACGCCGTGCAAAGCTTCACCGAATGCCTGGCGCTGGAAGTGGACCTGACCGGCAAGCCGATTCACGTTTCCGCCGTGATTCCCGGCATGGTGAAGACACGCATCTTCGAACCAACGGCGCCGACCGAAGGCGAAAACCCCGCAGCGGCACATCATCGCAAAGTAATGCGCGAGATGATGGCGGCCTATGGCATGGATCTCGATGTCGCCTGTCGTTCGATTCTGGAACAAATGGCTCGTGGCGAATTCTGGGTATCGACGCAGCCGGAGATGACCGACCAGATCGTCAATGGCCGCATCGAGTTCTTCAACAGCCGCAAGAAGCCGGTGCTGGCGGACATGGCGAAGAAACTACTGGAATCGTGATGCCGCACAGCGGGCGCTGCAGGCCCGCCAGGCAGGCAATATCGCGAGGCGCGGCTCCCACCGCGCCTTTTGATTGCGACAAGATAATTCGGATACTTCAATTAAGTTCTTGCTCACGCATGCATGCCAGCAAGACAAGAGGCAATAAAGAATGACAGCGCCAGGTTGGGATCAAGAAGTTGATGTGCTCGTGATCGGCTCCGGCGCCGGCGGACTGCTGGCCGCGGTCGTGGCGCTGAGCAATGGCGCCAAAACACTGGTCGTGGAAAAGACCGCGGAGTATGGCGGCACCTCGGCTACCTCCGGCGGCGGCATCTGGATTCCGAACAGTCATCTCGCCGCGGCAGCAGGCTTGCAAGACTCACCCGACGAAGCATTCAAATACATTCGCGCGCTAGCCTCAGCCAACGTACCGGACAAAGCCATTCACGCGTACGTGCAATGGGCGCCGCAGATGCTGCGCTGGGTGGTCGAGCACACGCCGGTGCGTTATCAATCGCTGCCCTATCCCGACTATCACGTGGAATTGGCGGGCGGCAAGCCGGGCTTTCGCACGCATTTGCCGACGGAACTGGACGGCCGCCAATTGGGCGACGATGTGCTTACCTTGCGTTCCGCATCGCCGGCCGCATCGCTGTTCAATCGCATCAACTGGCGCTTCACCGAAACGTATCAGCTGCTATTCCGCATGCCAGGCTGGCAAAAGACCTTGTTCGGCATGTTGTCGCGCTACTACCTCGATATCGGCCAACGACTGCGCACAAGCAAGGATCGTTTTTTGACACTGGGCAACTCGCTGCTTGGCGGCCTGCGTCTGGCGCTTCGCGATAAAGGCGGCGAACTGTGGCTCAACAGTCCGCTGCTCGAATTGATCAAGGAAGGCGAGCGCGTGACCGGCGCAGTGATTGAGCACAACGGCAAGCGCCTGCGCATTCGCGCCACCAAAGGCGTGGTGCTCGCAGCCGGTGGCTTCGAGCGCAACCTCGCGATGCGCCAGCAACACATGCCGCAGTTGCCCGAACCGTTGCATAGCGGCGGCCAAGTCGGCAACACCGGTGATGCGATCAACGCAGCGACGGCGGTCGGTGCGGCCACTATGAACATGGGCGATACCTGGTCGGCGCCAGTCTTTTCTGTCCCAGGGGAATATCGCGGCCGCTTGTCGACCACCGAACGCGCCCTGCCCGGCTGCATCATGGTCAATCAAGCGGGACGCCGTTACATGAATGAAGCTGCGTCGTATCACATGGCCGGTCACATGATGGTCGAAGCCAACAAGCCCGGGGCGGGCACCAATCCCTCGTGGGTGATTTTCGATGCGCGCTTCCGCCATGCGTATCCCATGGGCCCGGTGTTGCCGCTGGTTCCCGATTGGCTGCTGCCGAAAAACGTGCGCGCGATCCTGCACAAGGCGACTTCGCTTGAGGCATTGGCGCGCAAGATCAACCTGCCGCCGGCGGCATTGACGGAAACAGTGGCGCGCTTCAACGAGGGTGCGCGACGTGGCGTAGACGAAGAGTTCGGCCGCGGCGCCGCGACCTACGATCGCATGTACGGCGACCCGCGCGTGCAGCCCAATCCGACGTTGGCGCCGCTGGAGCGTGCGCCGTTTTATGCGTTCCCGATTTATCCCGGCGATATCGGCACGTCCGGCGGCGTAGCGACGGACGAATACGCGCGGGTGCTCGATGCGAATCAGCAGCCGATCGCAGGTCTGTACGCGATCGGCAATAACGCTGCGTCCGTGATGGGCGGCAGCTATCCGGGCGCAGGCTCGACCTTGGGTCCGGCGATGACATTCGGCTATGTCGTCGCGCTGCATCTCACCGGCAAGCTGGGATAGCGGTAGCTTCTCAAAAGATTAACTCGGCGATATCAGCCTGCCGTTATTAACCTGATTGCGCCTTCACAGTGTGATGTGGCGCGAGCAAGCGCAGCATCATGCTTCTCACCATCATGTCGACAGTTCGATCAGCGCCACGCCTTCCGCAGGTAGATCGAGCGTGAGTTCACCATCGCGATTGAGACGACGTGTTTCCGGTGCGCCCAGCTCAGCGGCTTTGCGAATCTCGGCAATCTGTTCACGCGTCGGATATTTGGGTGAGCCGAGCTTGCGCCAAGCCGGATAAGGCGAACTCCGTTCTTGATCGACATAACTCACTTTCACCGCCGCGCCCGAACGCGCGCCCTGCAATGCGACTGTGAGTGTCTTGGGCGAGCCCACGACTTTGCGCATGGTGCTGGCGTCAGGGATGCCGGGGGGCTGTTGTACTTCCGCGAGATTCCACACCAGCGCCGCAGCACCATGCTGGGTGCGACTGGCCAGCGCTGGACCGGTCGCGGCGAGGCGGCGTTGTCCGAGTCGATGCAGCAGCTTGTAAGTATTGAACTCCGGCTTGGCGATGCTTCGCTGCGCCAGCATGCCCCAACCGTTGTTGCCTTCCTTGAGAATGTAATTCGGCACATAGATTTCTTCGAATGCGTTGCTCATCGCCCATTGCGACATGACCTGACAATAGGGCAGGCAGTTGGTGATGATGTGCGCAATCATCGCCGGACTATCGGACGACCATTCGCCCAGCCACAGTTCGGTGCCTTTGTAGCGCGTGGCGTCGATCTGCGCGCGCACCTGCGCCATGGCCGCCGGAATGACTGCGGTCTGACTGTATTTGTTCTTCTCGCCGAAGATCTTCTGCTGATCGTCGCCGGGATAAATGTGCGTCGAGACGAAATCCACCGGCAGGTTTTCACCCGCGCAGTAATCGAGAAATTCTGGAATCCATTGCACGGCCGAGGTGGCCGGCCCGCCGACACGCAGCGCCGGATCGACGGACTTGATCGCATCGGCGGCGGCTTTATACATCTCGAAATATTGTTGCTGTGTGCCGGTGAAGAACCAGCGCACTTCGTTGGGCTCGTTCCACACTTCGAAATACCACTGACGCACTTCGTTGGCGCCGTAACGATCGACGAGATGCTGGACGAAGGTCTGAATGAACGCGCCCCAATTCTCCATCGACGCCGGCGGCGTGATGTTGGCTTCGTATGTAAAGGGAAGTTTGGTGGCAGCACTGGCGAGCTTGCGTGGCATAAAGCTGAGTTCGACCATCGGGCGCACGCCGCGCGCGAGCACGCCATCATAGACTTGATCGACGTTTTGGAAGTTGGGGTCCTTGCCGCCCAGTCCGACTCGCCAGACGCCGAGGTCGTCGTTGAAGATGCCGTGAAAGCGCACGCGCTCCAGGCCGGTTTCGCGTTGGAAACGCTCCAGGTCGTGACGCCATTCTTCGCGCAGCGTGAGTGACGCGCGATCGGAACCGGCACAGCGCGACCACACATGATCGAGCGGGCCGATCTCGCGGCGCAGATCGATCTCCACACGTTCCATGTTGGCTTGGCCCAATGCTCTGCCGCCGACCGCAGTAGCGAGCACTGCGGCGCTTGCGCCAATTACTTCACGACGATTCCACATGGTTTGAGTCTCCTCATGCCGGACGGTGACCGCCGGTATTGCTATGGTTGTTTGTGTTGTTGCCAGCTCATCAGCTCGCGGGATGCGCAGATGCGACGGTCAGCTTGGTGGTCTTGAGATTCGCCGAACTTGCGCCCGCAGAAATGGTGAACGTGCCGGGTTCCACGACGAACTGCATATCGATGTTCCAGAACGCCAGCGCATCGGGCGGCAGCTCAAAGCGCACGGTCTGCTTCTCGCCCGGCTTGAGCGTAATGCGGCGAAAGCCCTTGAGTTCGAGTATGGGACGCGGCACCGAACTCACGTCGTCGCGAATGTACAGCTGCACGACTTCATCGCCCACACGTTTGCCGGTGTTGGTCACATCCACTTCGACGCTGGCCGTTTCGCCAACGTCAATCGTCGGCTTGGCTAAACGCGGCGCCGAAATATCGAAGGTGGTGTAGCTGAGTCCGAAACCAAATGGGAACAGCGGCGTCGGCTTGCCTTCGACATAGCGGCGAATCTTCGCCGATGGATGCAGGTTGTAATACACGGGCAGCTCGCCTACTGAACGCGCAAAGGTCACCGTCAACTTGCCGCCGGGATTCACCTTGCCGAACAGCACATCGGCGAAGGCGTTGCCGCCTTCCTGGCCCAGATACCAACCTTCGAGCAATGCGTTGGCTTTATCGGCGAGCCGTGTCACGGCGAGTGGGCGACCGTTGATCAGCAGCGCAATGATGGGTTTGCCGATTGCGATCATCGCTTCCACCAGCGCGTCCTGGTCGCCGAACAAACCCAGTGTGCTGCGATCGCCGGCGGTGGCCTCAGCCACCGCTTCACGGGTGATCTCCGGTGCATCGCCGACCACCAGCAAAATGACGTCGGCGCGCTGCGCCGCCGCCACTGCTTCTTCAATACGTGGCTTGTTGGTTTCCCGATTGGTCAGGCGAATGGGCTTGCCGTTGAGGTGCTGACCGCTTGGATCTGCTTCGACGATGCGCACGCCTTCGGCGTATTCAATCGAGATGTGTTTGCCTGCGGTGGCGCGCACGCCGGCGAGCACGCCGACTGCCTTGGAGTTGATGCCGGAATAGCCACCGAACAGCGCCTCTTCGGCATTCGGTCCGATGACGGCAAGCTTGAGTGTGCTGCTCACATCGAGCGGCAGGATGCCGTCGTTCTTCAACAGCACGATGGACTTCTGCGCAGCGGTGCGCACGAGCTTGATGGCTTCCGATGTGTTGACGCTGCGCAGTGCCGCAGCGCGGTCGACGTAGGGATTCTCAAACAAGCCTGCCTCGAATTTGAGTGCGAGCACTCGCGCAACTGCGGCATCGATCTTGGCTTCATCGATGCGTCCGGCCCTGACCAGGTTGGGCAAATTCGCATAAGCCCGTCCATCCGGCAGCTCAGCATCGACGCCGGCATTGAGTGCGAGTATGGCGGCTTCATCGTTGTTGGCAGCGACGCGGTGATCGATGACCAGATTGGTTACGCCGTGGTAATCGCTGAAGTAAGCGCCCTTGAAACCCAGGCGCTCGCGCCCGGTTCGCTGCAGCAGTTCGACATTCATGTGCGAGGGCACGCCTTCGAGTTCGTTGTACGAAGGCATGATGATCGCGGGATCAGCTGCTTTGATGATCTGTTCGAACGGCACTAGGAACGCTTCACGCAAAGTGCGCTCGCTGATATCGGCCGGCGCTGTGTTGAGTCCGCCGAGTGGCACGGCGTGAACGAAATGCTTCAGCGTCGTGAATACGTTGTTACGGCCGAGCGGTCGTGTGCGGCCTTGCTGACCACGCACGGATGCAATGCCCATTTGCGCAACCAGATAAGGATCTTCGCCGAAGAATTCTTCGACGCGGCCATAACGCGGATCGCGGGCAAGGTCCACCACCGGACTCAATGCCACCGTGACGCCGCGTGCGCGCGCTTCGCGCCCGACGACCGCGAATATCTGCTCGACCAGTTCCGGATCCCAGGTACTACCCAGTGCCGTCGGATTCGGAAAGATAGTGCCTTCGCGCGCGCGCAGACCGTGTGCCGTTTCTTCATGAAACAACGCGGGAATGCCGAGGCGGGTGTTCTCCACCAAGTGGCGCTGAATGGCGTTGATCAGATCGACCGTTGCCTCCAACGTGCGGAAGTTATCCTTGCTGAATTGCGTTGTACCGGCAGTATCGCCTGCACTGGCGATCTGACCAATGCCATCGGCCAATGTCTTCTGCGCCTTCGTCGGTGAAAACACGCCTGCCTCGAGCAACGCTGCTTTGCCGAACCAGATGCAGCGCAGCTGCGAAACTTTTTCCTCGAGCGTCATTCGTGCCAGCAGATCGCGCACGCGATCCTGGATCGATGCTTTCGGATCGCGATACGACTCATTCGAGCCGGTGCGCGCCCTAGCGATTACTGGAACGGCAATGGCCGCAGATGCAAGGAAGGCACGGCGAGTAACGACGGGAGTGTGAGTCATGCGTTATTCCATTTTGGACCGATGCGCGCCGGACCATGGACTGGCGACTGGTCGATTGTGGAAGTTTTATTTAGCCGACAGTTAGTTAATGGACGCTACCGTATCATTGTTCTTGGCGGAAGTAACCCGAGCACGCTTGCCATTGTTGCGACGCAAGCTGGTGCGCATCGCCTTCCACATCATCAAATACAACACCGACTTCAATCCCAGGTTGCTTCAACAACTACGTGACCATCACCATAGAATCACAACCATAGAATCACAGGGCGAACGGATGTTCGGTGGGCGTTCAAATGTCGCAGGCCAATAGTTGCAATTACATCGAGTGAGCGTGATGCCCATTGAATTCTGCTTCAACAGCTTCAACCGCTCGGCCTATCACGGCATCGATCCCGATTTGCCGGGGCAGATTGCCGCAGCGGCGCGAGCCGGTTTCACCTGGTTTGGTGTGGATCGCTTTTCGGTCGCTGCCTGGGTGGAAAGCGGCAAGCATATTGAAGAACTCGCGGCATTGATCGAAGCGCAGGGCATGCGCTGCTGGGAATTCACCGCGGCGTTTGTCATTGCCGATCGCGATTCGACTCTTGCATCGGCACGCGCCGTTGTCGACATGGCGGCGGTATTCAAACCGCGCTGGGTACAAATCAACGGACTGGCCGCGCCCACGGATGAAACGCGCGAGACCTGCCGTCTCGCTACTGAGCTGGTCGCAAACATCGGTGCGGGCGTGGCGCTTGAATACCTGCCGTTCACGCCGATCAACAACATCGCCTCGACGCTGGATCTATTCGGCGCGTTGCCGCCGCAACGTGCTGGCGTGTTGGTCGATACGTGGCATCATTTTCGCGGCAGCGATGAGTGGCACGATCTCGAAGCGCTGCCGCTGGAACGGATCGCCTACGTGCAATTCGACGATGCCTTGCCCATGATCTCGTCGGACCTGTCCGTGGAAACGCTGAACCGTCGCGCTTTTCCCGGCGAAGGCGAATTCGATTTGCGCCGCTTTTGCGATACGCTCAAGGCGAAGGGATTCGATGGCGTCGTCAGCGTGGAAATATTGAACGCCGCCTATCGCGAATATGATCTGCACGAATTCGCGCAACGTGCGTTGCAAACCACGCGATCGTATTGGTAACTGAAGAGGTGAGCCATGCGTTATCAAAAACTCAGCGTTGCCGATGCGCTTGCACAACTTGGCGGTTGGCAGGCCGTGCCGGGTCGCGAAGCGATTGCCAAGCACTTCAAGTTTGCCGATTTCAATCAGGCCTTCGGCTTCATGACACGTGTTGCGCTGATGGCCGACAAGCTTGATCATCATCCCGAATGGTTTAACGTCTACAACCGTGTCGAAGTGGTGCTATCGACGCATGATGCCGGCGGCGTGACCAATCACGATGTGAAGCTGGCGCAATTCATGAATGGTATTGCGCAGATGGAATAGACCATCGCCAACGCTGACGTCGCCTCCGGTCAATGAGGTCAGCAAGTGTGGGAGTGTTGCTCGACCAGTTGCTACAGCAGCGCCGGTTATTCCAGCTTGATGGTAAATCTCAAGCGAAACAGCCGCCTCGCAAGCTGCTAGCATTCCCATTCGCTTTATTAGGCCGTGCTGCAACATTGACCACACACACGCTTCATCGTCCGGTTCTCGGCATTGTTTTCAAACTGAGTTCGGTGGCGTTATTGGCCGCCATGACGGCATGCGTGAAGTACCTGGGCCGTGCGGTGCCGACCGGCGAAGTGATCTTCGTGCGCGGCCTGATTGCACTGATCGTGCTGATCTTGCTGGCGCACTTCACCGAAGGTTTGCAGGTGCTGAAAACATCCAACCCGCAACGGCACGCGTGGCGCGCGCTGTGTGGCACCGCCAGCATGTTCTCTCTGTTCGTGGCGGTCACGATGATTCCGCTGGCGGATGTCACCGCCATGATGTTCGCCGCGCCGCTGTTCATCACCCTTCTCGCCATGATCTTTTTGCACGAACGTATTCACGCGTTTCGTTGGAGCGCGTTGGTCATCGGTCTGATCGGCGTCACCATCATGATCAGCCCGCACCTATCGCTGGCGCATGGCCATTTACTCGGTACCGGTGTCGCGCTAACGGCCGCCATCACTGCCGCCCTGGCGATGATCTTTTTACGCAGCATGAGCGGCGGCGAGCCGGCGATCACTATCACCTTTTATTTTTTGCTCACCGCCACCGTGTGCGCGCTGGTCACGGTGTTCTGGGGCTGGGTGATACCGACTCGCGAACAATGGATTGCGCTACTCCTAACCGGCTTGTTCGGTGTCGCCGGGCAACTGACGATGACGTATTCGTATCGCTATGCCGAAGCATCAACCATTGCGCCACTGGACTACGCCAGCATGGTGTTCTCGGTGGCCATTGGTTATGCGTTGTTCGATGAAACGCCGTCGTGGTCGATCTGGGTGGGTTCGCCGCTGGTCATCGCGGCGGGGCTGATCATTTTCTGGCGCGAATCCCGGCTGGCGCTGGCGCGCAGCCGCGTGCCGGAAGCGGTAGCGATCAAATAACAAGGAGTTCGAACCATCGCCAGTGAACGCTTGCGTTTCGGCGCGGGAAGCGCCGCATAAATGCGCGCAAGTTCGTCGGCATCGAGTTTGAGTTGCACCGCCGTGACGTCCAGATAGTCGCCACCCAAACGCTTCAAGGATGCTTCGCACGCCTCACCGCGATGCGTTATGCGGCAGCACCTTGCTGACGACGGGCGTTTTTCTTCCTATCCGTCTGCCGCCAAATATCCCGATTGAAACAACGTCACCGCCGTGTGCGCTAGCTGTGCGAAGTCCGTGTCATCGCGATTCGCGCTGTGTGTCAGCAGGCGGTTGCCGCCGGTGGCGAGGGTAAGAAATTGCATCGCATGCCAATCGATGTCATCGGCCGTTGCGATGTCGTGAAGTGACGCGGCGCGCAACCACGCAGCAATCGCGGCAACGAACGGTTCGCGCGTGCGTTGGTACACCTGCTGTGCGACCCGTGGTGCATGCCTGACTTCACTGATGACGCTGCAATAAAGGTCGATGCCATCAACGCTGCACAGCACCGTGGCGATCTGCAGAGCGATGGCTTGCAATCGTTCGATGAGCGTGCCGGTCGTCGGCGGTTCGGGAATGCGCGCGGCAAGTTCATCCGCCGCATACAACATTGCCGCTTCGAACAGGCCAGCCTTGCTGCCAAAGTGCCGGTACAACGTGCCGCGACCCACGCGCGCCGTGGCGCCGATGTCTTCCAGATTGGCACCGCGATAACCATGAGCAAAAAAGCGTGCGCGCGCTTCGCGCAACAGTGCCTCGAGATGCGGCTCCCACGTGCGCGGTGTGATGCGCATAGGAAGAGCGCTCGGACCGGGATCGAACTGCGCCGCGGCTGGCGTCAAGCAACCATGTAAATACAGTCGTGCAGTACGCAGTGCGGCCACATCGCGCGCGTCGTTGGACAGTGCCGGCCAGCCCATGAGGTAACGCGGACCTTCGGTCGCCAGCGCGCCAAACAATCCCGCCAATTCGCGCGGAACGGTGAGGCTGTCATGTGCTACCGCCACTTGCTCCATATAGGCACGAATGGGTTCCATGCCTTCCCATGCATCCGCGCTCAGCGCCCGCGCTAAGTCGGGAAATTCCCGCGCAACGGAAATAGTGATCCACATGAAAGAAGCGCTATCGGTTTCCACCGAGCAATCGTGAATCGCGCGCGCGCAAGCGGCCAAGGTGTGCTCCGGATCGGACACGTCCGTCAGCGCCGGCAGCCTTGCAATGAAGGACTCCTCCAGCCCATGAACCGCGGCGCGAAAAATCGCCGCCTTGTCGCTGAAGTAGCGGTAAATGGTTTCCTTGCTGACACCCGAAGCGCGCGCTAGACCGTCGACGCTCAAATGCTGATAGCCATGGGTCAGGAACTCGGCGCGCGCCGCTTGTAGCAAGTGAGCGATACGGTCGGAACCGAAAGGCGGCTGCGGCGCGGCTGGGGACGGGTCTGCCAAAGTCTCTTACCAACGTCGTGGCGAATAACGCAGCTAACCTAACAGGGAACAAACTGCTTGTAACCGATCGAACGATCCGGTACCGTTCGGCACCTTCTGATGATTGAGGGCCAGCTATGAGCACTTCGCTTTCGCAACTCGATTTGCCGGCCAACTTATCTCGCCCAGCTACCGCCCTGCCGTTTTCGATCCGCCCGCTGCAACCGTTCGGCGCTGAGGTCGAATTGGACCTCGCACGCGAACTTGCACCGCACGAGCAACTCAACTTCCGCGAGCTGTTCTATCGCGAAAAGCTGCTGGTGTTTCGCCGCCAACAGCTCAGTGAAGACGCGCAGGTGCGCGTCATGAGCTACATCGGCAAGGTGCTTGGCCGCAGCGGTGAATATCGCGAGATCTCCGCCGACGGCAACTTGGGCGGCGGGCCGCTGTGCTATCACTCGGATCTGTCATTCACCGCCGAGCCATTCAAGGCGCTGTCGCTGCATGCGCTGCAGGTGGTCGAAGGAGAAAGCTCGACCAACTTTGCCAATGGCTTCGACGCGCTGCGTAGCCTGCCGGCCGAGCTGCGCGGCAAGGTGGATCATCGTGACGCACTGGCCGTCATTTCCCTGGTGCAGAGCCATCGCGCCGTGTCCTATGACGTGCCGGATTTTCTGCCGCAATTCACGCGTCCCGCGGTGATCACGCATCCGGTCACTGGCGAGAGCATTCTTTACGTAACCGAAATGCAAACGGCGCAGTTGAAAGGACTCAATCAAAACGACAGCGATGCGCTGCTCGAGGAGTTGTTCGCGTACTTGTATTCGCCCGCTAACGTTTATCGACATGAGTGGCGTGAAGGCGATGTTGTGATCTGGGACAACCTCGCCTTGCAACATGCGCGTTCCGATCTTCGCCATTGCACCGTGCGGCGCCTGCAGCGTATCGCTGTAGCCGACAAAAGCTTCTTCGATTTATGTCCGCAATTTAAGCTCGATGATCCACGCATCGCCGCGTGGGGCGCGGGCCAGCAGCTCGATCTCTAATTCACTCAATTCGGAGAGTTCGCCATGATGGACCCCGGTCATTTCATGAATGCCATGCTGTCGCCAGCCATGTACGACAGGATGTTGCATTCATCGAAGTATCTCAACGATCCCGAACTGCGCGACTGGATCGCCATGATTGCGCTGCGCAAGAACGATGACGATTTTCGCGCCGAACGCGAGATGGGTCTGCTGGTGCCGATCCTGCATCGCCTGCGCGATCACGACCGCATCGAAGAATTATTCACGCAGGAGCGCAAGACCAATCCGCAACTGGATGCCTGGATCAGCGAAGGCTTCGTTTCCACTTACACGCTTGACGATCTCAAGCACTACGCACCCGATACGCTGGCGGGCACGTTCTATCATCACCTCAACGATAACAACTATCCGTTGCACTTAATGCCATGGAACCAGCCGCGCACGCAGTTGGAGTTCTTCAATTTGCGCTCCGGGCAAACGCACGACTTCGAACATCTACTGTGTGGCGGCGGGTTCAACTACATGGGTGAACTGGTGCCGTTTTGGTGTCGGCTGACCAATGTCTTCAAGTTCATTCACAACCCAGAGCTGGCGGGCGAACTGTGCGTCATCCACATTCTCGGTTCGCTGCG